>Ga0190274_10000923_pt1 | contig 17064 bp, 14 predicted proteins | sample Popmic531T_FD_133002 | JGI IMG/M metagenome (GOLD analysis project Ga0190274, IMG submission 133002) | Populus adjacent soil microbial communities from riparian zone of Yellowstone River, Montana, USA - 531 T | ecosystem: Environmental > Terrestrial > Soil > Riparian zone | place: USA: Montana... | reverse complement strand
GGAAAAGGCATCGCTGCGGCCGCCATCGGGCGCCTGCTCGTGGCCCGCGGACTGACCGTCCAGATCCAGAAGTTCGACCCGTACATCAACGTGGATCCGGGCACCATGAGCCCCTTCCAGCACGGTGAGGTCTTCGTCACCGAGGACGGCGCCGAGACCGACCTCGACCTCGGCCACTACGAGCGCTTCACCGATGAGAACACCTCGCGCGCCTCCAACGTCACCGCCGGCGCCGTCTACAACTCGGTGATCAACCGCGAGCGCCGCGGCGACTACCTCGGCGCCACCGTGCAGGTGATTCCCCACATCACCAACGAGATCAAGAACCGGATCCGGATCGTCGCCGAGTCGCAGTCGGTCGACTTCGTGATCACGGAGATCGGCGGCACGGTCGGCGACATCGAGTCGCTGCCCTTCCTCGAGTCGATCCGCCAGCTCTACACCGACCTCGGGCCGAAGCGCTCGATGTTCGTCCACCTGACGCTGGTCCCCTACGTCGGCCACGCCGGCGAGCTGAAGACGAAGCCGACGCAGCACTCGGTCAACGAGCTGCGGCGGATCGGGATCCAGCCCCATGCGCTCGTCTGCCGTTCCGAGGGCCGGCTCGATCGTGAGATCCGCGAGAAGATCGCACTCTTCGCCAGCCTTCCCGTCGACGCCGTGATCTCCGCCAACGACGTCGACAACATCTACAAGGTGCCGCTCGTCTTCCGCGCCGAGGGCGTCGATGACCTCGTGCTCGACCACTTCGGCCTGGAGGCTCCGGCGCCCGACCTCGGCGAGTGGGAGTCGATGGTGAGGCGCGCCGATACGGCCGAGGGCAAGGTGCGGATCGCCCTGGTCGGCAAGTACGTGCAGCTCGCCGACGCCTACAAGTCGGTGATCGAGGCGCTCGAGCACGGCGGCTTCCACCATGGGGTCGAGGTGGAGGTCGAGCTGATCGACTCCGAGGACTTCGACCCCGAGCGGCTGGAGGGCGTCGACGGCATCCTCATCCCGGGCGGCTTCGGCGAGCGCGGGATCGAGGGCAAGGTGGCGGCGGCGAGGATCGCGCGTGAGAAGTCGATTCCCTACCTGGGCATCTGCCTCGGCATGCAGATCGCCGTGGTCGAGTTCGCCCGCACCGTGGTCGGCATGGACGGTGCCAACTCGGCCGAGTTCGACCCCGAGACGCCTTTCCCCGTGGTCGACCTCCTTCCCGAGCAGAAGGAGGTCTCCGAAATGGGCGGCACGATGCGCCTCGGCGCCGACCCGGTGAAGCTGCACGAGGGCACCAGGGCGCGCGAGATCTTCGGCGAGGCCGTGATCTACAAGCGCCACCGCCATCGTTTCGAGGTCAACAACCAGCTGCGGCGCCGACTCGAGGACGAGGGCCTGGTTTGCGGCGGCACCTCCCCTGACGAGCGCCTGGTCGAGATGGTCGAGCTGCCGGATCACCCCTTCTTCGTCGCCTCCCAGTTCCACCCGGAGTTCAACTCCCGCCCGAACCGGCCGGAGCCGCTCTTCCGCGAGTTCATCGGTGCGGCGGCGAGGCAGGCTGGCGAGCGGCCGGCCGAAGGCGCTGAGCTGCCTGAGCCCGAAGTGGCTGAAGGCAGCGAAGCACGCGTGCGGCAGTCGGGCTGAGCGCCAGTCCCGGTAGCGCCAGTCCCGGTTAGCCTGTTCGCCGTGGAGAGATTGCATGAGACGTTCGTTCGGTTGTGTGAGATTCGCAGCCCGACCGGCGAGGAGCGCGAGGTGGCGGACACGATCGCCGCCGAATTGCGGGCGCTTGGTCTCGAGGTGACTGAGGACGACGCAGCCGGGCCGGCCGAAGCCGGCTCTGGCAATATCGTCGCGCGGCTGCCCGGCCAGAGCGACCGCTGGGTGATGTTCTGCGCCCACATCGACACGGTGCCGCACAGGGGACAGATCGAGGTGCTCGAATCCGAGGGTGTCTTCCGCAGTGCTGGAGAGACGATCCTCGGGGCTGACAACAAGGCCGCCGTGGCGGTCTTCATGGAGATGGTCGCGCGCCACGCGTCCGAGCCGCCACCGGTCGGGATCGAGCTGGTGCTGACCGTTGCCGAGGAGCAGGGGCTGCGGGGGGCGAAGGCCTTCGACGTCTCCACGCTGCGTTCGGACTGCGGCTTCGTCCTCGACCACGCCAGCGCGGTGGGCGAGGTCATCGTCAGCTCGCCGACCCAGCAGCGCGTGCTCGCCGATTTCACCGGAGTCGAGGCCCACGCCGGCATCCGCCCCGAGGACGGCAACAACGCGATCGCCGCGGCCGCGGCGGCGATATCGCGCATGGAGCTCGGCCGTCTCGACGAGGCGACGACCGCCAACGTCGGCGTGATCGCGGGTGGCACCTCGGGCAACGTGGTCCCCGGCCACTGCGAGATCGTCGCCGAGTCGCGCAGCCTCGACGCCGGTCGGGCCGCCGAGGTCGCGGGCCTGCTCAGCGACGCCTGCGCCTGGGGTGCCAGCGAGCACGGCTGCGACGCCGACGTGCGGATCGAAGAGCTCTTCCGCGGCTACCGGATCCCGCCGTCGTCACCGGCCCTGGCGCTGGCGGAGGCCGGGCTGCGCCGGGCCGGCTTCGAGCCGGAGCGGACCGCGACGGGTGGCGGCAGCGACGCCAACGCTTTGATCGTCGCCGGCTTCGACTGCGTCCTGCTCGCCAACGGCACCGAGGCAAACCACACTCCGGACGAGGCGGTCAGCGCACGAAACCTCGACGCGATGCTCGACGTCTGCGAGGGAATCGTCGCTGAGGCCGCCACGGGCTCGGGTTGAGCGGGCGGCTGAAGCTGCGCCGCGGCGTGGTCGTCGGCGAAGAGCCGCTGACGGTCGAGATCGACGGCGAACGACGCCCGGCCTGGGCCGACACGGCGCTGCTGGGGGAGATGCGCGAGGGCGACGAGGTCGTGGTCAACGTCGAGGCCGTCGACCTCGACCTCGGCTCCGGCGGCTTCGACATCGTCCACGTCAACCTAACCCGCGGCCTCGAAGGCGACGGTCCGGCGGACGAGCACGTAATGAAGCTCAATTACACCTCGCTCCAGCACGCGGTGGCCCCGGTGGAGCTTCCGGTGCGCCTTATCCGGGATATAGCCGGAAAAAGCGCACCGGAAGGGACCGATGAGCCGATACCCGTGTTGGTTCTGCCACTGCACGGCCACCTGGCGCCGGCTGCCTGGGCTGTGGCCCAGGCTTCACCAGGGCTCAAGGTTGGCTATGTGCAGACCGCCGGGGGCGCCCTGCCCGGCTCGCTCAGCCGTGACGTCGCCGAGTTGCGACGGCGCGACCTCCTCTGCGGCCACATCACCGCCGCGCCCGCGTTCGGAGGCGAGCACGAGGCGCTCTCGGTTGCCGGCGCCCTCGACGCCGCCACCCACAAGCTCGGATGGGACGCGGCGATCGCGGGTGCGGGCCCAGGCATCATCGGCTCCGATACTCGTCTCGGCCACGGAGGCATCGCTGCTTTGGACACCGCCCACGCAGCGCTTGCGCTGGGAATGCCGACACTGCTCTCCCCGCGCCTTTCCAGTGCCGACCCTCGAGAGCGCCACCGCCCTGTAAGTCACCACACCCTCACGGTCATGCAGCTATTGCTCGGTGGGGTGGAGGTCCCAGTTCCGTCCAGCGAACCAGTGCCGATCGCAGTGCTCGCCACTGCCGCCGGTTGGCGCCATCGCCTCCACGAGGCACCCGTTGACCTCAAGGGCTACGAAGCTTCCGGCCTCCCCGCTCGGACGATGGGCCGCACTCTCCGTGAGGACCCTCTCTTCTTTGCAGCAGCCCTAGCTTCGGGCCGGGCCTTGGGCGAATCCTCTGCGGGTGGTGCGGGGGTGGGGTGATCTCCGCCGCCCGGAGGCTGTGGAGGGGAAGGCTACATCCCTAAGCGCGATTTCAACCCGGCCCCCGGAGCAGCGCGCAGGGCAAGGAGGGCACCCCACCCCCGCGACAGGACCCGCAGCCGGGCGCATGGTCCCTTGCGAATCAAGGTTTGTCCCGTCCCAGGCAGAAGCCCCCGCCATGGTCGTCGCCGATCCACCGAAAACCGAGTCGCGCTTCGAGGGTCTCGTGCTCGACTTCCTCTCCTACCTCGAGCTCGAGCGCGGTCTCTCGCGCAACACCCTCGACGCCTACCGTACGGACCTACACCAGTACGGCAAGTACCTCGACACGCACCACCTCGACGCCCTCACCGCTGGCCCCGCCGACATCAGCGAGTTCCTCGCTGAGCTGGCGACCGGCAACGGCCGCCCCGCTTGCTCATCGGCGACGGTTCATCGCAAGGCCGCCTGCCTGCGCTCCTTCTACAAGCAGCTGCGCCGCGACGAGCTGATTGGCGACGACCCGACCGCCGCGCTCAGCGCTCCGCGCCGGTCCAGGAAGCTGCCCCAGGTCCTCAACTACGCCGAGGTCCAGAAGCTGCTCGCGGCACCGAGCGGCAGCGAGCCGACGGTGCTCCGCGACCGGGCCCTGCTCGAGGTGATGTACGCCTGTGGTCTGCGGGCCTCGGAGACGATCGGACTCGAGCTGGCCGACATGAACCCCCACGAGGGCTTCCTGCGCGCCCGCGGCAAGGGCGGCAAGGAACGGCTGGTGCCGCTCGGCCGCAAGGCGATCGCGGCGATCTCCGCCTACCAGCGCGGAGGGCGCCCGAAGCTGGTCGGCGATCGTCACGAGGCGAAGCTCTTCGTCAACTTCCGCGGCGGGCCGCTCAGCCGCCAGGGCCTCTACAAAATCGTCCAGCGCAACGCCCGCGCCGCCGGCCTCGCCGGCCAGATGAGCCCCCACACCCTGCGCCACAGCTTCGCCACCCACCTGCTGGCCGGAGGCTGCGATCTGCGCGCCGTCCAGGAGATGCTCGGCCACGCCGATATCTCGACCACCCAGCTCTACACCCACCTCTCCGGCGATGGCCTGAAGGAGGCGTACTTCAAAGCCCACCCCCGCGCCACCGCCAACTAACCAGGCTGACTTCGCCGTTTGTAGTCCAATAGGACGGATAAAGACGAAGTCACCGTCGTGTAGAACTGACGGGTGCCCGAGCTACCCGAGGTGGAGACGGTTTGCCGGCAGCTCGATCCTGATCTGGCGGGGAGGAAGATCGAGGCGCTTGAAGTGCTTGACGAGCGCTGGTGTCGCCCGATGCCTCCCGCCGATCTGGAGACCGCGGTCGAAGGGGCGATGATCGAGGGGCTGGGACGGCGAGGCAAGTACCTGCTGCTGGCGCTCGACGGCGCGCGGACGCTGGTCATGCACCTGCGAATGACCGGCAACCTGGTCCTGGTCGAGGGTGAGAGCAAGCTCGATCCCTCCGAGGGGCGACGGCTGTACGAGGGCGAGCGCTCGGTCTCCGAGCGCCACCTGAGGGCGCGCTTTCTGCTCGACGACGGGCGCGAGGTCTGGTTCACCGATCCGCGGCGCTTTGGCGAGGCGTTCTTGATCGACGACGCCAATCTCGGGACGCGGTTCTCGAAGCTCGGCGTCGAGCCGCTCTCCGATGCCTTCACGCCTGAGGCACTTGGGCGGATGGCCGCCAACCGCACTGCACCGCTGAAGTCGTTCCTGCTCGACCAGTCGGGGGTCGCCGGGGTCGGCAACATCTACGCCGACGAGGCGCTTTTCCGGGCCCGCCTGCACCCGCTCTCACCGGCCGGCTCGATGAAGCCCGAGCACCTCGAGGCGCTGCGCGACGCTGTCGTCGCTGCGCTCGAAGCCGGTATCGACGGCGGCGGCGCCTCGATCGACGACTACCGCGACGGTCGCGGCGAGAAGGGCACAATGCAGGACGAGTTCCTCGTCCACACGCGCGAGGGCGAGCCCTGCCCCAGATGCGAGACGCCGATCGTGCGCATCGTCGTCTCCGGCCGTTCGACCTATTACTGCCCGGGCTGCCAGGTGCGTTTGCGCCGTCGCCCGCGGCGCCGGCGTCCCAAGCGGTCGTAGTTCTTTCCGCATAGCGATAGGAACTACGACCGCAACGAGCCGTCCGGCTCGTCGTTCACCGTAACCCGGCTATGGCCGGAACGACGCTTAAGACAGAGGCGGTGGTGCTGCGCAGCATTCGCTACGGCGAGGCCGACCGCATCCTCCACCTCTACTCGAAGACGCGGGGGCGGATCGGGGCGATCGCGAAGGGCGCGCGACGGCCCAAGTCGCGCTTCGGCGGCCGGCTCGAGCCCTTCTTCCGTCTTGACCTCGTCCTGCACGAAGGGCGCGGCGAACTGCTGACCGTGACCAGCGTCGCCACGGTCGACGGCTACCCGCGCCTGCGCGCCTCCGGCCCGGCCCTGAACGCTGGTGCCCGCGCCTGCGACGCGGTGCTGCGCCTGCTCGACTCGGCCGAGCCCAATCCGCCCGCCTACAACCTGCTCTGCCGCTACCTGGCGCTGCTCGACGATCCGGCGGCGGATCGCGGCGCGAGCCTGGAGACGGCGCTCTCCTTTCGTCTCAAGCTCGCCCTGGCGGCGGGCTTCTCGCCAGAGCTTGCGTCCTGCGCCCACTGCGGGGAGTCCGACCACCTGGGTGGCTTCTCGGGCGCCGCCGGCGGTGTCGTCTGCGTCAGCTGCGAAGGGGGAGGCTTCCCGCTCTCCGAGGAAGCGCACCGCTTCATGGTCTCGGCGATCGGCAGCCCGCTGGCCGAGGCACCCGAGGCCGAGGGGTTGGCCCTGCGGCAGGTGGAACGCGCTGTGCGGGAGACGCTCGAGCATCATGCTCATGTGCAGCTGCGCTCTGCGGCGTGAGGGCCGGTCCCGGTAGGGGTTCCGCTTAACTTTTTCGGTGGAGACGCTGCTGCTGGCGCCGCGGGGGATCGCCGAAAAAGTACAAGAGGCTCCACCCCTACCGGGACCGGCCCTTAGGATCGAACGATGGATGCGACGATGACGTTTGAGGATCGGGTGCGCGCCTGGGAGGAGGAGTTCCTCGCCGAGCGGGCCACCCGCTCCTACCCGGCGCACCGCGTCGTGGAGGAGGCCGACAGCCCCGTGCGCACGCCGTTTCAGCGCGACCGCGATCGGATTGTCCACTCGAAGGCCTTCCGTCGGCTCAAGCACAAGACGCAGGTCTTCGTCGCCCCCGAGGGCGATCATTATCGGACGCGGCTCACCCACACGATCGAGGCCTGCGGGATCGCTCGCACCGTCGCCCGCGCGCTCGCCCTCAACGAGGACTTGACCGAGGCGATCGGGCTCGGCCACGACCTCGGCCACCCGCCCTTCGGCCACGCCGGCGAGGAAGCGCTGGACGCGGCACTGCGCGAGCGCTGCGGAACGGGCTTCAAGCACAACGAGCACTCGCTGCGGGTGGTCGAGGTGCTGGAGCGCGAGGGGCGCGGCCTCAACCTGACCGAGCAGGTGCGCGACGGCATCCTCAACCACACCGGCTCGCGCAAGCCGGTGACGCTGGAGGGCCGGATCGTCAAGCTGGTCGACCGCGTCGCCTACATCAACCACGACATCGACGACGCCCTGCGGGCCGGGATCCTGCGCCCGGACGACCTGCCGGCGACTGAGATCGAGCTGCTCGGCACGACCGGCTCGGCGCGGATCGACACCCTGGTGCGCGACATCGTCGACCGCTCCCGCGACGCCGGCGACATCGTCCAGAGCGAGGAGATCGGCGGCGCGATGCTGCGCCTGCGCAAGTTCATGTTCGACCGCGTCTACCTCGGCCCGCTGGCGCGCAGCGAGCACGACCGCGTGCACCGGGCGATGCGCGGCCTCTTCGACCACTACATGGAGCACCCCGAGGAGGCGCCGGAGCTGCAGCCGGGCGCGAGCGCCTGCCAGCGCGTCGCCGACTACCTTGCGGGGATGACCGACCGCTACTGCATCGCCAAGTTCGCGGAGTTGGCCGAGTGGCGCTGATCTCGACCGAGAGCCTGGAGCGGGTCAAGCAGGCCGTGGACATCGTCGAGGTGATCTCGGCCCACACCGATCTGCGCCGGCAGGGCACGCGCTGGGTCGGCCTCTGCCCCTTCCACGAGGAGCGCACGCCCTCGTTCTCGGTCGACGCCGGGGAAAAGCTCTACCACTGCTTCGGCTGCGGGGTCGGCGGCGACACGATCAAGTTCGTCGAGGAGAAGGAGGGCCTGGGCTTCGCCGAGGCGGTGGAGCTGCTCGCCGACCGCTATGGGGTCGAGCTGGAGCGCGAGCGCGAGGACCCACGGGCCGAGGCCAAGCGCCAGCAGCGCCGCCGCCTCAGCGAGCTGCTCGACCGCACCGGCGCCTTCTACGCGTCCTATCTCTGGGACTCCGACGAGGCGGCGAAAGCCCGCGAGTACCTGGCGCAGCGCGGCCTCGGCGAGGAGGTCCTGCGCGCCTTCGCCGTTGGCTACGCGCCCAGCGCCTGGGACAAAGTGCTGCTGCGCGGGCAGCGGGCCGGCTTCAAGGTCGAGGAGCTGCGCGGCGTGGGACTGGTCCAACGGGGCCGGGGGGGAGGCGAGTACGACCGCTTCCGCTCGCGGATCATGTTCCCGATCCGCGACCGCCGCGGCCGCACGCTCGGCTTCGGCGGGCGGGCGATGCGCTCCGATCAGGGCGCGAAGTACGTCAACACGGCCGAGACTGACTTCTTCCACAAGAGCAAGATGCTCTACGGCATCGACCTGGCCAAGGCGGCGATCGCCAAGGCCGGCCGCGCGGTCGTCGTCGAGGGCTACACCGACGTCCTCGCCCTGCACCAGGCTGGGATCGAGGAGGCGGTCGGCGTGATGGGCACGGCGATCACCGAGGAGCAGGTGGCCTCGCTCTCGGGCATGGTCGACGAGGTGGTGCTGGCGCTCGACGCCGACTCTGCCGGCCAGGAGGCGATGCTGCGCGCGCAGCGGGTGGCGGGGGACCGCAAGATGCGGCTGCGGGTGGCCGCGATGCCGGCCGGAGAGGACCCGGCGGAGATGATGGCCGCCGACGGCGGCGCCGAGCGCTTCCGGGCCATCCTCGACGGCGCGGTCGAGCTGACCGCCTTCCAGGTTGGCCTGGTGCTGGACCGCACCGACGCCTCTTCGCCGGCGGAGCGCGACCGCGCCCTCGGCGAGGTGGCGCCGATCCTCGCCGGCATGGGGGAGAGCGCCAGCCGCGACGACCTGGTGCGCCGTGTCGCCGAGCGGCTCGACCTCGAGCCGGCGATGGTGATGGGGAGGGTCGTGGCGGCCCAGCCGCTGAGCGGCGGCGCGGCCGAGCCGGCGAGGCAGGGGGGAGGTCCCTCGCCTCAGCCGAGGCGCACTGCGGAGCTGACCTCGCGCGAGCGCCGCGAGCGGGCGCTGCTGGCGATGTGCATCGCCCTGCCCGAGCAGGGCAAGGACTATCTGGGCCGACTCACCGCGGAGCACCTCTCGCCCGGGGGGCTGCGCGCCGCCGGGTGGCTGCGCGAGCATCCCGAGGACCCTGCATCCAACCTCCCCCGCGAGGACTCGGACCTGGCCGGGCTGATCGCCGAGATGGTCATCCTCGCCCACGATGAGCCCGCCTCCCCCGAGGCGATGGAGCTCAACTTTCTCCTGCTCGAGCAGCGCCGCATCGAGGCCCAGATCGCCGCCGCCGGCGAGCAGGACGACTACGAGCTCCGCGCCACCCTCAGCCGCGAGCGGGCCGCCCTGGTCCAGCGCATCGCCCACACCGAGCGCGTCAGCGGCTAAGAGCCGTACGGAAACTCTCCGCGCACGTCTGGCGGCGGCGGACACTGCGCGGTGCGGCGTCCTCAGTCGGCCAAATAGCGTTGCTATTCGGCCTCCCTGCGTCCTTGCCCCACTTGGTCCGGCGCACGCCAGCCGCACACGCGGAGTTTCCGTACGGCTCTAATCGGTAAATTCCGTCTCGCCGGTCCGGGGTAGCTCAATCGGTAGAGCACTCGGCTGTTAACCGAGTTGTTGTGGGTTCGAGTCCCACCCCCGGAGCTTCTGTGCTGACCGCGTGTGCCCGCGGGCGAGCCTTTCGACCAGTTCCGCGCCGCGGGCGGCGCCGTTGTGTTCGCGTCCCCAAGCCGCCAGCTCCGCCGCCCGCTCGGTGAATGAGGGCTCCCGCAGTAGCCGTCGCGTCGCCCAGCGCAGCGGTGCCGGACGGCAGAGGCGCCAGGGAATGGAGAGACCGGCGCCGGCCCAGGAGACGCGCATCGCGGTCTCGCTCATGTCGCCGATGATCGGGCAGATCAAGACCGGGGTGCCGGCGCCGAGCGCGCGGGCGACGGTGCCGTGGCCGCCGTGCGAGAGGACCACCGAGGCGGCCGGCATCAGCTGGCTGTAGCTGAGCCAGTCGACCAGGGTCGCGTTGCCGGGCACCTCGATCGGATTTTGTGGCACCACCCGGTTGGTCGTAGCGACCACGCGCACGGGCTCATCGGCGAGGGCGGCGAGGGCCGTGCGGACCAGGTGGTTGCCCGAGTCGTGGGCGGTGCTGGGTGCGACCAGGACCAGCGGCTCATCGCCCAGCGGAAGCTCGATCTCCGGATGGGGAATCTCGAAGGTCATCGGCCCGGTGATCGCGACACCCGCCGGCCAGCGACGCGGATACTCGAGCTGGGGGAAGGTGCCGACCAGCGCCAGATCCGGGCTGATGCCCCCGTGGAAGCGCTCGACCGGCGCCAGAGCGAGTCTGGCTCGCTGTTTGTTCAGGTCGCGCCGCCCGTGCTCGAGTCCGATGTTCAGCGCCCGCTGCCCCGCCTTCCAGACGGCCCGCCCGACCGGGGTGCGCGCCGGCCTCAGCCCGACGGCAAAGAACGGCAGGCCCGGCTCGACCACGGGATAGATGTGGGGGATGAGGGTGGCGAGCGGTACGCCGGCCTTCTCCGCGGCCAGCGCCGGCGCCAGGGTGAGGATGTCGCTGACGACGGCGTGGGGCTTCATCTCCTCCAGCAGCGGCAGAAGCGCCCGCGCGGCCTCGGCCGCATGATCGCCGTCGGCCGAGTCGGGGTCGGGCGGCGGAAACATCCGGTATTCCTCGGCCGCGGCGAAGCCGAGATTGGCCCCCTCGACGGCCTCGCGCCGCTCCTCCCAGGTCTCGATCGTCACCTCGTGGCCGCGCCCACGCAGCGCCCGGCCGAGGGCTATCGCCGGGAAGACGTGGCCGGGATCGCCAAACGCAGCTACTAGGAATCGCATGCTGACGAGGTCCAGACGCTGCCAGGCAAGGACGCAGGGAGCCCGAATAGCAGCGCTATTCGGGCGACCGAGGACGCCGCATGGCGGCGTCTGGGGCCATCAGGGCGTATCGAGTCCCTCACCGGGTCTCGTGAAGACGATCTCTGGCACGTGGCAGTTGCGAGATGTGCGCAGGAGGAAGCGGACGGCCTCGCCGAGGTCCTCGGGACGGATCATTTCCTCGCCCGGCACCTGACCCTTGGCGAACTCGGTCATCGGCGTGTCGACGAAGCCCGGCGCGAGCGCCGTGCACTGGATCCCGCCGCCGCCCACCTCCCGATGGGTCGACTGCGTGAAGTTGATCACAGCGGCCTTGGTCGCCGCATAGATCGAGAGCCAGGCCTGCCCGCCCTTGCCGGCGATCGAGGCGGTGTTGACGAGCAGCGCCTTGCCGTGCTCCGCGCCAGCCTCTTTCAGCATCGGCAGGCCCTCGCGGGTGCCGATGATCAAGGCCCGCAGGTTGACGCCGATCTGCATGTCGAGGTGCTTGGTCTGGATCTCCTCCATCGGGGCGCCAATCCCGACGCCGGCGTTGTTCATCAGCATGTCGAGGCGTCCGTAGGTCTCACGGTGCTTGGCGAAGACGCCGACCACGTCCTCCTCGTCGGTCATGTTGGCGGCGACGCTCTGCACCTCGAGCCCGTCGGCGCGCAGGCCCTCGGCCGCGGCCTCGAGCTTGTCGGGACGCCGCGCGGAGACAGTCAGCGCGTAGCCTTCTTCGCCCAGCACTCGCGCGATCGCCAGCCCGATACCGCTCGATGCTCCCGTTATCAGTGCCGCTCGCTCCGCCAAGTCCGTCTCCTTCCGCTCGCCCGCGTTCGCCGCGGACCCTACCTCGCCCTCGCCTGAGAGGAGGCAGTGGCACTGCTGCGGCTGGCTCGCCGTCAATAACATGCCCGCCGATGCGCCTTCGCCGAGCCTTCGCCGCCTCCGCCTGCCTGCTTGCGGTGGCTCTCGTCCTGGCTGGCTGCGGCGGCGGCTCGGACTCCTCGACCGGCTCCTCTTCGAGCAGCGCCGAAAGCCGTCCGGCGCCTGCCAAGAGCGAATTCCCCAGCGCCAAGGGCAAGACCCTGGCCGAGGTGCTGGAATCGGAAAACGCCCAGCCGTCCAAACTGGTGGTCTCGCCGGCCGCCGAGGTCTTCGGCAGGGGGGAGAACCGCTACCCGTTCGGCGTCTTCCAGCGCGATCGGGCCCAGGTCTCCGACGCCGATGTGGCGCTCTACTTCGCCAAGGTGCCGACAGCCAAAGGTGAGCAGGGAGGCGGGAAATTCGGCGCCGTCGCCGGGACGACGGCCTCGAAGAAGGCCGAAGCCCGAGCCCTGGACCAGCCTGCCGTTGGCCCCTTCCCGGCCGCGGTCGAAAGCCTTGAGACCGAGCCGGCCTTCCAGGCGCAAACGACCGCCGAGGACCCCAACGCCGCCACGGTCGTCTACGCGACCCACGTCAACTTCCCCAGCGACGGCGAGTGGCGGATCGCGGCACTGATCCGGCAGGGGGACGAACTGACCGCGAGCCTTCTGCCCAGCGCCGAAGTGGGGGCGTTCCCGAAGGTCCCCAAGGTCGGCCAGAAGGCGCCACTGATCCACACGCCGACTCCCGCTGACGCCGGCGGCGATCTCTCCAAGATCACCACCCGCATCCCGCCGGACACGCAAAACAAGGTTGACTACGCGGATGTCCTCGGCAAGGAACCGATCGTGCTGCTGTTCGCCACCCCACAGTTCTGCCTCAGTCGCGTCTGCGGCCCGGTGGTCGACGTCGCCGAGCAGCTCAAGCAGCTCTACGGCGACGAGGTGGCGTTCATCCACATGGAGATCTACGAAGACAACGATCCGAGCAAGCCGCCCAGGCCCCAGGTGCGCGCGTTCCACCTGCCCAGTGAGCCGTGGTTGTTCGCAATCGGCCGAGATGGAAGGATCAAGGACGAGATCGACGGCGCCTTCGGCGTCGAGGAACTGACCCGCGTGGTGAAGGGACTGACCGAAGAATGAGCGAGAAGACGAGCCCCGATGCGGAGCTGCTGGCCTCCTTCGCCGAGGAGGCGAAACGCCGCTGCGACGTGATCGCCGCCGGCCTGGCAACCGAGACCACCGACTTCGAGACGATGCGGATAGAGGCCCACGCCCTCCGCGGCGCCGCCGGCGTGGTCGGCCTTCGCCGCCTCGCCGAGCTGGCGGGCCTGATGGAATCCGACCTGGCCGAAGCCAAGAAAACCGGCAGTATCCGCGGCGGTCGCACCCACCAGATCGCCGACGCGGCCAAAGCCATAGCCGAGGGCGCCGCCGCCGCCTCCAAGGGCGAAGAGGAGCCCCCCGACGTAGGCCGCTCCCTGGCGCAGCTCTTCAGCGCCTAGCGCTACCCTCCTCAGCCAACGGGGCGGTAGCTCAGTTGGTTAGAGCAGCGGACTCATAATCCGTCGGTCGAAGGTTCGAGTCCTTCCCGCCCCATCGAAGTGCCTGCAAATCGCTCGGTTCTAGGCTGTACAATTCCGGTTGGCCTCAAACTTGGTCCCGAAATGGTCGCGTGATCGGTCGCTACACTCGCTCTATGCGCGACCCCCTGCACCTCACGATCCTCTACGAGGAGGGAGACGACGGTTGGATCGTCTCTTCGATCCCCGAGGTTCCCGGCGTGCTCAGCCAGGGCCGGACCAAGGAGGAGGCTCGAGAGATGGCACTAGACGCGCTCGGGGGAATGCTTGAGCTGCGTGCAGCAGAGCACGAGCCGCAGGGCAAAGCAGTTGGTAGCGAGTCGCTGAATATCGTTGCGGCGTGAAGCGCCGAGACTTGGAGCGACATCTGAAGAAGCATGGCGCTCGCTTGTTGCGTGAGGGCGGCCGACACAGCTACTGGGGCATGGATGCCGAGCGCTCGACCTCGATACCCCGCCACCGCGAGATCGCGTATCCACTCGCTCGCGCGATCTGCAGGCAGCTAGGAATTCCTCCGCCAACGGGCTCGCGTTAAGGGTGGGGCGATGCTGAGTCAGGCGGAGGAGATAGTCGCCTGCCCCGCGCGGCGCCTCGTACTGGAAGGTTATCTATTGGGTTCTGCCTATTACATCTTGTAACTAGGCAGGTCGAATCAACCCGTCCGTTGAGCGCTGTCGTTTAGATGTCAGCGCTTGTATGGGGAGGGTCCGCGGCTTTGCGTGCTGCGCGCCCCGCGACGGGATTGGCGGTCAGGTCGTCATCCACGGCTTCGGCGATGTCGGCCAGCGCCTCTGCCACGGCTTCGATTGCTTTTGGAAGCGCATCCGAATACCCGAAGCGCATGTCCTGCCAGACAATGTGCTCGAGGTCCTGAGCGGTGCCTTCGAGCGCGGCCAGGCGGGCGATCAGGTCATGCTCGCCGATCGTGAGGAGCCGGGGCATGACTCCGTCTCGCAGAACTTCGAATTGTGGCCGCAGCCGGGTAGCTATATCGGGGTCGAGCTCGACCTCGGTTTCCCTGATCTCGCAGGCCAGGGCCCGTAGCGACTCGGGGATTGAGCCGTGCGTGGACATGCTGCTGGTGTAGGGATCGGCTCCTGGCGGGCGAGGAGCGGGCAGCAACAGGTAGATCTCCAGGCCCGCCCGGATTACGGCGAACTGAAGGGTAACCAACGTCTCGTTTGAGACCAGCTTCCAGCGCCGCGCCCGCTCCCGATCTAGCAGGATGTCGATGACGAATATGGCCAGCAGGACACTGATCAGGATGCCGGCGATCTCGGCGAGCAGGTTGCCAGCGAACCCGCGCGCGTCGAGGATGAAGCCGGCTCCGATTGCCACAAGGCTGACCAGGAGTGCAGTGAGCACGATGGCGCGAGCGGAGACACGCAGCAGCACGGCTGGCATTATCGCCGAATGAGTGGCGACGGAAGGGCCGAGTTCTTTGGACCTGCTCCTGCTCATCAAGTGCGTCCACTGATGGTGGGGGGCATCGGCGATGGCAGCTCTTCCGATCCATACGACTCACCGTTCGCGATGGTCATCACGATCTTGGTTGACGCCGTGCCGGGGCTGCGCGACGTCTTCAAACGTCAGCGCAATGGTGAGGAGTTCGACGTCAGATCACGTTGGGCTTCCGAAGTCGATCTCAATGGAGTTAGGTCGCCTGTGGTGCTTGTCGACTTCCTCATCCTCGATCCCCTGATCGGCGTCGAGATACCGATCCCCGTTGACGGCCACCCCAAGCCGATTGAAGCAGGCATTCGGTCCGGCCTCATCATCGTGCGCGACCCCGAGCTCGCCGAGGTGATGCAGAAACGGAATCACGCGAGCGCCCTGAATGAGTACCGCCCCCTCGCCCTGCGGCCACCCGATCCCTCGCCCATCGTCGGCGTTCTTCAGCAGCGCTTTGATTTTCCGAGGAGGATGTCCGAAGCGAACTCCGCATATGAGGAGTTGGTTCCGAACAGCGAGGCAGCACGCGAGTTCGCCAAGGGGACGAGGCAGATCAGCGGTGCGTACCTGCTCTATCGCCGCGGGCTGACCCCGATGCTCATCCTGGTCGATTCCAGGGTAGGTGAGTGCCTGACGGGCGTCTCCGGCAAAGTCGAAGGGCAATGGACCGCGGCCACTGAAGCAGGGGATCAGATCCTGCGCTTCGAGGCGGTTGCGGGCGGAGAGACTGTCGGCCGTTGGATCCTCGCCAACCCGGATGAGCGATTCGTCCGCGCGGGAGCGTCGGGGGCGCACTCCGTTGTCGTGCTGGCCGAAGCACCCACTGAAGACGTCATCGACCAGCAGCTGGCGGGCGGACTACACGCATGGGCACAAGGCGCAAACGCGTTCCGCGCTCTGCTGTCACGCTGAGCTATGAGCAGTCGTCTGATCGGATCTTCGTCGTTGCGATGCACGACGCGTGATCGTCGACCCCCGCTACGTCAAGCCGGACTTGAAAACTTGGTCCCGAAATTGGTCCCCGACTCCACCGAACTCAGCCGAACTCCTTGGACGTGATTCGCTCTATCGGGCCAGATTCGGCCCTATGGACGGGTTCCGGCGCGACTCATAATCCGTCGGTCGAAGGTTCAGTTCTTCCCGCCCCATAGCTACTGACACTTCGCCTTCGCGGTCAAACCGCACGCACCCGGTGACCAGGGATCGGGTTGGATGAACGCAAACCCACCATTCCTGCCACGGCCGTGGAAGTCATGGCCGGTAGGTCGAAGCAATGCCGGTGTCGAGACTCGACAGAGGTTTCAGTAGCAATTGTCCCCGGTCGGGTGGAACCGGATTCTCAGCGTCTATCTAGGGTACACGCCTCGTGTAGTATCGTGATAAGCAATGGCCGCCCCCGCTAGACGAATCAACGTCACGCTTGACGAGGAGCACGCGGGCAAGCTCTTGAGGCTGGCGGAACGGACGCACGTTCAGGAGGGGACCCTCGCCCGCTCGCTCCTTTCGACAGCTCTTGATGATGCCGATCCGGATGCAGCTCGCATCACTGAAGTCTTGAATGCGATCCCCGGCGCCTGGGAGAGGACCCAGGAGGGACTTGCTCAGGCGGCGCGTGGTGAAGGAACGCCACTCGACGAGCTGACGTCTTGAGTGGCGCAGATCATCGTCACCCCGCAGGCGCGACGGGACGTTGAAGACGCGACTGCGGCCCTTGGTCTTCCTGGCGATATCTGGATCCGCGTCGCGCGCTCGCTAAGAGTTCTCGAAACCTTTCCTTTGGCCGGTCCCGAGCTAGAGGGCAGGTGGGCGTCGGCTCGATTCATCATCGGTCCTTGGCCCTGGATGATCTTGCTCTACCACTACGAAAAGCCTTCGGACCGAGTCTTTGTCGTCGCGATGCACGACGCGCGGTCGGCGACCTCGGCTAAGGCTAGACGCTATGGCCTCGGTTAATCACCGGGGCCATCCGAGGTAGGCCGGACCCTCTCGCTCAGTCGGGGGTTTATCTGGCCGGAGACGGGCTCCGGCTGACCCCAGGCGAAGGAGGATCCGG
>Ga0190274_10000922_pt1 | contig 17074 bp, 14 predicted proteins | sample Popmic531T_FD_133002 | JGI IMG/M metagenome (GOLD analysis project Ga0190274, IMG submission 133002) | Populus adjacent soil microbial communities from riparian zone of Yellowstone River, Montana, USA - 531 T | ecosystem: Environmental > Terrestrial > Soil > Riparian zone | place: USA: Montana... | reverse complement strand
CAGACCCGTTTTAGCCAGTACAGCTCCTGCTACCAATGCACCGATACCATACTCAGCTATCTTATCCGTTTTATCATTAAAGTCTTCGTAGCGACTGTTCACGTTGAAATTAGTACTTGCCAAAATCTGGTTCATGTGTGATTTAACATTCCCCAGACTTTCCATGCCGGCAATCACATTCATTATCAATACACCTTTACGACCCAGCATACGGATGTTATAATTGAGCGTATGATATGAAGAATCATCATCAAAAATTAACTCCTTCGCCCAGTGTAATTTATGAGAAGCTTTGTCGTAGTATGGCGCTTGTGCCCAGCCTACAAGTGTCATCTTGCCAAATCCCTGCCTGATCCGTTCCGGATTGGCATTCATTGTTTCCTCCTGCATTTGTTCAAGGAGTTCATCATAGTCTATCTTTTCAGCGTCATCGTCTTTCACATATCCGTCTTCGTCATACGCAAAAGTGATAACCAATGATGTATCGGAAAGGTATTCAATGGTATCCTCCACAAGCATACCAAGTATGCTTTCATCAGGTGGGTTGTTCCATAAATCAGTCAGCACTCTTTGCGCATCTTCCGGCCCCAGGAATTTGAAACCCTCAGGAACATCAACCGAGGCAGCGGAGTTGATAAACATATGCCCCGACAAATATTTTAATGTGGCCAACAGGCTGTCAATATTTTTTTCTTCCGTTGCATTTGCAACCAGGGAGTCTCCTTCTCCGGATAAGGAGTCTTGCTGTGCAGATGCACGGAGAAATGAAATAGAGAACAGGAATAAAAGGGTGTAGAATATGCTCTTCATGAAATGAAATTTTTTTTGCCGAATGTAAAAATTATTACTTGAAATCTCCGAACTGGGGTGGTATAAGCAATTAAAAAAGCTATTGATTAGTGTGTCAACAAATCTCTAAAAATATCCTAAACAAATTCACTATTCGTAAATTCGATTGTCTTCATTCGTTATTCGTTGATAAATTTTCAGAACGCCTCCTGCATCCCAAAGTAAATTCCATACGAATGATCGAGGCCATACCCTACATCAACAGTAAGATTTACGCGCGCAGCCTTATCCAACTTTAACCTGAATCCAAAACCTGCTGCAGGCGCTGCATTCGCAAATAATTTGGTATCGGTGCTTTCAGCAAAAGTATTGTTGAGAAAAACAACGCCGCCCATGAGCCCGTCATGTGAAAGCGGGAAACGGTATTCGGCTTCAATATACACCATGCTTAAACCCCGGTATCGGCCTTGTATATATCCCCTGCCTCCGCGGTTATAGGTATCCCAACCAAGAGATGGTAAGACCAGGTAAGGAACATTTCCACTTAATATAAAGGTGCCGTAGCTCCACAGAGCCAATACCGCTCTTGGCCGCTTTCTATTTAAGGGAAAATAATAACGGACATCATAATATGTCAAGGTACTTTGCTGTGTACTCCTTGACAGTTTTGTATTTAACCTGAATGTAATTGATGCATAATATCCTTTGTAAGGATTGGCAATATTATCCCGCTCATCAACCAATACATCTAAGTTTAAACCGGCAGTGTAATACTGTACAGGATCAAAATCTTTCGTAACAGAATAAGCATAATGATTGGTGATGTAAAAATTCTCACTCGTTCTATTAGTATCCAATCTTTCATCGACAATTTTAAAATGCTTGTCAAAAGCCACACCTCCACCGGCATAAATTTTTGAGTTTCCTATTTTCCGTACTGCATCCTCGTAAATCCGCAGGTAATTAAATTTCATGGGTTCTCCTTCCGGCAATTCATTTTCGGGAAGGTTATTCAAAGCAACCAGGTATTTATTACCACCCGAATTGTTGACACCCAGTCCGTATGTGGGTTGTGTAAAAAACAGCAGTCGCCAGTCACCCTGTAAAAACCATTTATTATCGGTTGTATAAATTTTTGAGCGTACATTGATGATCAATTGCTTTTTTGTGGTCAACTGCACATTCAGCATGCCCGATGAAAGTTTGGTGGGCGGTGGTGCCAGTAATTTTGACATACTTACTACACCTCCAACTAAGAATCCATTCGCAGGCGCATATCCCACAAAAGGTAAAATAGAAATATAATTTTTGCCAACATCCAATTCAAGCGAGGTTGAAAAGGTGGTATCATTTTTCCATTTCCTTATTACATCTGTAAAATCTTTTGATTCTGTTTGCGCATTGGCATAGAAAGCAATCATAACACCTATAGCTGACAGGAAATATTTGATAGCTAAATTGAAATTCATTCCGCCTTCGTGATTTTGAAGTGTGATTTAAACAATGCTAGAGGCGGTTTATATCTCGTAACTTAAGACGCACGTCTTATCCTCAACTAGTCTCAATTTCTTTTTTCCATTACTTAAATCCTTAATTATTTCTATCACTTCCATTTCTGTGAGGGGTCGATTGCTTTTTAGTATTGGAATAACCAGGTTAAATGATTTACCCAATAATGCAGTTACCTTGGTTATCCTAGTATCAGAGCTCATTGGAACAAATTCATCCAAATAGGTAAAATTAGGATATTGAATAATTAAATGAAAATTGTCAAAAGCAATTCTCCTTTTAACAATTCCATTTTCATCAGTTACTAATTTCAAAGTTTCGCCATTCGAAAAAAGTATTGAAACATTTGCAAATGGAACAGGACTTGTGTCGTTTTCCAGTATTTTAATTTCTATTAATTGTGTAGCTGCATCTGGCAATGCTTTTGTTGAAGGATCAATTTGAAAGTAGCAGTAACTCGGAAAGTCAGCAAGTGTCAGTCTATATGAATGTGGATACTTATCAATTTGCGCAAATGCGGAAATTGACGAAATAAATATTAGTAGGAAGATAAGTATTCTCATAAATTATCTATAATGCATCCGGGATTATAGAAGTTTAAAATAGAAGGGTTAGAATGGTACACTCTCTCTTAAAGTAATATAACAGACAAAAGTAAATTTTCTCCGCCTCCCTGTGTTACATTTTTTTTACATGAACACTGTTCTTTTACTTCCGCTTCTCCTTTCTTAAATTGCATATAATCTGATGTTATCCGCATACTGCTCATCTGGCCACGAAGCATTGTCGGTGCAAGCTAACAGAAACTAACTTTGTAGGCGGCTTTAAATTGCCGATGGGATTTGATTAGCTTAATTTGTAAGCCATAAAATTAAAAACTATGTGGATAAAAATAAAAAAACATTTCAATCTTGTTGAGGGAAATATTATTCGTCAAACAATAACAAGAGATGGTAAAGATGAATGTCTTGTCTATGAGATAAAAGGAGTAAATAAACCTCTTGAGGGTTTTATTGATGTGATACTAATTTCTGTCAATGATGTTGAAACTAAAGCGCAAGACAGATACCCAAAAGGAATTGCAGGATTTGTGTTGCTTGAAAAAGGGTTTGAACTCTATGTTCCAGTTGATGATACAAAATTCCCTCGTACTTTGGAAGCAGCAATAGCTACTTTTATCAAGGAAGCGCCCTCTGAATTATTAAATGAAATAAAGCACATGGCTGAGAAAGAATTTATTTCTAAATATGGTTATGATTGGGCTGGTGGAATTAGGAATGACTATGGTTTATGGCTTGGGAATGACTCACTTTTAAAAGAAGCCGATTCGCAACATTCAAATCCAGACACCGCATCTATGAATATTGTTAAGGCGATATGGAAGAAACTTTATGTAGCACCTTTATCTCCAAGTGTTGAGAATAATGTTATCTCCGAAGCCAAAGTTCAGAAGCAGAGAGAGACAACTTCAATTCCTTACAACAATGAAAATAACATCTCACAAAACAAAGTGAAGAAACAAAAAATAAGTTTTTCATTTGTTAGTGCAAAAATGCGGCGTAAAATACTTTTAATCCTTGCTGGAATTATTTTAATTCTAATTTTCACAAACCCATCGTCCCAAGATTTTAAAGAGAGTATGAATGATACTCCGTATATCGCTGAGCATTATGTTTCAGTATCCCGACACAACTACATTATCTTTTCTACATTCTCATATCAAAGGCAGGGGAGTGACAAAATAGATTGTACCCATGAGAGATACGTAGGCATAATGAAAAATTTTTGGATGTTGTATCAGGATTCCGATTGTGATGATTATTAATAGGCAGCTTTTTTCTTGCAAGCTCTTTCAAGTTAGAACGATCTTTCTTACGGAGTGCAAGCAGTCTTCGATAACAATTAATTATCAGAAACTTAAATAATCAAAGTTCCGTAACCCAACAAACCCAATAATTTATTCGGAACATTTTGCTGTACAGGTTCCTCCCAGCCATTACATTGGCTCAAAAAGGAAGCATTACACATATTGTTGAAAGAAAATATTTAATAGCTAAATTAAATTTCATTCCGCCGTCTAAACAAACTTTCCTATAACCACCTTCTTACCTTCTTTTTATATTCTTCATACTCTTGTCCGAATTCAAGTTCCAAATATTTTTCTTCACGCTTGATTATGAATTCCTGAACAATTAAAAGAAGCAGAGGGAAAAGAATAATATTCCACCAATTTCCAATGAAGCAAGTAATTCCTAAATAAACAATAGCCAATCCAACATACATTGGGTTCCTGGTAATTCCGTAAATTCCGTTAGTCTGAAGTGATGTCGCCGGCTTAATCAGGATTACGGTATTTTTTGTTAAAAAGAATTGTCTCAAACTTCTCACCAGGAAAAATAGTGCGAGAATTAATAAGATTACCCCCACAATTTTTGTTACGATCAGGTGAAATAATGTGTCAGAAATCGGAACCTGTTTTTGAATAAAGATTGAAGCAATAAATATTAAAACATAAAATAATGGCGGCGGAACGTAAACTCCTGGACCTTTGGACTTATCAATTTGGCTTGACATCGTAATTTATTTTTTTGTAAAATTAAATTTCTTGAAGTCGCTGATTTCTGATTGTCTTGAATGTCAAGTTAAAATTAGCATCAACGAAAAGTTCCATAGAATTTCGAAAGTTGATTCACATTCATCTTATAGTAATCGTGATGATTTGATTTTTATGTCAGCATGCTTCCATGCTTCATCAAAACGGATTTTTGTTTCATCGTATTTATTTTTGTCGCCAAGTTTTTCGTAAGCATTCATCAATCCTTTTAATGCCCAACCGTTTTCACGGAAGGTCTTTAAATCTTCCTCATATACATTTATTGCTTCCTGAAATTTTCCTGCCTCCATTAAAACGGCTCCCAAATGATGGCGAATAGAAAAAAACCAGTCGGGTGGCTCGTCATAATTCAAAGCATCTTCTTTTGCAACCGCTTCTTTTAAAAGTGAAATTGCAGCATCATATTTTTTTTCTTTCGCATTTATTTCTCCATCCAGAGTTTTGGATGCAATCACACATATATCAAACACACTGTTAATTCCCCAAATTGTTAAATCTTTTATTGTAGAATCGGTCATGATGGCATTCATTTCTGCAAGATGTTTCTTCGCATCTAAAATTTTATGTTGTGACAACATTGCCATGCCCTGTGCATAATGCCAAATCACATTAGGATATTTCAAATCTTTTTCCGGTGCAGATGATTGAAGAATATCGTTCCACAAGCCAAGCTTAACTTCCACAAACCAAGGAATAGAGTAATAGTGTTGAAGCGTTGCCCATGCAGGTTCACGCAATAATTTTTTATGAGAATGGCTTGCAGTTGCATTTGCCCCTGTCATTGCAATTTTACTTTCACCGCAAAGTGTGGCACATGCTGAAATGAAATGATAGTTGTGAGGATAATAGGCAAGGGGATATACGCCTTGTGCATGACATGCTTCCATATACGAACTGTCGACCAGCACCGCATTTTGATTGGCAACTACACCCTCGTGATATTTTCCTATTCGTATGTAAGTATGCGAAGGCATGTGAACCAGGTGTCCTGCGCCCGGAACTAAATCACGAAGCAGGTCGGCACTCGCCAAAGCTGTTTCGGCATGTTGCGACATTTCTGTAGCATGAATGTAAAAATGATTTGCTCCTGCATGGCGTGGTTCTTTCTGTAAACATTTTTCAAGAACCATTAAAATCTCTGGTGTCCAGGGTTGAATAGTTCCATCTTTTTTATACAGATTCCATGGATGTAAATCCATCAATGATTCAGCGAAAAGACAAGCCACAGTTACATCATCAGAATATTTTTTATAAACTTTACGCATGGCTGAAGCATAGGATGAATCAAGCACCGGACGGGCAATTGTAGTGTCATTTGAATATCGATGTGTCAATGCTTCAATCAAATCTTTTTCTTTTTGTGTGCACGATCCGGAATGTGATTTTGCTTTCTGAACTGCTTCGTAAGCGCGTTGAAAATTATCTTTCTCCATGCCTGCGTTGTAATTTGGCCCCGACACATAAGCAAACCCCCACCAACACATTCCACAGGTTGAGTCCTGCCTTGCAGCTTCAAAAAATGAACGCGCAGCTTCCGCATGATTAAAACCGAAAGACAACATCATGCCTTGGTCAAAATATTTCTGTGCTTCCGAATTCGTTGTTGAAACAGGAAAATGAATTCCATCCAATCCGCTAAACAGAGGCGCCTTTTTTCCTGAAGAATACCATGTCTTATCCAATACCTCAGGAACACAACAACCATATTGTGTTGAGATGGAATCCGCTTTGCTTGATGCTGTTTTATTTTCTGTCTGCTGGTTGCATGAGCAGAAAATAATACTTATCCAAAGTAAGAGGTAGAGATACCGCTTCATGTTAGTATTTATTTGTCTTGCACCAAGATAAAGCTAATTAGAATTCCGAAAGTCTGAGTTGGCCTGGTCGGCCAAGAGTTGCGCATAATTAAGAAGGGATTATAAGCACTACTGTTCGTTAACCCAAAACTGTTTGTTAGAACCACAACTCTTTGTTTACCTATCAAAGCCCTTCTTTTTTTTATTTCTTTTAATCTAACTGTTATCGGAATACCCATACCACGCACACAGTTAAGTTTTTATTCTTTCACAAACTTCCTCACTTCATTTCCAGCTTTAATAAAATATAATCCGGGTGAAAGACATGAGATATCCAATTCAACTTTTCCATTTGCATCTTTCTGCAAAAGAATTTCGCCTGTTAAATTAGTAATGAGAATGTTTTCTTTGGTATTTAAAAATAAATTCAAAATTGAATTTACCGGGTTTGGAAAAATAGTTATAGAATATGAAGCATTGTACTCTTCTGCTATTCCGGTTATACTGGTGCTATCCAGTTTGGCTACAAACAAATCGGGGATTCCTATAGAGTCTGTATTAATTAAAGAGGTTGCTCCGAAAACGATTGAAGGGCTATAAAAGTAACCTGTTATGAGAATATTTCCGTTTGCATCAGCGGAAATGCTATTACCACGATCATCATCAGTTCCCCCGGCGGATTTAGCCCAGAGGTCATTGCCTGAGGAATCGTATTTCACAATAAAAATATCCTGAAAACCTGCAGTGGTTAAAACATTTGTTCCAAAAGTAATGGATGGACTTTGAAAGTAACCTGTTACCAGAACATTTCCACTTCCATCGGTAGTGATACCATTCGGTTCCTCAGTGTAAATTCCACCACCTGATTGAGCCCACAGTACATTTCCCGAAGTATTATATTTTACCACAAAAACTTCCCGGAGGCCCGATAATGTATTGGTTAAAACCGTTGTTCCGAAAGTGATGTCAGGACCCTCGTAGATACCGGACATCAAGACATTTCCCGTGAAATCGGTAGAAATGCATCTGCCCTCTTCGCCTGAAGTTCCTCCTGCTGATTGCGCCCAAAGCACGTTTCCTGAAGAGTCGTATTTTACAACAAAAATATCTTCATCGCCTGCATTGGTTAAAACAATTGTGTCAAAAGCTGTGGAAGGACTACGGAAGTAACCTGTTACCAGAACATTTGCATCGGCATCGCAGGAAATGCCGTTGCCCTTATCATAGTCGTTTCCGCCTGAGCCCTTAGCCCAAACCACATTTCCTGCAGAGTCATATTTTACAACGAAAATATCATCACTCCCTGCATTGGTTAAAACGGTTGTTCCGAAAGTGATGGATGGACTTTGAAAGAAACCTGTTATCAGAACATTTCCACTTCCATCTGTAGAAATAGCGGTTCCATCAACATAAGAAGTTCCGCCTGCTGATTTCGCCCAAAGTACATTTCCAGCCGCATCGTATTTCACTATATAAATATCAGGAGAACCTCCGCCATTGACTAATGTAGTTGTTCCGAAGGTAATGGAATCCGAAGAAAAGGAACCGGTTACAAGAACGTTTTCACTGATATCAGTAGTTATAGCGGTTACATAATCTATTCCGGTTCCTCCTTCCGATTTTGCCCATAGTACATTGCCTGAAGCATCATATTTTACAATCCAAATATCACCAGCACCGAAATTGCCTGTATTGGTTAAGGTTATTGATCCGAATGTAATGGAATCGCTGACGAAGTTTCCTGCTGCCAGTACATTGCCGTTTGCATCAGTGGAAATTCCAATTCCCACGTCACCAAACATTCCTCCTGCTGATTTCGCCCATTGCCAAGCAGGTGATTGGGCCAATGAATACACAGAATTATTAATCAACAAGGTTAAAATTAATAAGTGTCTTTTCATTTGATTTAGTTTATTTATTGGTTGAAATAATATAAATAGTATTGACGCTTAAATGGGTTTCCGACAACAATTAAATATCAGAACCCTTCAATATCAAAACTTCCGTAACTCAACAAACCTAATAACTTACTAGGAACATTTTATGGTACCAGGTTCCTGCGAACCTTTACATTACCAACTATTCAATATGATATTCCTTCTCAAGATCTTTAATCAGTTCATTCGCCATTTCTTCAGCCTGCGGCCAGTCAGTCTCCATTTCCTTTCGCAAATTTCTTTGCTGAACAACAACCATATTTAACATCTCCCTGATTTCATTCCTCTTATTTTCCAGCGATTCCGGATTGGCAGGGTATAGACTTTCCATTGTTTCCGAGGAAATAGAATCATAAGAATATAAATAATACCTCGATAATTTCTGATGGTATGCCGGATCCAATATTTGATTTATCTGATTCACTAACATATTTCCCCTGACCTGGTGATTATAGGCTTCCATATCGATATCGTTTATGATCCCGTCATATTTCATCAACTTTTCCAACACCTGTTGGTTTTTAAAATACCGAAGACTGCCCGAATTTTTTATTTGCTCGAACGTAGCACGGTTCCATATTATCGTACCAGTCCAATACATAAACCGGGTATAAAAAGAAAATTGCGCAGCTGCACGACCTTCCAGCTTGGTTTGGCTCAGGTTTATGGAGCTATCAGCAAGTGCAATATACATTGATGCAGTTTTTTTATGCTTTTGAATAGCAACTAAGTCATTTTGCAAATCCTTTATCAAAGATTTTGAAAACTCGTTTGCCCTGAGATTTTCTATGTAATGCTCTCGTTGATTTTCTACAAAGAAGCCAAGTGTTACCGCCAGGAATAACATTAAAAATTCCCAGAAATAAGATTTCCAGTTTTTCTTTCCGTGGTGATGTGCATGATGATGTACCTCCATATTTTCTGTTTCCTGAATTGGATTAATTGCCTCTGGGTCATTCTTAGAAATAATTTCGCTTGCTGAAATTTTAGAATGAGTGCTTGTTGACTCTTCCAAATTTTTTTTGTCTGAATTTTCTGTCATTTACCAATCGGTCAAATTATCGGAAAATTTTCTGGTGAGATGTTCCTGCCCCCAATTTTTATTGCCTCCAAATGAAAAGATATTTTTGATCTGAGACTCGAACTACGCAAACCCATCTCTCGCCTGAGTGATATTGCGATGTTCAAATTCACACAAACTTTATTTTGCAATAATTAGTTTTTTTATTTCCTTAAAATCTCCTGCCTGAATTTCTACAAAATAAACTCCCTCAGCAAAATCTCTTGTATCAACTTCTACCTTTTTTGTTTCGTTTGCAATGGTATTGAAAATTTGATGACCAGTAATATCGGTGATGGTTATTTTCACTCTTTCGCTGTAGCTTGCTAAAGCAATAGTGAAGTGAGTAGAAGCCGGGTTTGGAAAAATACCAGTGATGTCCAACGAAGCAGAAACATCATAAATACCTGTAACCAATACTGTATCCAGCTTAGCAATAAAAATATCGGAAGACAGAGCGGTAAGGTCATGGTTAATTAAAACTACCGGTCCAAAAAAGATACTGACACTATAAAAACTACCTGCTAAACATATATGCCCTGCGTCATCAAGAACAATGGATTTACCGCTTTCGGAATTGGCACCACCTGTTGTTTTTGTCCATAGAGAGTTTCCAGAACTATCTAATTTCTCAATGAAAATATCACTATTAAAAGAACCTGCGGTGTAAACATTTCCGGGTGCATCAATGGCCATAGAACTGGACCAGGTGGAGCCAAAGGTCATGTTTTTTGCCCATAAAAAATTACCAGCACTATTTAGTTTGGAAAGAAACATATTTGAATATCCTACCGCAGTTAAATTGAAAGTACCTGCACCGGGATCAAAGTCAACGGTACCGTTAAAAGTTCCTTTGGTATAAACATTACCATCATCGTCAAACCCTACACTATAGCCGACATCAGTGTTTGTGCTTCCAATGCTCTTTGCCCAGACAAAATTACCCGCGCTATTGATTTTCAAAACAAAAATATCCGTTGAACCATTAGAAGTGAGATTAAAGCTTACTACCGAATCAGGATCAAAGTCTGCTGAAAGCGTAAACGTTCCGGTGGTATAAACATTACCTGAAATATCAACTGCCAATGCTTTCCCACCATCTGAAAATGTTCCGCCCATTTGTTTTGCCCACACAAAATTGCCGGAATTATCTAATTTGGAAATAAAAATATCATAGTCCCCTGCTGAGGTTAAATTGGATATTCCGATGCCGGGATCAAAGTCAGCAATCCCCTTGAAATTACCTGTTGTATACACATTGTATGAATCATCAACAGCTATGTATGTGCCCCATGAAGGTTGTGTACCTCCCAGGGTTTTTGCCCACACAAAATTCCCGGCACTGTCTAACTTGGAAATAAAAATATCATAGTTTCCTGCCGGAGTCAAATTGAATATTCCGGGGCCCGGATCAAAGTCAACTGTTCCAGTGATCGAACCTGTGGTGTAAACGCTACCCGATGCATCAACAGCAATTGATTGAGAACTTTCGCCAATTGCACTACCAATCTGTTTTACCCAGGCAAAATTGCCGGAGTTATCTAATTTGGAAATGAAAATATCATTGCTGCCGAAAGATGATAAATAGAATATTCCAAGTGAATCGGAATCAAAATCAATAGTTCCCTGAAAATTACCCGTAGAGTAAACATTGCCAGAAGGATCAGCCGCAATCGATATCGTTGCCCCATCACTGCTTGTTCCGCCAATTGGTGCTGCCCATTGCCAATTGCGAGATTGTGCATTTGTATTTCCTATCAAACAGGTAAATGATGCCACAATTAAAAAGTAGTTTTCCTTCATTTTGTTTTTTTTGAATGTTGGTTAGAATCCTATAAATATCTTCTTCCTGAAATAATCAGAATCAGAATTTACTTGTACGATGTAAACTCCCAGATTTTCCTGACCTAACTTAACCCGAACAGAGAATGAAAAAGGCTCAGGAGAATATTTTTGTTCAAATATTATTTGTCCAAGCATGTTATAGATTATTACGGTTGCATTGGAATTAAAAGGTCCGGTAATTTGAAATTCACCGTTACTGGGATTTGGGCTGACCTGCCATTCGGGAATTGGAACACTGCCGGAGGAACAAAATGTTGAGACTGTTTTACCTTCGTTCTCTGTAGGAAGTGAAACCGGAACTGCGAGATCTGAAACTGTGTTTTTTTTTATTGCGTAGTTCACAAAAGCAACGGTAGAATTTTCAATGATTACATTGAATGTTTCAAGAGGACAGCTTGCATTGACATTAGAACCTGTTTTTACTATATAATCATCAAAGTACTCGTGTGTGAAACCACGGTATATTTTTCCATACAGGACATATCCGCCATCCGGTGAATGAATAGTACCCGAAATATCTGCATGAATTGTATCTTTTAATGTTAGTCCTTGTTCAACAATAAGTGCAGAATCTAATTTTACAATTGCCGGAATATATTCCATATTAAAATAAGACCAATAGTTGAGAAGAAGCCCTCCGTCCTGCGTTGCCGATATGGAAAGTGGATAAATCATACTGTCAGGAATTATTTTTTCGAAAGATAAATTTCCCGAATGGTCAAATTTTATCAGATGGATTGAGTCGCCGGATCCAAAACCGATTGCAAAATCACCAGTTGTGGTTTCTACAATGTTTGTAACATACAAGGCATTTATATCCGTTGAGATTTTTGACCACTCAACATCACCAATGCCATTTATTTTTACCACGAGTAAATTTCTATAAATACCACCTGTAAAGCTTTGAGAACTCATGATAAATCCTCCGTCCGTGGCGTGGAAAATAGAGCTTGAGAGGTTGACAGCATCCCAATCATTCGCCCCGTCATATGTTGCCGACCATTCTTTGTTTCCATGAATGTCAATTTTAACTACATACAGTTTATAGTTTCCGCCCCCCTGAGAATAAGATCCAACAACCAGCGCACTTCCATCATCTGCAAAGGTTACATCACTACCTTCACTATATTCCGGAACAGGTAATTTCATTCGACTGGCAGTAATTAAGTTTCCATGCTGATCGGTTCTTATATAAAGCATTGATAAATCTATTCCGTCGGAATAATACAATCCAGTGGCAGCAAGGTCATGATTCTTCAATTCCGCAGCTGAATAAAATCCATCAAAAGCATTTAATATGTATTCTTTCGACCAAAGGATATCACCATATTGATCAATCTTAATAAGATTAAGATTTCCATGAAAAAAATGAGACGTATCCACATTTCCCACTAAAATCATTTTTTCGTCAAAAGTATTTACACCTCCAAAAAGATAACTGTAAGCACTGCCCCGAAATGATTTCTGAAAAGTATTTTGACCAACCACTGCATTGGCAAACAATATTGATTGAATTGAGAATAAGAAAAGAATCTTCCTGATCATTAGTAAAAAAAGCACAATCGCGTAAACGAAGTGAAAATATATCCGCTAACTTTTCATGCCTTGCCGGTTGCGGATTAAAAACTACTGCATGCAGTGAAGTACAAATGTAAGTATAAACCAAGACAGTATGATTTCCCTCTGCCGCCTGGTAGTGCATCCGCTGCTAATTTAGAAACAAAACAGCCCGGATCACGCCATCACACCGGGATCTCGAAGCTACATTTGAGCAGCTAAGTAAAATTATGCGGATAAATGAAAACGTAATTGACCGATATATAACCGATATGAAAGCGAAATAATATCCCGCAAAACGCGTAAAGTAACATTCAACAATTAATCAATTTGATGCCTCTATTCGTTTTTCGTTGATTCATTCATTTGCTTCCAAAGCACATCCTTCAATTCCTCAAGTCCAGTAGTAGCAGCAGATGAAATAAAGCAAACAGGAATATCATTTGGCAATTTTTTCTTTGCTTCTTTTTTTATTTCAGCAAGGAGTTCATCGCCCAGCATATCGCATTTGGTAATTGCAATCACGCGGTTCTTCACCAGCAGCTCTTCGTTGTATTGCTTCAGCTCGTTCAGGAGAATTTTATATTCCTGTCCGATATCTTTTGTATCGCATGGAATCATAAAAAGTAAAATGGAATTGCGTTCGATGTGACGGAGGAAACGATGTCCCAGTCCCTTGCCTAAATGTGCGCCTTCAATGATTCCCGGAATGTCGGCCATCACGAATGAACGGTCGCCGCGGTATCCTACAACACCGAGGTTGGGGACAAGCGTAGTGAAAGGATAATCTGCGATTTCGGGTTTTGCTGCACTCACCACCGACAACAGCGTCGACTTGCCTGCATTCGGAAATCCTACAAGCCCTACGTCGGCCAGTAATTTCAGCTCGAGAATTTTCCACTGTTCCGTTCCGGGTTCTCCGGGTTGTGAAAAGCGGGGCGTCTGCATCGTCGCCGATTTGAAAAAGTGATTTCCTTTTCCGCCTCTTCCGCCCGGGGCAATGATTGCTTCCTGACCGTCCTCTGTTATTTCAAAAAGAAAATTTCCGGTTTCAAAATCTTTTGCAATGGTGCCAATAGGAACTTCAAGGATTTCATCGTTGCCATCAGCACCGGTCTTGCGTGCACTGTCGCCTTTGCCGCCTTCTTCTGCGATGACGTGTTTGCGATACTTGAGGTGAAGCAATGTCCATAGCTGTTTGTTGCCGCGCACAATGATATGTCCTCCCCTGCCGCCATCTCCTCCATCAGGTCCGCCTTTGGCTGTGCTCTTGTCGCGGTGAAAATGCACGGAACCCGCTCCACCTGCACCGCTCCTGCACATGATCTTTACATAGTCAACAAAATTACTTTCACTCATTTTTTATCTATCTCCCTGCAAAGTGAGCCGAAGATTTCATCCACAGTTCCTACGCCATTTATCCCAAAATATTTCCGCTGCTCTGAATAATAATCTTTCAAAGGAGCTGTCTTGTTATTGTACTCGGTAATTCTTTTTTCAATGACTTCTGTATTACTGTCATCCGGGCGGCCGCTGTCCTTGCCCCTGTTGAGCAAACGTTTGATGAGTTCCTCCTTCGGAACTTCGAGTGCAAGCATCATAGAGATGGAAGTATTCTTTTGCGCTAACAATTTATCCAGCACTTCTGCCTGCGCCGTTGTACGGGGAAAACCATCGAAAATAAAACCTTTTGCATTCCTGTTTGCGTCAATGCGCGCGTCTATCATCCCAATCACCACTTCATCAGGAACTAGTATTCCCTGGTCCATGAGTTTCTTTGCTTCCATGCCAAGGGGAGTTCCGTTGGCAATTTCATTCCGAAGAATATCGCCTGTACTTAAATGTACGAGCTGGTATTTTTCAATCAGCTTTTCTGACTGCGTGCCTTTACCTGCACCGGGAGGGCCGAATAAAACGAGGTTTAACATGGAATAAGAAGGTGACTAAGTGACTAGGTGATTAGGTGACTAAGTAAAAATTAAATAAGAGTATAGATGTCGTTTAAATTTCTTCCGATGCCGTCGTAATCAAGTCCGTACCCGACAAGAAAATCATTCGGCACTTCGAATCCTGTATAATCCACATGCAGATTGTGTTTCAGCGCCTCCGGTTTGAGCAGCAGGCTTGCAATTTTGATTTCCGCCGGACGCTCTTTCTTCAATTCATTGATGAGATACATGGCAGTATCGCCGGTATCAACGATGTCCTCTACAAGGATGACTGTCCGGCCTTCAATTTTTTCATTCAACCCGACAAGGTTCCTGACTTGTCCCGTGGATTGGGTTCCCGCATAAGATGAAACACGCACGAATGTTATTTCGCATTCGCATGAAACATTCTTCAGTAAATCGGCGGCAAAAAGAAATGCACCATTTAATACTGCTACGAACATGGGTTTTTTACCAACCATCTCCTGGCTCACCTGCTTTCCAAGCTCAGCAATGCGTTTCTGAATTTCAACAGCAGTGATACTGACCCTGAATTCCTTGTCGTGGATCTTTACTTTCTCCATAAATTTCTAAAGTCCGCGAATGTAAGTACGAAATACGAATAAATACGAATGTACAGATCTGAACTAACTAAGTTTCAGTATTTCAGTTTGTGTGAACTGGAAACTGCCGACTGTCAACTGGTTTTCTATCTTCTCTGTGTCACTGTGCCTCTGTGGTTAATTCTTCTTTATATTTAACTCTTCTATTTCCCAAACAGTAGTTGCAAATAAAATTTCGGACTCCGCAGCCTGTCCCGCACCTGCAGATCGTCGAACATACACGTAATCGTATCCCGCAGCGTTTCGTTGCGCTCCGCCTTTGAGACTACGTAATTAAAAAGCCAACTGTACTTCGAAAGTTTCTGCAGCGTATGACTCAATTTCAATTCCCCCCACAATGATTTGTAAATTTCTTCATCGTATGCACTGAAGAATTTTTCATCGAACGTGTTTGCTTCAATTGCTGCGTCTACATGTTTTGCAGCAATCATTCCTGACACCATGGCATTCCCAATGCCTTCTCCTGTAAAAGGATCAATGAGTGAAGCCGCATCACCCAGCAATAAAAAATTGTCGCCGGAAATTTTTCTCTTTTTCGATCCCAATGGCAAACCCCATCCTTTGATTTCTCCATCGAGTTCAGCATTCGCAAACCTGTTTTTAATCGTTGGATTATTTGCAATTGCCTCCAGCATTACTTTTTTCAAATTTACTTTTCTGCTGCTCACCTCATTGCTCAGCATGCCCACGCCAACATTTGCTTCTCCGTTCGGCAGAGGAAAAATCCAGAGATAACCGGGAAGCAGTTCCTTTAAAAAGTGCAGTTCAATAAAATTCTTTTCATGAAATCCTGTTATGCCTTTATAGTATGCCCGCAACCCTGCACAATAATGCTCATCCTCTTTCTTCACTGAAGAAAATTTTCTTGCCACCACTGACCTGTCGCCTTCTGCACCTACCACAATTTTCGCAAACACATTCAATGGCTTTTCATTTTCGAATAGACTGCATTCCACACCGCCATTTTTTCTTTCAAGATCCCTGACGGTACAATTTTCCAACACCGTTGCATAATTGCGGTCGATTTTCTGAAATAAATAATGATCGAAGTGATTACGCTTCGAAATAAAACCAGGCGGTCGTGCAAGCCCTGACAAATCTTTTTTGAAAGGGATGTCGATAAACTTTCCATTTGGTGCCGCAAACTTCACCCCGTAACTTCCGGTAAATGATTGTGGCAATGAATTTATTTCTACCGGAAAATTTTTGTCGAGTTTGGTAAGAACATCCATCACTTTTCCGCTGAGTGCATCGCCACAAACTTTGTCGCGTGGAAAAACTGCCTTGTCAATGATCAGATGTGGAATTTTTTTTCCGGAAAGGAACAATGACAAGGAACTGCCGGCCGGCCCCGCCCCAATAATTAACACATTCACCGTCATGTTATATGCACTGGCCATAATTCAAAATATCTCT
>Ga0190274_10000921_pt1 | contig 17089 bp, 22 predicted proteins | sample Popmic531T_FD_133002 | JGI IMG/M metagenome (GOLD analysis project Ga0190274, IMG submission 133002) | Populus adjacent soil microbial communities from riparian zone of Yellowstone River, Montana, USA - 531 T | ecosystem: Environmental > Terrestrial > Soil > Riparian zone | place: USA: Montana... | reverse complement strand
GGCGCCACCACGTACCGCATCACGCAGCTCCCGGCCAAGCGCGGGCGCGCGATGCTGGTGCGCTTCGTGCGGCTGCTCGGGCCTGGGGCGGGGGCCTTCGTCGGTGGGCTCGCCCGCGGCAAGGGCGGCTGGGACTTCGCCGCCCTTGGCGGCATCGGTGAAGCCGTCCACGACTTGTGCATGCGGATGAACGACGAGGACCTCGGCGCCATATGCGACGAGTTCGCGACGTACACGGTGGTCGTCAAGTCGCGCGATGTGGAGCTCCCGCTGTCGAAGGTTTTCGACGACCACTTCGCGGGCCAGTACGGCGAGATGATGGCGTGGCTCCGGGCGTGCTGTGAGGTGAACTTCACCAGTTTTTTCGACGGCTCGAGGGCAAGCGACTTGCTCGCTCGAGCCATGCAGGTTTTGTCGAAGTGGCAATCCCCGACGGCGTCGACTGGGACGTCCAACGCGTCGCCACCAGCCGCCGATATGCAGACCAGCTAACCACGATCCAAACCCTATGGTCGCTCGACGACCTGTACGAGGCGCACGCCGTGCTGGACATGTACGATGAACTCGAGCGCCGCGTGGCGGAGCAGCAGGCCCGCCGGTGATCGTCCGCGAGCTACTGACGTTGCTCGGGTTCACCGTCGACAAGGCGTCGTACGACAAGGCGTCGAAAACGTACGACTCGATGGCCGACCGCGCCGTGGCCAATGCCAAGGCCACCAAGCAAGCGGCCGGCGCGCTCGGGCACCTCGGGCAGCAAGCGCAGCAGGCCGCCCGGGGCTCGGGCATGCTCGGGCAGGCGCTCGGGATGGTGCAGCGCTTCTCGGCGCAGGCCGGCATTTCGCACTTGCTCAAGCAGTACACCACGCTGGCGTCCGACGCGAACGAGACGCGCGGCGCGCTCACGCAGCTATTCGGCGAGGACCAGATCACGGCGGTCGAAAAGTGGTCCGAGGTGCAAGGCGCCGCCATGGGCCGCTCCAAGTACGACCTCCAGACGTACGCGGCCCGGCTCGGGTCCGTGCTCGGCCCGGTGACCGAGTCGCGCGAAGAAGCCCAGAAGATGGCGCAGTCGCTGTCGGAGCTGTCAGTCGACCTGGCGTCGTTTTTTAACACGCGCGACGAGGACGCCATGGCAGCGCTCCGGGCCGGGCTGACCGGCGAGATGGAGTCGTTGAAGCGCTACGGCATCGTGGTCAACGAGGCGACGCTGCTCGAGGTGGCGCAGAAGCAAGGCATCAAGAAAAAGGTCACGCAGATGACGGTCGCCGAGAAGACGCAGCTGCGGTACGCGGCGATCGTCGCGCGCTCCTCGGCGGCGCAAGGCGACGCGGTGCGTACCAGCGAGGGCATGGCGAACTCGACCAAGGCGCTGAAGGCGCAGCTCAAGACGCTCGGCATCGACGCGGCCAAGAAGGTGGTGCCGGTCATCGAGAAGTTCGTGCGCATCGGGCGCGACGCGGCAGCGGCGTTCGTCGTGCTGGCTGGCAAGTCCAACGTGCTCGAGTCGGCGATGTGGACGCTGGCGGCGGTCGCGGGCGTGCTGGCGCTCGAGTTTTACGGCGCCTTCATTCTGCCCGCGATCGGGGTGCTCGCCCTCATCGTGGTGGTCGACGAGCTCATCACGCTGTTCCGTGGCGGCAAGACCGTGGTCGGCGAGTTTTTCAACATGTTCGCGGGCGCCGGCAAGGCTGACGAGTACATCCGGAACCTCGCCGCCGGCTTCCAGATTCTCAACGAGGAGATGGGCACGGCTTGGTCGCAGTTCCGGGCGACGTGGGGCGACACGAACCTCATCAAAGCGATCTTCGTCTCGTGGGACGTCATCCTCGAGGACCTGGGCATCCGGTTCGGCGACTGGCTCACCGAGGTGTTCTTGAAGCCGCTGCGCGCGATTCAAGGCGTGCTGCGGGCCATCGGCATCAACGTCGGACCCGACCTTGCGTCGTATGAGCGCGCCAGCGGCCGCGACCTCGGCGCCGGCGTGGAGACCACCGAGCAGACGCGTTACCGGCGCTTCCAAGAGCGCGTCGCCCGAAGCGGCGGGGCTCCGACCGAAGCCGGGTTCGGCACGGGCTTGAACCAGCGGCAGTACGCCACCGGCCGGCAGCTGGGGGCGGGCACCTTGATGGGCGGGGCGGGCGCTACCACGGCGGCGCCCGCGGCCGTGGGCGCCCGGGCCGCCCCGGCGGCCGGCGGCGGGGCCGTCGTCGTGCCGGTGAGCACGGCGGCGCCCACCATCCACATCCACGGCGGCGACTCGACCAAGATACGGCGCGTCATCCTGGACGTGCTGAACGACAAGGCCAAAGCCGAGATGGCCGCCGCCGGCGGCAAGGGGCGCAGCTGACCCCCATGGGCACCGCCAACCTCACCATCGGGCCGATCTGGATCGACGTGTCGATCAGCGAGCGCCACTCGGTCGGCGCCGAGGTCACTGCGCACCCGGTGGAGCGCGGCGTCGACATCGTGGACCACATCCGGCCCACGCCCCGCGAAATCCAGATCGAGGGCTTCGTCACCAACCACCCGACCGAGGCCCCGCTGTCGCACGCCGGCGGCGCGCGGGCGACTGAGGACGCCGGGTACATCGACATTCCCGACCTCACGCGCCGCCTGCCGCCGATGTCGGTCGAGCTCCAAGGCGAGCCCAGCGACTACGGCCTCGGCGGCATCCCGATGTACGGCCAAGCGTCGGCGCTCGCGGGCGCCGTCGTGGGTGCGCTGGGGATCGACGTGCAGCGCCCACGCCGGCGGTACGCGGCCGAGCACTTCGTTGCCGACCGCGAGGCCCGGGAGTTCATGCCCGTGGTGGCGCTGGCGTTCTCGGAACCCTTCGACCGCGTGGGCGCCGTGTACGCGGCGTTGCTCCAGGTGGTGGCCGACGCCCGGCCGGTGCGGCTGGTGACGGGGCTCGACGTGTACGACGCCGTGGCGCTGTCCGACCTAACGTTCGACCGCTCGAGCGACGTCGGGTCCTCGGCGCTGCGCTTCCAGGCCACATGCAAGGTGATACGCACCGTCAGCTCGCAGACGGTGGTGGCGCCCAAGCCCGTCGAGCAGCGCGGCAAGCCGGGGCAGTCACGCGGCAAGCAGCAGACCACCCCGACCCCGCCGGAGACCCTGGCGCCCGTCGCAGAACAACAGATCGCGCGCAGCTTTCTGGCGTCGCTCCTTCACTGACCCCCGCTCCCCCATGGCCCTCCAGCGCATCAACACCGTGCCGTACCCGCTCGTGACGCAGCAGTCCGACTTGGACGGCGTCACGTACTCGATGCGGTTCCGGTGGTCCGAGCGCGCGTCGGTGTGGCACCTCGACCTGCGCACGCTCGACGACGAGCCGGTGCTGCTATCGGCGGCGCTCGTGACGGCGTGGCCGCTCTTGCACCGCGTGGTGTCGCCGCTCCGGCCGCCGGGCGAGCTCGTGCTGCTGGACCTGGTGGGGCCGGGCGAACCCGCCACGCTCGAGGGCTTCGGCGACCGCTGGGCGCTGTTCTACATCGAGGCGGTGGCCGCGTGACCGGCGAGCTGTTCGACCGCCGTGTGCGCGTGCAGGTGGCCGACCTCGTGCTCGAGGGCCTCGACGCCACGTTCGAGGTCACGAAGTCCTTGTCGGCCAAGACGCCCAACAAGACCGAGTTGCGGGTGTGGAACCTCAGCCCCGACCACCGCAAGCACTTGCAGGAGCTCGAGCGCGTGTTCGTGTCGATCGAAGCCGGGTACGCGTCCGGCACGTCGCTGGTGTTCCGGGGCGACCTGCGGGACGTGGTCTCCACCCGCGAAGGCCCCGACTGGATCACCACCATTACGTCGGACTCGGGGCGGCGCGCGCGCAAGCAGCGCCTCGTGCGGTCGTTTGCGCCGGGCGCCACGGTGGGCGACGTGCTCGGGGCGGCGGCCAAGGCGATGGGCGTGCGGCTGGGCAACACGGCGCAGCGCACGGTCAACGCCAAGATTGCCGGCACGCAGGCGTCGAAGTTCTTCAACGGCTATGCGCTCGCCGGTGCCATCGACGAGGAGCTCGACCGGCTCGCGCGCTCGTGCGGCCTCGAGTGGTCGATCCAGGACGACGAGCTGCAGTTCCTGGACTACGGCCAGCCGCTCGCGCAGCTCGCCGTGCGGCTGACGCCCGACACCGGGCTCGTCGGCGGCCCCGAACCCGGCAACAAGGGCATCGTCGACGCGCGGTGCTTGCTGATTCCCGACTTGTACCCGGGCCGGCGCGTCGAGGTGCAGGCCGAGCACGTGCGCGGGTTTTTTCGGATCGAGACCACCAAGCACTCGGGCTCGACCTTCGGGCCGGAGTGGTACGTAGACATGCAGCTGAAGTCGGAGCAGCGTAAGGCGTCCACGTGACCGTCATACCCTCAGCGCTCGACGTGCAGGACGAGGTGACGCGCCAAACGCTCGCCGACGTGCACACGTGCATGCCGGCCGAGGTGGTGGCGGTGCGCACGGCGGCCCGCGACGCGCGGCAGTTCGTGGACGTGCTGCCGCTCCTCCAGCGCGCCGTCATCGACGCGGACGGCGTCGAGGTCAACGAAGCCTACCCAATGCTCCAGATGGTGCCGGTCGGGTACATGCAAGGCGGCGGGTTTTTCGTGTCGCTGCCGCTGCGCATCGGCGACGTGGTGACGGTGGTGTTTGCGGAGCGCTCGCTCGACTCGTGGATCGAGTCCGCTATCCCGGGCGCGCACACGCCGGTGGTGCCGGGCGACCTGGCGACGCACTCGCTGCAGGGCGCCATCGCGCTGCCGTGCGGGCCGGCGCCGCGGGCGACCTTGCTCGAGGGCGTGGACGGCGCCGACATGGTGGTGGGCACCGACAACGGGACCATCCTCGCGCGCTTCACGCCGACGGGCGACGTGGTGCTGGCCGAGGGCGTGCATTACGTGGCGCTCGAAAACCTCGTGCACACCGAGCTCGGGAAGCTGTGGGACGCGCTGGGCACGCACACGCATACGGTGGCGACGACAGGCTCAGCGTCGGCGCAGTCCGGCACGGCTGCTCCACCAGGCTCGCTCGGCACCGCCGGCTCGGTCGCCGCCACCAAGACGAAGGCAACCTGACGCATGCCAGCACCGACGAAATACCCTGACTGGGCGACTAACGGCGGCGGCACCGTCGTCGAGCCACCCGCCGGCAAGGTCGCCGCCGGCTGGGTGCCCTCCGAGCAGCCGCCCTCGGGGTGGTTCAACTGGTGGCAAGGGCTCGTGGGCCAGTGGGTGCGGTGGCTCGAGTCGCAGACGACCGCTGCGACGGCCGCGCTCGCTCGGGTGGCGTACCGGGACACCACCAACACCTTCTCCGAAGCGCAGACCGTCAACGACCTGCTCACCACGGAGACGCTGAAGGTCACGGCCTCGGGCGTCGGCGCCATCTTCGACCACGACGTGCAGGTGACCGGCAACCTGAACGTGTCGGTCGCAGCGACGGTCAACGGCCGGCTGCGTGCCACCAGCACCACCGCGTCGCTGTTCGACCACGACGTGACGATCAACGACTGCCTCACCCTCGGCGGCGACTCCGGGCGGGACACAATCCACGCGACCGGGCCGATATACAGCTCCGACGCCATCACGGCGGAGCACACGATGCACTGCCGCGACCTCGAGGCGACCGACGACGTCATCGCGGGCGCGGCCGGCGAGTTTCAGTACGGCACGCCGCTGCCGCTGCGCATCACCAACATCCCGCTGGCGTGCGGGCAACTCCTGCCGCCGACGACGGGTGGCAATGCCGTGTACACGGGTTTTACCACCCGGGACAGCGCGGCCGGCGCCATTCTGTCGGTACCCACGTCCCAGACCTTCTTTCCTATTCGATTGCCGGCGGACGCGGTACTGACGCGTGCGGAGGTCATGTACGAGAAGACCGGGACCGCCAACGCACAAGCGGCGGTGACCGCCAAGCGCTCCGCGCACGCCCAGTGGGTGGCGACGCCGGCGCAGTCGACCCCGCCCACGCACGTGTTTCTCGGGCAGGTGATTCTCAATACCGAGGCCGCCGGCGTGTGGACGATGGGCGTCGACATCCTGGCCAACTGGCCCACCGGCTACGTGATCCGCACCGACGAGGACTACACGCTGAGCATCGGAACGTCGGACCCCGGCGACAAGATTCACGCCGTGCGTATCCACTGGTACGACCCCGGCCCCCGCAACCACTGAGGCCCTAAGTGTCAGATCTCGCCGTCGACGACACCGGAGACCTCTTGCTCATCGAGGGCCGGGCGCAGCTCGCGCGCGGCGCCGTCGCCACGCGCCAAGCCTGGGTCACACACCTAACCATGTTCCTCGGCGAGTGCTTCCGGGACCAGTCGCTCGGCATCGACTACCAAAACCTGATACTCGCCGACAAGCAGCCCTCCACGCCCGTGATGCGGGCCTTGTTCGCTCGGGCGTCGCGCGAAACGCCCGGCGTGCGTGAGGTCACCGACCTGCGCTTCGCGCTCGAGCCGCACACGCGCGTGCTCACGGTCACCGCCGAGGTGGTGTACGACTCGGGCGAGGCCGGGACCTTGACCACCGCGCAGCCGATCGGCGGTGCACCGTGACCACGTGGGGCCTGACGCCGGACGGCTTCGTCGCCAAGACCCTCGAGGAAATCGAGGCGTCCATGGTGCAAGCGCAGCGCGACACCATCGCCGCCGACATCGACACCTCGCAGTTCGGGCTCGTCGGGCAGCTGAACGGCATCATGGCGTCCGAGGTCGCCGCGGTGTGGGAGCTCGCCGAGGCCGTCAACGACTCGCAAGACCCAAACAAGGCCCGCGGCGCCGCCCAGGACGGGCTGTACTCGCTCACCAGCGCGCCGCGCGAGGACGCGCAGCCCTCGGTGGTGCTGGCCGACGTGACGCTGCAGCCGGGCGTCACCATCGCCCCCGGCGAGGCCATCGCTTCGGTGCTCGGCAACCCGTCGGCGCGCTTCACCAACGCCCAGCCGATGGTCAACGCCACCGGCGCAGTGGCCACCACGTCCGTGCGGTTCGAGGCCACCGAGCCCGGCCCGACGATCGCCAACGCCGGCACGCTGACGGTCCGGGACACCCTCATCACGGGCTGGGACGCCGTCACCAACCCCGAGGACGCCGACGTGGGCTCGGCCATCGAGTCCGACGCCGCGTACCGGGCCCGGCGCGAGGACGAGCTGTTTGCCCAAGGCGGCGGGACCTTGGACGGCATCCGCGGGGACTTGCTGCAGCTCGAGACCGTGATGGCGGTGGGGATGATCGAGAACGTGTCGTCGATCACCGACGCCGCGGGGCTGCCGTCCAAGTCGTTCATGGCGGTGGTGCACTCGAGCCCGGGCGCGCTGGACGAGCAAGCCGTCGGCGACTCGATCTGGTCGAACAAGCCCGCCGGCATGCTGGCCCACGGCGCCATCCCGGTCGACGTGACCGACTCCGAGGGCGTGCACCACGTGGTCCGGTTCTCGCGCGCCACCGAGCGCGCCGTGTACGTGGCCCTGCGGCTCACCACCTCGCCCGACTACGTGGGCGACGACACGGTCCGCGCCGCCATCGTGGCGTCCGCCGAGACCGCGGGCGTGGTCGGGTACCTCGACGTGGGCGTCGACGTGTACGCGGGCCAGTTCGTGTCCGTGGCCATGGCGCTGCGCGGCGTTCTCAACGCCGAAGCCCGCGTGTCGCTGACGGCGGCGGACTACGCCACCGGCGTGGCGGCCGTGCCGATCGCGCCCACCGAGACCGGCAACCTCGACACCGGCCGTATCTCCATCGTGCCCATTCCATGACGCCATGACCGCCCTGACCCACGACCCTGAGCACGTGCCCCGCGGCGTCGCGCGCATCATCGATCGGTACCGCTACCCGCGGACGTCGGCGCTGCTCGCGTCGTGGCTGGCCGAGGTGCAGGCCGTCGAGGACGCCTTGTGGCAGCTCTTGACCGAGCGGTCCTTGGCCACCGCCGAGGGCGCGCAACTCGACGTGCTCGGCGCCATCGTGGGCGAGCCGCGCCAGGGCCGGGACGACGAGACGTATCGGTTGTGGATTTCGGCGCGCAACCAAGTCTCCCGCTCGTCGGGCGTGACCACCGAAATCCTGGCCATCGCCCGCAAGCTGGTGCCGGCGGCGACCACGGTGCGGCTCGAGGAGTACTACCCGGCGGCGTTCGTCGTGCGGCTCGGCGGGGCGGTGACGCTCGACGAGGGCTACCAGATCGCTCGCATGCTGCACCTCGCCAAGGCGGCGGGGGTGTTGTTCGGGATGACGTGGTCGACGGCGGCTGACGCCGGGATGTTCACGATGGCGCCGACCGTGGACACGCCAGTCGCCGGGTCCACCATGGGCTTCGACGCCGGCGTGTGGGCGGTGGTGGCGGACGGCACGTGGCTGCCGCCGGCGGCGGCGCCGATGCCGCCCGGACAGCTCACCATCGGCGGTGCGCCGCTGACCATCGGCGGCGTGCCGCTCGTCCTCACCGGAGCATAAAACCCATGGCCACGATCCCACCAATCGAGCTCGAGGACGCGCTGCTGCCAGGCGGCGGCCTCGCGATGGAGGCCGACCAACTGCGCGTCGACCAGGAGCTCCTCGACGCGGTCGGCGTGGTGTCGCCGCACGCAGTGTCGCACCAGGACGGCGGCCCCGACGCCATCAGCGTGGCCGGGCTCCAGGGCGTGCTCGCGCAGGCGCAGGCCGCGGACAAGCTGGTGGTCACCGGCCCGGCGACCCTCGCGCTCGGGGCGGTCGCCGACGGGCAGGTGCTCAAGCGCGTGGGTGCGACCGTTGTGGGCGTGGCGGCGCCGGCCGCGGGTTCGGTTACCTACCGGACGACCGCTTCGTTTGCGGTGGGAGGGTCGGCCGCCGCGATGACGGGCATCCCCGCGATCGCGATGGCGGCTGGTCAGTACTACCGAGTGGTTTGTGCCGGAATGGTCATGGCGACGGGCGCGAACGCGGCGTTTCACATGTTTCCGTCGCCGGTCACGGGTGCTCAAAATAGCTATGCGTCCGCGACCGAGAATTCGCGGACGGGCTACATGAGCGCGACTGAGACCAACCCTGCCGGCGGAGCGAGCGCGACCGCCGAAAACTCCATGTCGCAACACACCATGAGCACGAGCGGCGGCGACGCGGATTACCTGTCTGCCAAGCTGCCGACCGCGAGCAAGCGCTACCTCGTGCGCATTGAAATGAACTTCAAGCTCCAAACGGCCGACACGGTCGAGCTGCGCGTGTCGTCCGCAGGGGCCATCCCGATGACCGTGGACAAGGGCTTCGCGGTCACGGTGACGCCTGGCTGAGCGGTCCCCTATGAAAGCCCTCACCGCGCTCGTGCTCGCCGCCGCCGTCTCCGCGCTCGCCGCCGCCGGGTGCGTGTGCACGTGCCGCCCGCCCGCCGCCGACCGCGGCCTCGTCCTGCCGCCCGCCGACACCGCCGAGGCCGAGGCCGACGCAGGAGGCACCGCCCGATGACCGCCCCCACCACGACCACCACCCTCGACTCCTCCGGCGCGTACATGGTGCTGCGCACGCGCGCCGGCGTGGACCTGCACTTCGTGGTCGAAGTCGCCGACGCCGACGACGGGCCGATGGACCTCACCGGCTACGTGGTCTTGGCCGTGGCGTACCCGGACACCGCCGCCGGCGCTCCGGCCGAGCCGGTGCTGCTCGACGCCGAGCTCGACGGCCCCGCGGGCACCGTCACGGTGCGGCTGACGGCGGCGGTTACCGCCACGCTCCGGTCGTGCCGGTACTCGGTCGCGCTCGAGTCGCCCACGGGCGTGGTGCACGCGCTCTTTCACGGCCCGATCCAGATCGACCAGGTGTACCCGGCATGACGCCCCCGCCGCCCGACGTCGTCCGGGTGCGCGTGCGGCTCGTCGGCCCGGCCCACGTGACCGTGCACCTCGCCGGCCCGACGCACGTGCGTGTCACGCAGCTCGGCGTCCAAGGCCCGCCCGGCGTGGACGGCGCCCCCGGGCCCGCGGGTCCACCCGGCGCCGACGGCGCACCGGGGGCCGACGGGGCCGACGGCGCCCCCGGCGGCCCGCCGGGCCCCGAAGGCCCCACCGGCCCGCCCGGCGACCCGGGACCCACGGGCGCCGAGGGCCCGCCCGGGCCGACCGGCGACCCGGGCCCCACCGGCCCGACCGGAGCCGACGGGGCGCTCGGCGCCGAGGGCCCCACGGGCCCGCCCGGGCCCCAGGGTGACCCAGGACCGACCGGAGCCGCCGGGCCGCCAGGGTCGGACGGGGTGGATGGCGCGGACGGCTCGGAGGGCGACGTGGGGCCTGCCGGCCCGGCGGGCGTGGACGGCGCCGACGGCGCCGACGGGGCGCCGGGGGCGACCGGGCCAGCGGGTCCGCAGGGCGACCCCGGGCCCACCGGCCCCGAGGGTCCCGCCGGCCCGCAAGGCGACCCCGGCCCCGAGGGCCCGCAAGGCCCCATCGGGCCCGGCGGCGGCGACACCGGGCCGATGGGCCCCGAGGGTCCCGCCGGGCCGCCTGGGGCTGACGGGGCGGCGGGACCTCCCGGCCCGCAAGGCGACCCCGGCCCGGCTGGAGCGGACGGGGTGGACGGGGCGCCCGGCGAGCCCGGAGCCACCGGTCTCGAGGGCCCGATGGGTCCGGCCGGCCCGGCTGGTGCCGATGGCGTGGACGGGGCGCCCGGCGTTCAGGGTCCGGCGGGGGTGGACGGCACCGACGGGGCGCCCGGGGCCACCGGCGCCGAGGGTCCGGCCGGCCCGCAGGGCGAGCTCGGGCCCACGGGTCCGGCGGGCGCCGACGGTGCGCCGGGCGCTCAGGGACCCAAGGGCGACACGGGTACGGCGGGGGCGCCCGGCGTCCAGGGACCGAAGGGCGACACCGGCGCGACCGGTGCGGCGGGGGCCGACGGGGCGCCCGGCGCCCAGGGTATCCAAGGCCCGAAGGGCGACACCGGTGCGCAGGGGCCGGCGGGGGCCGACGGGCCGCAAGGACCCAAGGGCGACACTGGTGCGACCGGAGCGCAAGGCATCCAGGGCCCGGCGGGTCCGCAGCCGCCGCTGTCGGCGGCGGCGCCCGCGGCGGTCACAGCGATCACCGGGGTGCCGGGCGCGTCGCCGGATGCGTCGCACGCCGACCACGCGCACCCGCACGGCGCGCAGACTGACCCGAGCCACCACACGCCGGCGACCGAAGCTGCCGCAGGTTTTTTGAGCACGTTCGGAGCGACGTTGCTCAGCAGGCTGCCGAAGCTCAACCAGTGTCGGCTGACGGGGCACGCATCCAACCCCGTCATGCTCGCGGACAACACATCGATCAGCACCATCTACCTGCTGCCGTACGTGGGCAACTCCATCAGCCTGTACGTCACCGCGCTGTCGGCGTGGGTGCCGTTCGACATTTCTAGTGTCGGGCTGTCGCTGTCGCTGAGCGGTATGACGGCCGGCAGACCGTACGACGTATTCGCGGTGGCGCCGTCGACGGTGGCGAGTGCGCCCACGCTGGCGCTCGTAGCGTGGGCGAGTGTATCAGCACGAGCGTCGGCGGTAGCTTTCACGGATGGCGTGTACACACTCGGGTCCGACAAGTCGCGCCGGTACGTCGGCACCATCTACGCGCGCAGCGCCACGACGATCAGTTACGTCACGGTCGGAGTGCAGGCCACCCCGACCAAGTGCGACATCTGGAACGCGGACAATCGTGCTCGGGCGGCGTTTACCTATGAAACCAACTGGACCGCCGGGTTCGCCACCTCGCCACTGAACGCGTGGAATATGTTGGTGGCGAGCGGGTCGCGGTTCGAGTTCGTTGCAGGCCAGCGTGCGGACACTCTCGATGCTGAGGCGAACCTCGGCCTGAGCACGGGTGGGACCGGGAATTTTGGAGCTATCGGCCTCACGCTTAACCTGGCGGCGGCCGACCCGGAAAACCCTGTGTACGGTGCCAACACCTCAAACGAGATCATCCCCCTTCACACGACGTTGGAAGGGCTGCCCGCGCTCGGCTTCAACACGGTGTCGATCATGTTGCGGGCCACGTCCGCCTCCGTGCTGTTCTTCACCTCGCGCGACCTGCCGTTGTTCTACAAGTACCCGAACACCATGTGGCACTCGTACTAAAACACGGAGCCGGCCGAGTGCGCCCGAAGCTGCCGGGAACCAAAAAAAACCGATGACGACGACGACAATCAAATACGCGTGCGTGATGGCGGCGACGCTGGTGTTTGTCACAATCGGCGCCCGCGCGCAGGACGCGTGCAAGCCCGTGCTTTTGTGCCCGTACGCCGCGGGCGCCGGCACGGGTGGCGCCGCCGGTACGGGTGGCGCGAGCGGTGGCGCCGCTGGTGGCGGCGGTGGCGGCGGTGGCCTCACCGCGTCCGAGCTCACCCTCAGCCGCCGCGTCCTGCGGCCCGATCAAACGCTCGAGGCCGAGGTCACGTTCGACAACTCATCCTCCTCGCCCATCACCTTGGCCGAGGTCCGCATCGCCGCTCGAGCGCCCGGCGCCACGCACGCCGACGGCCCTTACACCGATCTAACACCCGCGCTGACGGCCTTCACCGTTCCCGCCGGCGGCCAAGCCACGCTCGCCGCGTCCCGCCGCTTTACGGCGACCGACACGCCGGGCCGGTGGGAAGCGTACCCGACCTACCGCGACGCCGCGGGGTGGCACGACCTGCCGTCGAAGCTGTTTGCCGTGTCCACCCGTCCACCCCCGGGCGGCGGCGGCACCCCGCCCGGCACCGGCGGCCCCGGGCCCACCACCGGCATGACCGTGGGCGCGCAGTCGTGGTTCATCGCGCCGTGGGCGGGGACCCCGTACTTCCAGTCCGGCGTCGACTGGCCCTCGGCGTACGCGGCCGGCGACGACGTGTGGAACCCGCAGTTCCTGCGCGAGCTCGAGGGCTACGGCACGTGGCGGCACATGGACACGAACGCCGTCAACTGGTCCCGCATCGAGCACTGGTCGCAGCGCCGGCTCCCGACCGACCCCGGCAACCAGGAGGTGTACATCGACGCCACGTCACCGCCCGACACCACCGGGCTCGCCGTCGAGTGGCAGATCGACTTGTGCAACCGCGCGCACGTCGATTGCTGGTTCACGCACCCGTACTTGGCCGACGATGAGTACATCCGGGAGCAAGCCCGGCTCGTCCACGCGAAGCTGAATCCCTCGGCCCGCGTGTACATCGAGCTGTCGAACGAGGTGTGGAACGGGACCTTCGCCGCGTTCAATCAAGCCATCGCGGCGGGCCAAGCGCTCGGCGTCCCGGGCGACAACCAATGGTACCAGGGCATCGCGCACGAGATGTACCGGGCGCTCCAGATGTACGCCATTTACCAAGAAGTGTTCGGCGCCGACGCCATGGGCACGCGCGTGGTGCGCGTGTTCTCCGAGTCCGGCAACCTCGACTTGACCACGCAGGCGCTCCGGTCCGTGTACGACTCCGCCGAGTGGAACCCGCACGGCCAAGCGATCGACTTGATGGCCTTGGCGCCGTACATCGGCTCGGGCGTGTCGGGCTCCGCCGAAACGCTGGCCCGGTGGCGCTCGGAGGTCGACGACAAGGTGGCCGGCGAGCCGATCGCGGTGGCGCTCCGGGACCACGTCGACGCGTACGGCATTCCGGCGCTCGGGTGCTACGAGGCCGGCATGCACCACTTGACCGAGGCCGACGCGTGGGCCCGGAACCCCGACTCCTACGACGGCTACGTGTACATGCTCGACCGGTTTGCGTCGGCGATGTCGGGGCCGTGCGTGCTGTACACGCTGCACGGGACTTGGGAAAGCAAGGGCGCGTGGGGGCTGTACGATCACGTCGGGCAGGCGGTGTCGGCGGCGCCCAAGGCGCGGGCCACCCGGGACTGGGTGGCGGGCACGGCCGTGCGCGACACCGGCACGGTGCGGCTGCTCGCGCTGCTGATCGTGGTGCTCCTGGTGCTGCTGCTCATCGCGGGTGCGGCGCGCTACTTGGCTGGGCGCCGACCGCCCGAGTGACGCCCGAAGAACCGATCGGCCTCGGCGGCGGCCTCGGCGCCCACGGTGGCGGCGTCCAGGCCCTCCGCCACCAACGTGTCGACGATCCAGTTGGCAAGCAGCGGCCGCAGTTGGTTGCGCGTGGCGAGCGAGGTCACGAGCGCCATCGTCGGGTCGTCGGCGGGTTCGCGCGCCGTCACGATGACCGTGACCGCCACGCCCTCGACTCCGCATGCGACGAGCCCTTGCGTGCAGTGCCGGAGCAGCAGCTTGGCGACCTCGAACTTTTCTTCGACGGTCATTCGACCTTGCCTCCCATCGGATCGGGCCGGCCGCCGACGCCGGGCGCGCGCCCCAGCGGCGTGTGCTCCACCTCGGCGCCCTGCGCCTTCAGCGCGTCGACCGCTTGGCGCCACAGCCGGCCGTAGAAGTTAGCGTAGTCGGAGCACATCTCCCGCACGGCCGCGATGAAGTGCATGGTGGCGTCGGCGTTGGCTTGGGCCTCGGGCGTGCGCGAGTTGATGCGCAAGCGCAGCACGGCTTGCGGGTCCGGCTGCAGGCCGCACCACGACGGGAACACCGAGCGCCACGCGGCGGCGGTGCGGGACGACAAGAGCAAGACGCCGCCCGCGTCGTACTTTCGGAGCACGGCCTCGAGCTCGTCGCCCACGACTTGGCGCAGGTGCATTTGGTCGTCGTCGTCGTTCAGGCCGCGGTGCTGGCGCATCCGCGGCGGGCCCTTGACCTCGCCTTCCGCCGGAGCGACGCCACGCGGCTCGAGACCGAGGTCCGCGGCCACGGCCGCCGACTCGTGCGAGCGAAACATGTCGAGCATCATCTGCATCTTGTCGGCTTCGCTCATCGCTCCGCCGCCGCGCGCGCACACGGCCATGCCGCCGCCGCGCTTGCCGTCGATCACCACGACCATCACGGCTCGAGCTTGGGTTTTGTGCCGCACGAGGGCGGCGATGTCGTCGTAGTTCCCGGCGTCGTAGGTCATGCGCCGCACGGTGCCACCCGCGCCGGCGCCGTGACAAGCGGCCTGCTTTGGCCGGCGGGCGCCCCGACCGCGGCGGTGGTACCGTCGCCGGACTCGGGGCGGGGTGAGCACTCCGCGCGCGACCGCGCGCCAAAGTAAGGGCCCGCTGAGCGGGAGGGGCTCAGCGGGCCAAGCGGGTGACTGGCGCGGGTGACGGGTGGAGTCTACCCCGAGCGGCGGGCGGCCGCCGCCGCGTGCGCCGCGCCCGAGCGCAGGGCGTTGGCGGCGCGGTGCCGCTCGCAGCACCGCTGACCCGGCAGCGCCGGCGCCGAGCACTCGGTGCACGTGCCGGCGGCCACCCGCGCAGCGCGGCCCCGGCGGGCGGCGGCGGCGCGGCGCTCGCGGCACGTCGGGCACCGGGCGGCGCCGGGTTCGCTCGTGGTGCACGCGGCGCACCGGTACGGCAGCGCCACGGTCAGCCGCCCTCCAGCGGCGAGGCGTAAAAGGTCGCGCGCTTCGGGTCGGCGGTGCCGTCGCAGCCGTCGCTGCACCGCTCGGCGTGATTCGCGTGGCAAAGCCAGGCGTGGGCGAAGTCGTCGTCGGCCCAAAGCATCAGTCGCAGCTGGTTGCGTCGGCAAAGCGCGTCGTGGGCGGTGCGGTCCATCAGCCACCCCCGCGGTGGCGCGCGCACGGCGCGTGGGGGCGCTCGGCGATGAGCCGCAGCGCGCCGATGCCGAACCCCGCGGCGTGGGCGGCGTGGTTGGTGTCGGGCGACGGCGGCAGGGCGACGATGGTGCGCATCACCGGGAGGTACTGGGCGGCGAGGCACCGCGGGCATACGGCGCCGGCCTCGGCGGTCGAGCGGCGGCGGGCGTCGGCGGCCGCCGCCACCCAGCCCTCGCGGTCGAGGGCGCGCTCGTGCCACCGCGCCCACGCCGCCGCGTCCTCGGGCGACCCGAGCGGGGCGGGCGCGGGCGTCGGGGGCGGCGGCGGGTCGCAGTCGAACTCGTCGTGCTCGGCCGCGTGGTCCGCACACAGCCGCAGCTGGCCGCGGTCGGTGGTGGCGCGGCGGTCGCACTCGGCGAAGTGGCACGTGGCACCCATCACACACGCTCCTTCAATGATACGCGGCCACGCATGCGCAGCCGCCCGAGAGCGGTAGGACTCACGCGCCCGCCGAATGGTTCCACAGTCAACGTGAGTCCGGCGGCCAGGCGTGCCTCGCTGACGCGCAGCCAGCGGCGGGCCGAGCACGCGCACCCCAGGGCGTCCTCTCGCACCAGCTGTGCGGCGCCGGAGCGGCGTGCGCGGTACTGCCGCCCAGCGACAAGAGCGGCCCATCGCGCTAGCTCATACTCGGCGCGGGCGGTGGCGACTAGCTTCCGGAGCGTACGCAGTTTGTTCGGCGAGATGCCGTCTGGGGCCATCACACCCCGCCCTTGCGCGCAGCAGTCGTGCCCATCGCAGTCGCCCATCACGACCCCGCCCCCGCCGCGTACAGCACGTGGCCGCTGCGGCGCACCAGGCCCGCCCGGAGCAGCAAGCCGAGGCAGGTCTCGTACGCCCCGACCGAGTCGAAGGCTGCCATCGTGGCGGCGTACACGTGGCCGCTCGGGATGCCGTCGGCGCCGGCGTGGCGTACGCACTCGTACACTACGTGGGCGACTCGGACGGCTGCCTCGATCTGGGCGACGGTCAAGGCGGTGTCGTTGGCGGCGGCGGTCATGACGCCACCTCGTCCTCGGCGACCGCGTGCAGGAGGTCGAGCGCGCGCTGGGTTTCGGCGGCGTCGCCCTCGGCGAGTTCCAGGACCACCCAGGCCGTTTCGTCCGACCGGCCGTGCTCGACGCGCACGCACCAGGTGTCGGTGGCGGCGTGCTTCAAGGTGAAGACTTCGACCTCGGCGGCGAGGCGGTAGGCGGCCGCGCGGACCAGCCGGTGGTGGGTGCGGCGTGCGGCCGTGATGACGAGCCGGGGCTCGGGCGTGCCGTAGGTGGAGTTGCCGAGCACGACCTCGGTGCGGTGGTGGTAGCCGGCGGTCATCGCGCACCCCCCGCCTTGCGGCCGAGCTCGTAGGCGGCAGCGAGGGCGTCCCGGAGCGAGGCGACGCCGACGTCGTGGAAGTCGAGCCGGTCCGAGTTGCGGACCTCGAGGTGGTAGATGCCGAGGTGCTCGGCCGCGGCCTTG
>Ga0190274_10000920_pt1 | contig 17109 bp, 17 predicted proteins | sample Popmic531T_FD_133002 | JGI IMG/M metagenome (GOLD analysis project Ga0190274, IMG submission 133002) | Populus adjacent soil microbial communities from riparian zone of Yellowstone River, Montana, USA - 531 T | ecosystem: Environmental > Terrestrial > Soil > Riparian zone | place: USA: Montana... | reverse complement strand
TTCCGCAGCGCCGACCGCAATACGCGCCTCGAGACGCTGCTGGATTACTCGCGCAAGCTTCCTCCGCTGCCACCGGAGTACGAGGCCCTCAAGGCGCAGGGTAAGAACCTCGTTCCGGAATGCCAGACGCCGGTCTATCTCTGGATCGGCGTGGCGGACGGCAAGGTTCGCCTCCACGCCGACGTGCCTCGTGAGTCGCCCACCGTGCGTGGTTTCGTAGCACTCCTGATCAAGGCGCTCGACGGACTCTCCCCGGCGGAAGTGGCCGCCGTGCCCGGCGACCTGCTCGACCAGCTCCAGCTGACGGAGACCCTGGGAATGACGCGCACCCAGGGCCTGACCTCCATTCTGGGGCGCATCAAGCGTTCAGTTACAACACCCGCCTTGCAGGACGCCAGCCCGCGAACCTGATGTAGGACCGTCAAACACTTCCGTTGCTTCCATTCTGCGCGCAACACGTTGCAGTTGCGGGGTGACTCCAGCACACTGCCGTGCCATAACTACATGTTTTGCTTGGTTTTATGTCACCAAAAGTGACCGGTTGAATCGCCCGGTCCCAACCGCTGCAATCCGGCGCGCTAGATGCATAAGAGCATAGAGAGTTCAAGCTCTATACATCAACCGCCGAGTGCTGGACATGTATCGAATCCGCCGGGAATCAGGTGAAGAGGTCACCCTGGGCTCCATCGATGAGTTCGGCGCCGCCGTGGCCGCCGGCATCGTGACGGCCAAGGCTGAGATCTTCCACGCTCGCGCCGAGAAGTGGCTACCGATCGCGTCGCATCCTCACTTCAAGATGGCGCACGACCGGATCAGTACGGCGGCGGCACCGAAGGCCCCGGCAAAGAGTCCGGCCGTCACGGCGTCGGGCCAGCGTCCCGCACTGGGGAGCGCACCTGCCCAGCGGCCGGTTGCGCCCCAGCTGCGGGTGATGCGTACGGACGCCCCCGTCCCATCGGCACCGGCTGACGGAGCGGTCACACAGAAGCCGGCGCCGCGCTGGAACAGCGCTCAACGTCCGGCCGCACGCGCCGTCGCTCCGAAGCCCTCCGCGCCGCCCCCGACACCGGTGAGCGACCTGCGCCTCGTTCGCGCCGACACGCTGCTGAGTGCGGCTGCGACCGCGCCTGCCCTGCCCGACGTCGAGTTCGAGCTGCTGCCCGAGATCGAGGCACCGGAGGTCATTGAGCCGGTTGTCGCGGCGTCCGTGCCTGAAGCGATGGTCGCCGCGCCGCGGCCTCCAGAGGCGATGGTCGAGCGCACTCCGGCGAATGTTGAACTCGTTTCGCACGAAGAGCAGCCCACGGCTGTTCCCGGTGAGGTCGAGATCATCAATCCCGACCGCACCATGCCGGTCGCCTCCAATCGTGACGTATTGTCGCTCGACATCCCGGCGCCGATCCGCGACTTCTCGCCGGTCGAGTCAGCACCGGAGCGGGTGGCAAAGCCAGCCTCGAAGACTCCGCTCTTCGTGGGCCTGGGTCTGGTTGCGGCGGCCGCCGCGGTGATCGGCTTCTTCGTCCTCAAGCCCGCGAGTCCCGCGCCTTCAGTGCCCACGAACACGACCCAGTCGGTGTCCGCGAAGCCGGCACCGGTCGCTTCAGCGCCGACGCCGGCATCCCCGGCCCCGGTAGCAACGACGACGCCCCCGACCGGCGTCTCAACCGGCCTTGGTGGCGACCTGCAGGTCAGGAAGCCGAAGAAGGCGGGCGACGGGTCCGCCACAAGCGACGGCCTGGAGCCGCCGCCGGAGGTCGTCATTCCCGCCGCACCGAAAATTGGAAAGATCGGCGACGCGGCGGCGCTGCCGACGGTCGACGCCGGCGTGGCGAGGAATGACGCGATGGCCCGGGCCCAGGCACTGGAGAAGACGCGGCGAGCCATCGATTCCAGCATGCGGACCAAGCCGGATTCGCAGTAGGCCCGCTACACCACCCGGCCCGACAGCACGTCGGCAGCGGTCACCAGCTTCACGCCGCGGCGCTCCCAGTCTTTGAGGAGCGCCGCACTGTTTTCGGGGCGGATGGCGCGTGTGGCATCGGTAACCAGGTGAATCCGGGCCAATGGCCGGTGCAGCAGCAACCCTTCGATGGCGAACCTGTTGCACACGTCGAGCGCCACGCCGTACAGCACGATGTCGGTCGGCTCGAGAATCTGGAGCAGCGGGACAACGTGCGGACTCGTGAAGACGTCGAACCAGTGCTTGTGCAGGAGGAAGTCGCCTTGGTGTCCGCGCACGCCCGCCGGGATTGGAAGATCGGGCTCGAGCACCATCGGATTGAGCAGCGTGGTCTCGGGAATCTTTCGCTGGCCCGGTGTGCCGCGCATGCAATGTTCCGGAAACGATTCGGCGAAGTCGGGCGTGTGGCTCAGCTCTCGATGGCCCGTGTCATGATCATCGGCACTCGCTACGATGCGGATGCCGCGATCATGGGCATACGCCGTGAGGGCGGCGAGCGTCGGAATGATCGCCTCGCTGTCGCCGACGTAGAGCTTCCCCGTGGCGCGCATGAAGTCATGCTGGGTGTCCACGTCCCAGAACAGCGGGCGGCCAGTCATCACAACACGCGTTCCAGTCTCGGGTTCGGGCGGTAGTCCCGACCCACCTTGGCGCACGGCTTTCCCTCCAGCAGCACGACATCCGCCGTGAAGTCGAAGCGCCCCTCGAAAAGCGAAGAACCAACTCCGTAGGCATCCACCGGCACGACGAGTCGCTCGAACTCGCGGATCTTGTCGACCGTGAACCCGCCTGACACGACGATGCGGACATGCCCGAACCCATGGGTGTCGAGGGCCGCCCGGACGTTCTCCACCAGCCGGGGATTCACACCGGCCGGCCGGAAGCGTCCCATCTGCTCGAAGAGTGACCGGTCCACGAGCATCTCGCTGGTGTCGATGCGCACCCCGTAGAGGCGGTGGCCCAACGCCGCGGCCACCTCCAGCGCCGTGCGGACACAATCGTTCTCGAAGTCGACCAGGGTCACGAGTCGAACCGATGGCGGCATGTACTGCGCGAACTTCTGCGTCGCGCGCACGGTGTCGCCGCCGTACGCCGCGATGAGCGCGTGCGGGACCGTGCCTACCCCCTCGCTGCCCCACCAGCTGGCCTGCGCGTCGGTCGAGACGCCGATGGCCCCGGCAATATGGGCGGCATAGCCATCGCCGGTCTGCACCAGCCAGTGGTCATGCCGCGCGGGAAAGAACATGACCTCCTTGGGCGCCGCCGCTTCCACGACCCGCCGCGTGTTGGTGCCCACCTTGGTACGTCGCGCCAGTACGCCGAGATAAAGCGTCTCGAGGTGCGCGAAGGTGTCGTAGGGCCCCTCGATGAGGAGCACGGTTTCCCATGGGTCTATCGCGTCCCCGTCGTGGAGCGCGTGAACCACGAGATCGGACCACCGGTCCGAGCAGAGCTTCAGGATGGCGATGGCTTCGTCGATGCCACCGAGGAACGCCTGCTGCTTGCCGAACACCTGCATGGTGACATGCGGGCGATCGCCGTCGGCCTGGAGGATCTCCCTGGTGCGCACGAAGTACTTGTCGGAGTAGTAACCGGCGCGCATGCGCTCGACCGGGAGGTTGAAGATCGCGGGATCGAGTCGCGGCCGATGGCGTGGTTGTGTCATGCGTCCTCAGCGGGGGGCGGCGTACGGGACGGGTCTCGCTGCCGTGACTTCGGCGTACGGGACGGGTCTCGCTGCCGTGACTTCAGCATCCGCCGCAAGGCGGCACCGCGCCGGGTCCCGGCATGCGATTCGACGAGGCGGCTCAGTTCCACCATGGCGCGGGCCGGATCGGCCAGCTGGTACTCGTAGAGGTTGACCAGTGCCAGCCCCACCCGAAGGTCCTCATCCGGTGACAGCGGCGCGCCCGCCCGCATCGCCTGGTATCTCTCTGCCGCAAGGGCGTAGTGTCCACCCGCCAGCAGCGCGGCGACGCTGGCGAAGTCGGGCCGTCCCCGCGCACCGAGACCTTGCAGCGTCCTGGCGGCGCCATCGACCAGCGGAGTGAGCAAGCCATCAACGACGCCAACGGTGAATCCGTATACGGCCCAGAGCGCGACGACGAGCTTGAGGAAGCGGGCGTCGTTCGCGACAATCCAGAACGTCGCGGCCACGAGCGTGCCGAAGGCCAGCAGAAAGGCGACCGCAATGCGGACGAGGACCAGCGGGTCCTCGAGGGAAACCCGCATCCGGTCCAGCATGCGCTCCAGCAGGGAAAGTGGTGGCAAGCGACCGAACTTAAGGCGCGCACGAAGAGGGCGGCAAGTTGACATGACGTGGCGTGTTCCCTAAATCCCGTGGTCGCCAGCCGCATTCCCTTCCGATACAGGATCACCCGCGTGACCGACCGCCCCAACCGACGTTCGTTCCTCGGCTCTGCCGGTACCCTGGCCGCCGTGGTCGCCCTGCCTCGGGTTCGAACCGCGGAGGCGATCCAGGCGCCGTTTGTTCGCCGGGCTCCTGCCGCACAGCCCGTCGCCATCAGCTCGGCCAACAGCCTGGCCCCGGTGGCCCGCACCGTCGAGCTCGTGCTCCAAGGCAGCGACACCCTCGACGCCGCCGTGGAGGGCGTGAAGATCCAGGAGCTCGACCCGAAGGATGACTCGGTTGGCTATGGCGGGCTTCCGAACGCCGACGGGGTGGTGCAGCTCGATTGTTCCTGCATGCACGGGCCGACGCGGCGGGCCGGGGCCGTCGGCGCGCTCGAGGGTATCAAGACACCGAGCGAAGTGGCGCGCCTGGTCATGAAGTACACCAACCACATCCTGCTGGTGGGAGAAGGGGCGAAGAAGTTCGCGCTCTCCTACGGGTTCAGGGAGGAAGACCTGCTCACGCCGGAGTCACGGCAGAAGTGGCTTGTGTGGAGGGCCAACCGGGGGCTGGACGACGACTTCCTCCAGGTGCCCGATACGGAACCCATGGTGGTACGACCCACCGGCACCATCAACCTCAACGTGGTGAACCCGGCTGGCGACATCTCGTCAATTACCACCACCAGCGGGCTCGCGTGGAAGCTGCCGGGCCGGGTAGGCGATTCGGCGATCGTCGGCGCCGGTCAGTACACCGATAACGATGTGGGCGCCGCGGGATCCACGGGCCGGGGCGAGTCGAACATCATGGCCTGCGGCGGGTTCCTCACGGTGGAGGGAATGCGGCGCGGACTCAAGCCGACGGACGCCTGCCTCGAGACTCTCAAGCGCGTGCTCTCGATGTCACCATCCCGCCTGATCGGCGCGAACGGGCGACCGACCTTCGGGCTGACCTTCTACGCCGTCAACAAGAAGGGCGAGTTCGGCTCCGCGTCCATGTACCCGGGCAAGTTCGCGGTGCATGATGGAAAGACGGCCAGGTTCATGGATTCGGCATACCTGTTCGAGCGCGCGAAGTGAGGCGCTCCGCGCTGCTGGCTTGTGCTGCGCTCCTCATTGGGTTGCCTGCGTCGGCGCAGAAGATCGAGAAGAAGGCCACCTACCCGGGACAATGGCTCACCAGCTACTACCCGTTCATCGCGACCCTTCCCAACAATGGTCCGAGCTTCGAGCTCCGGGCGCAGCACTGGCAGATGGCGCCCTACGAAGCGCCCGTTACCGCAGCGGTCCTGTTCAGCGGCCGGGCGGCCTGGGCGCCGTGGGGCGGGAGCTGGCTGGTGAACGTGGGAATGGAAGCGCCGATGCTGGCGAAGGGCTGGCGGTTCATGGCCGACGTGCGCGCCGGCACCGAGACGCGGTACGGCTTCTACGGCCTCGGGAACACCGACGACATCGATCCGGATGCCACCAAGGACACCGAGCCCTACCTCTACCGGGTCGAGCGGGGTCTCTACGCCGCCACGATCGATGTGACGCGGAAGATCATCGGGCCGCTCAGCGCATCCATCATGCTGAACGGTGCCATCGCCGACTACAGCTCACTCTCGCCCACCTCGCTCTTCGAGTCGAACTACGGTCCCGAGCTGAACCAGACGGAGGGTTCCGTGACGGGTGCGCTGGTGCTCGACCTGCGGAACACCGAGTACGACACGAGAAAGGGATTGCTGCTGGAGGTCGGCGGGCAGTACGGCGGATCGGAGCGGAACTATTCGCGGTGGTATGGCATCGCAAGGGGATGGGTCCCTGCCACCAAGAGCACGGTGCTGGCTGCCCGGGTCTTCGCGACCAACATCGGCGGTACGCCGACACTGCTCTCGCAGGAGGTCATTCCCGGTTGGGAATCGCCTTATGCCTCGCTTGGCGGCGAGGATTCGCACCGGGCACTTCCCTTCGGGCGATTCACCGGATCCGGTTTCCTGGGAACCAACGTCGAAGTGCGCCAGGACGTCTTTGCCAAGGGCGAATACGGCGCGGTCGGCATTGTCCTCTTCATGGATGCCGGACGTTCATTCCTGAACGACTTCAAGGTCACGTTCGATGACTGGACGGTCGGCGGCGGCGGCGGACTGGTGCTGAGAATCCTGCGAGGGAACGTGTTCATTCTCACCTATGGCATCTCGAAGAACGAGAGCCACGTCGGCTTCAGGACGGGGTGGATGTTCTGATCGACTCCAGCACCTCCCTGATCGTCGTCTCTCCCTTGTCCCGCGCATACCAGCGACGCTCTTCCTTGACCACTTCGCCCTTCGCGAGCAGCGGGCGGTTGGTCATGACCCACGCCTGCAGGTCGGCGGGACGGGGACCCCACTTCCCCACCTCACGGAACTGCCCGTCGAGGATGATCAGCACCGGGATGGAACGCGACCCGTTCGTGAGATAGCGGTCCATGACCTCCGGGTTCTTGTCGCGCAGGATGAGGCGCAGGTCCACGCCCGGCACCGCCTCGGCAACGCGCTGCAGGAAGGGAATGGTATTGGAGGTGTCCATGCACCAGTCCTCGGAGATCGCGAGGAAGTGCAGGTGCCGGTCGCCGAGCAGTTCCACCGCCCAGGCAGGCGCCTCGGCGTGGCGGTAGATCCCCTGCCACAGCGCCTGGTGCTCCGGTCGGGCCTGAGCCACGAACTGCTCGAACGTCATCGCGCCCTGCCAGATCTTCCTGAAATCGAGCGACTCGAGTGCGCTTGCGCCGACCGGCACGCTGCCTTCCATGCGACTAGAGCTCCTGGATGACGACACCTCGTGCAGCAAGCCCATTGACATAGTCCGCGAAGGGGATCGCCTCGTCGGGCGTGTGCACGCCCTTGAGCTTGACCCGTCCGTCGGCCTGCATCTGCCCGGTGAGGGACAGGGAGTAGGCCGTCGCACGCATCATAGCGGAGATGCCATGAACGGCGTCGTAATAATCAATGAGGCGAAACGTAATCTCGGACTTCCTGCCATCCTTGATACCCGAGACCACCACCAGGAGTGCCACAAGATCCTTGCCCGCCGGCTTGTGCAGTTTCGGGTGCACGGCGGCGATGAAGACGTCGCGTGGCACCACCTGCTGGCCCTTCACCGTGATAGGTGAGTTGACCAGCAGGCCGAGTTCCCTGATCGGGCGCATGATAGCCACGTGTCCGGGATAGCGGAGCGTCTTGTATTCCATGACGTCCACCTGACCCTCGTACTTGAACGGCAGGGTGCTGATCCCGCCGGCTGTGTGGAAGGCCTCCAGCGGCCCCACCGGTGAAGGGAACTCCACCGTTTCGAGCTCGCTGAGCGCGTCTACCTGTGCCGGCTTGCCACCCCGCAGGATCCACGAGGGCGTGGTGTAGTAGTCGAGCGCACCCTCGAGCGAATACACGATCTGGTAGTTGAGCGGCGGCTCCGGGTGCTGCGGCAGGCCGCCGACGTAGATTCGCACCCGCTCCGTCTTGTCCAGTCGCCGGATCCCCTCGGCCGCCAGGATCGCTACCATGCCGGGCGCCAGGCCGCAGTCAGGGATAATCGACAGGCCCTTGGCCGAGGCCGCTGCCTCGAGCTTCTTCTGCTCGAAGACGATTTCGGTGTTGCCGCCGAGGTCGCTGAAGTGGCAGCCACACTCAACCGCCAGCGCCGCCATGGGACCATTGAAGTAGTACGGCAGGGCGCTCATCACGGCGTCGTGGCCGGTCATGACCTGCCGGACCGCCGCGTGATCGGAACCGTCGAGCTGCTTGACCACCAGCTTCTCGCTTCGGGCGCGCTCCAGGAACGGTGGGAGACGATCGACCTTCAAGTCGGCGAGCGTCACCTGGGTGACGCCTTCGCTGTGGAGGAGATCGTAGGCGCACGCCGATCCTTGCAACCCGGCACCGAGCACGAGCATCTTCATTCGAGAGCCTGCCTATGCATAAAGTCCTGAAATAACTGCACTTACGGAAGCCCATGAAGATAGCCGGGAGGCCCATTTGCCTCAACACCGGGCCATGGGTGAGTGAGGGCTCAGCCTCGCCCGCGTTACATTGCTTGCGTGACCGTTCCCACCACGCCACCCCGGAAGCGCGACGGCGAGGCCACCCGGCAGAAGCTCCTCCGGGCGGCGCTCGACTTGTACACCACGATCGGGTTCCGGGGCACCACCACCCCGGCAATCGCCGCGAGGGCAGGCGTCGCTGAAGGGACCATCTACCGGCACTTCACCAGCAAGGAACACCTGCTCAACGAGGTGTACCGCGGAGCGCAGAAGTGGGCGACGGGAATAATCCGTGAGGTCGAGGAGCAGGCGCACGGTGCCCGCGCACCGGAACGGCTGCAGCGGGTGGCCCGCCGCTTCTTCGAGGCCGCTGAGCGGGACCCGGCAGCGCTCCGCATGCTGCTCTTCACCCCGGCGGAGAAGAGCCTGGACGAGAAGAGCCGGGATGCTGCGCGCGAGTTCAGGAATGGTCTGCAGCAGGTGGTGGCGAGCGGAAAGTCGGATGGACTGGTGCGCCCGGGACCGGCCGACCTCTGGGCACAGGCCTGGCTTTCCCTGATCGCCTTTGCCGCGGAAAAGGTCGCGAGCCGGGAGTGGCCCCCGGATCATGCCCACCTGCAGCTGATGATCGACTCCGCCTGGGACGCGGTGTCGAGTGATGCGAGAGTCAGGGCTTCCGGAGACCAGTAAACACGGTGAGGTCGCGTGGATGGACCAGCGACTCACGCCACCGCACGAGCCGCTCCCGTCCCGGCCCCACCGGACGCACCACCAGTTCCCCATCCAGCTGATACGCCAGCGAATCGTCACCCCACCGCACCGGATTCGTTGCCCCTTCGGCGATGGGAGCCGGAGGTCCCGAATCGGGATAGACGCAGAGCGCGCTCGTGCCCTCGCACGCGGCGACGCGGGCAAATGCGGGCGAACCCACCCGCACGTCGAGTGCCTGCAGTGCCAAGGTGCGGTCGTCGCCGGTGAGCTCCAGGGGTTTCGGTCGCTGGGGTGGTGCGGCGGCGCGGAAGACTGTCCGCGTGGTGCGCACGATCAGCGCCCGGCCGCCCTCGCTCCACGCGAGCGCCGTCGGTGCGCCGGCACTGTCAGGGAGGATCACCTCACGCTCCGAGCCGTTCAGCAGGTTCATGAGCCAGATGCGGGTGCGCGCCGTGTCACCTTGTTCACGTGCGCGAAGGAAGGCGATGACATCCCCTGACGGAGAGAGGCGGGGCGACCACTCGGCGGGAAGCGAGAACGTGATCTGCACGAGGTCCGACCCCTCGGGGGTCATCGCCCAGAGGTCGCCACGTCCGTCGGGCGCATCGGCGACCAGGATCACATAGGGATCCCGACCCACCTCGAACTTGTGCCGCAGAGGGGGCAGGCCACCGCAGGCAGCGAGCGCCAGGCCAACGAGTGCGGCGCTACGGCGCACGCTCGACCCTGGCCTGGAGCAGCCACCTGTGCTGCGGATCCACGATCACTGAGGTCGGTACCTTCGCCACTGGAACCGTGACTCGGGTGGTGGGACCGCTCACGTCGACCGTGACGATCTTTCCGTCCAGGCTGATCTCCAGCTTCGGCAGGCGACGGAGGCCCCATGCCGGCGGCTGTACCTGGCGGATCTCCAGGTCTACCGAGTTCCCCTTCGGGGTCCAGCGCACCGTGAGCATCGGGTAGCCCGGCAGCAGCAGCGCCTGCGAGAAGAACCATCCCAGCTGCTGTCCGGATGTTTCCTCCATGACAGCCTCAAAGTCAGAGGACAACGCCGTGCCGTTTCGAAAGCGGCTGTAGTAGAGCTGCAGTCCCTTGAAGAATGCGGAGTCGCCGACGATGCCACGCAGCTCGTTCAGGACCCACGCGCCCTTGGGATAGTTGTTGGTGCTGAGCAGCCCCATGAGGTCGGTGGCCGTCGTATCGATGATGGGCGCCTCGGTGACGGGGTTGTTCACCTTTGCCCCATCCTTGCCCTTCGAGTAAAACACCGCCTCGGCGTGATGCTGCATTTTGGCCTGGAACGCGCTGTCGCCATGCACATGCCCGAGCCAGAGCGCGGCGAGATAGGTCGCGAATCCTTCCGACAGCCAGAGATGATGCCAGTCGGCCTCGGTGACCGCATCGCCGAACCACTGGTGCGCCGTTTCGTGGGCGATGATCTCCTCACCCACGTTTCGCGCGGCGTACATCTGAGCCGCGTAGAAGATCGCCGTCGCGTTCTCCATGCCGCCGAACCGGGTGCTGGTCTCCACGTGCGCCAGGCTGGCATAGGGAAACGGGCCGATGATTCCGCTGAAGTACTCCACGATGCCCGGCGCGACGCTGAAAGCCTGTGCGGCGTAGCCTGATTCCTTCGGGTAGGCCCAGGCTGTCTGGGGCACGCAAGGCGCGGTACATGATGTCGGGGTCAACTTCGCTACGGCCATGCGCGCGGCGCCGAAGACGAAGTTCGACGGCGGGATGGGCGCTTCCATCCGGTACTGCCAGGCGGCACGGTCGCGGGCCAGGGTGTCGACCTTGACCAGCGTGCCGTTGGCGATCACCTCGAGATCCAGCGGAACCTCAACGCGGAAGTTCACCTCGGCCTTGTCCCACGGGACATCCTGCACCGGCAGCCAGAGATGGGCGCGGTCCGGCCAGTTATCGGCGAAGAAGGTGCGGTTCCCGGTGGAATCGATGCGCACGACCAGCCCGTCGCGCGCCGTGCCGTGATAGCGGATGCGGGTGCGGAGCGTATCGCCCGCCTGCTTGTCGTGCGGGATGTACACGATGTTTCCGTCACGGCCATACGCGGTACGATGGACGCGGGTGTTCTCCTTCCCGTCGATGAGGACGCGCACCACGCGCATGGCCGAGTCGAGCGGCACCACCACCGGCGCGTCCGAGCCCAGTACCCACACCGTCTCCACCTCCCCGACGATGTGCGCACCGGTGTCACTCACGGCGATCAGGATGTCGTAGCGAATGGCATCGTGAACGGTCTTGACGGTGTCGGCGCGCACGGCCAGCGGTCCCTGCAGCGCGAGGAGCAAGGCGAGGATCATGTATCCCTGAGGCTGAGCGTGAAGTGGTAGGCACCGACGTGCATGCCCTCACGGAAATAGAACCGGTGCGCCCGGAACCGATGGACCCCGGAGTCGAGGTCGAACGAGTCGCAATCCCTGTCGCGGGCGTACTGGATGAGCCACTGCAGCAGCGTATGACCGTAGGCGCTCGAGCGGCTGGCCTCGGCGGTGACCAGATCGTCGACGTACAGGTTCTTGCCCCTGGCCAGCAGGACATTGATGCGGAAGCCGGCCACCGCCCGCACCTCACCCTCATCCTCGAGCGCGGCGAGCAGGAAGCCTTCCTTCTGCATGCGCCGGATGAGCCTCACGAACGTCGCTTCGGCCAGGTGGGGTCGGAGTTCGAACATGACGGGGAAGCACCGGGCGATCTCTTCGTCGGTTTCCGCCATCCAGATGACGGGAGCCGTCGCGCTCAAGCAAGCACCTCGAAATCGACCGCCAGCCGCGCCTCACGAATCGGCAGCAGAAAGGTCCTCGCGACATGCACATGGTGCGGATGATCAACGTAGCGCCTCACCGCGGCCATATCGTCCACCACTACCAGGAGCGCATGGGTGTATTCCGCGCGGCTCTCGGCGAGGTTGGGCCCGAACGACACGGCATGGACCTCGGGGATATTGCCCAGCATGCCGAGAAGGGCAGCGCCGGCTGCATCGACCTGGTCGGGCGTGGCGGCGGCGGTCCAGCGGAAGAGAACGACGTGGTGGATCACTTTGGTGTCGTGAATCGGGAGTCTTGAGTCGTGAGCCTTGGAACGGGGGAACTTAGCGCCGCGGCACCCGGGCGCGAAAAGGGCGGGCACCAGGCCCGCCCGAGTGGCTAGGAGTTGAGCGGCTTTCGCTGTGTTCGTGCCCGGAAAGCCTCGTCGGCCTGATGATCGATGAACTCGGCGTCGATCGGCGACGAATGGAGCCCCCACCAGATGAGCCCCACCGCCGCGACCGCCGTCATGGCCAGACCCAACGTTGCACCATCCATTGCATCGCCTCCTTCATGGTGTCGGTGTGCGGCGCCGACCGCACGCCACCCGGGCCAAATCCGTGAAAGAGATATGCCACCATGTATGCGATGGTACGGCATCACTTCGACGCCCAGGCATACGTTTCATCGCTGCACTTGCTGCACCACCGCCATAGCACGCCCACTGCGATGCACTGGCGCTGTCACGACGGCGTTATCGCCCGAGGAGCCGGCGCAGGAACCCCCTTTCCTCGATGGTCCCGAGGTCGTCGGCGAACACTCGCATGGTCTGGTATCGCTGGTCCGTCCTGAGCGCGAGCGCCCTCGCGAGCACCGCTTCCGCACGGGATGGCAGGTCGGGCCGCAACGACCGCGCCGAGCGTGCCTTCCCGCGCAGGCGAGCCATCATCGACTCCTGTGACGTGGACCCGGCAAAGGGCAGCTGGCCGGTAAAGAGCTCGAAGGCCACCACGCCGAGTGAAAAAATGTCGCTCCGCCCATCAATCTTGTCGCCCCGCACCTGTTCAGGACTCATGAACTCCGGCGTACCGAGGATGACGCCCGTCTGGGTGAGGCGCACGAGTTCCGGGTCGGGCTCGATCGCTTTCCCTAGCCCGAAGTCCATGACGACGGCGCGGATGCCGCCGGGCGCCGAGTCATCCGGCACCAGCATGATGTTCTCCGGCTTGAGGTCGCGGTGAATGACACCGACATCATGCGCGTGCTGGAGCCCGTGGCACGCCTGGACCAGCAGCATCACCGCCTCGTCCACCGGATAGGGGCCGCGGCGCGTCTCGGCATCATTGAGAGACTCGCCCCGGAGGTACTGCATGATGAGGTAGAGCATCCCGTCGGAGGCCTCACCCACGTGGAGAATGCGGCACACGTTGGGGTGATCGAAGCGCATCGCCAGCAACGCCTCGCGCTTGAGCCGCTCCCCGGAGCCCGGGTCGCCGGCGAGTCGCGGCGTCAGCACCTTGATGGCCACATCGGAGTTGGTGTGCTGGTCGCGGCCCTGGTACACGCAGGACATCCCGCCCTCGCCCAGCCGGCGCACAACCCTGTACCGCCCGTCGACGACCTGATTAAGCACCAGCGATGGTGCCGGAGCGTCGTCCATTTCGGTTGACGGGGTGCTTCGGGGAGCTTCGATGTCGGCAAGGGGAGTACCGTCCCGGGCGCAGAAGCGAGCCGGTGGTTCGAACATCGACTGGCAGCGGGGACAGCGACGGACGCTCACATCCGGGGTCCGGCTTGCTCCCCGGCGCCTGCCTCCGCAATCCGCTCGAGCGTGCGGACCGCGGCATCGACGATCTCTCGGGCAAACCCGACATCGCGCTGGTCGAGCGGCGCATCGGACGCGATCGTGCGGAGGAAGAACACGCCCGCCGGCTCACCCCGCAGCTCGAAGCGGATCGCAATCGCCGAACGGAGCGGCACCGGCAGGCCATCGGCGCGCCATGCGTCGCGCACCGCCTCATACAACGGGTCGGTGGCCACGTCTTCCACGTGCACCACCTCGCCGGTGTCGAGCGCACGGCGCAGTTCCGGATACCGGGTCAGATCCACCGGCAGCGCATGGATGGCAGGGTCCTCGTACGCCGCCACCACCATCCCCTTCGGGTCACCAGGTTTCGCGAGGATGATCGAGCACCGGGGAATGCGCAGCCCCTGGGCCACGCGCCGCACCAGCAGCTGGAAGATCTCGGCGGTGGTCAGCCCGGTGGTGACGTCGGCCATCACGTTCGCGGGCGTGCGCGCGACCCGTTCCGCGAGAGGGTCCTGGGCCTCATGCCGCGCGCGAAGCTGCGCCTTTACCCGGGCCACCAGTTCATGGACGCGGAATGGCTTGGCGATGAAGTCCTGCGGGCCGGCCTCGAGGGCGCGATAGACGTCGGCCTCCGGCGGACGCGACGAGAGGACCAGCAATCCGGGAGCGGGCGCGCGCGCTGCGCGGAGACGCCCAACCTCGCTGGCCGCGTCGTCGCCGGCGGCCACGATGTCCACCAGGATCAGCTCCGTGGGGGCCTCGGCGAGCGCCGCTTGGAGCTCGCTCACATCGGGCACCGCCACCACGTCGAAGCCATGCTCCTGGAGCACGCGGATGAGTGTCCGGCCGAGGGAAAGGTCGGGATCGAGGATGACGAGTCGCGGCGCGGTCATCCCTCGAGGAATCGGGCGAAGACGACGTCATCCACGTTGCCACCCGACGCGATGACCGCGACGGGTCCGGTCGGGACGTAGCGGCCGGAGAGGAGTGCCGCAACCGAGGCGGCGCCCGACGGCTCCACCCGGAGTCCTGCCTCGACATGGAGATGGCGAACCGCCGCACCGATGTCGGCATCGCTTACCTGGACCGCCTGCGCCACCGCGTCGTGGAATACCTCGAACGGCAACCGCCCGACGCTCGGCGGAATGAGACCATCGGCGACGCTGGTCGGCGCTTCGAGCGTCACCGGGGCACCGGCGCTGAGCGCCGCGGCGGCCTTGGCGGCGCCCTCCGGTTCCACCGCGATGAGGTCGACGCTGGCACCGGTCGCGACGATCGCCGCCGCCGCACCAGCCAGCAGGCCGCCGCCGCCCACCTGTACCAGCAGTGCCCGCACCTCGGGCCACTCCTCGAGGATCTCGAGCGTGAGCGTCCCCTGCCCCGCGATGACGTCGGCATGCTCGTACGGCGGGATCAGGACGAGCCCCTCCCGCTCAGCGATATCGGCACAGACCTTCACCCGCTCGTGCCGTTCCACAAAAATGATCTCGGCCCCGTGGCTCTTTACGCCGGCCACCTTCACCGCGGGCGAGTCCCTGGGCATGACGATGACGGTGCGTACGCCGAAGCGCTTGCCGGCGAAGGCGACGGCCTGGGCGTGGTTGCCGCTGGAATGGGTGACGATGCCCCGTGCCCGGACCTCGGGCGCGAGACGGGAGATGGCGGTCCAGGCGCCCCGGATCTTGAAGGCGCCGATCGGCTGGAGGAACTCCGCCTTGAGGCGGACCGGAACGCCGAGCTGCCGGGAGAGCGCCTCGAGCGGGATCAGCGGCGTCCGGACGGCGACGCCCTCGATGCCCTCGGCCGCACGCCGGAGGTTGGCGAGGTCGACGAGCGGCGGCCTGACTGCGGCCTCAGGCATCCCCGTCCACCGGTGCCACCGCCTCGGACGCGTCCCCTTCCTCGGTCGCGCCCTCTTCCTTGACGACGCGCGCCACGCCCACCACCGCGTCGCCCTCGTCGAGGTTCATGACCCGGACACCCTGGGTGTTCCGCCCGATGACCCGGATGCCGTCCACCGGTACGCGGATAATTATGCCCTGCTTCGTGATCATCATCAGCTCGTCCTCGGGAATCACTTCCTTGAGGGCCACGATGGGACCGGTCTTGTCGGTGACCTTGAGCGTGATGATGCCCCGGCCGCCGCGCTTCTGGACGCGGTAGTCGACCAGTTCGGAGCGCTTGCCGTAGCCCTTCTCGCTCACGACCAGCATGGTGCAGTCGCGCCGCACCACCACCATCCCGATGACCTGGTCGCCCTCATCCAGCTCGACCCCCTTCACGCCGGTGGTCGCGCGGCCCATCTGCCGGACGTCGCTGTGGTGGAAGCGGATGCTCATGCCCCCGCGCGTCGCCAGCACGATGTCGCTGTTCGCGTCACACACCTGCACGTCGATCAGCTCGTCGCCCTGCTCGATGTTGATGGCGCGGATGCCGTTGGTGCGCACGTTGCCGTACTCCGACAGGACCGTCTTCTTCACCGTGCCGTTCCGGGTGGCGAAGATGAGGTGCTTGTCGTCCGAGAACTCCCGTACCGGCACCAGCGACGCGATATGCTCCGTGGGCTTGATCGCAATGCAGCTCACCACCGGCTTGCCCCGGGCCGCGCGTCCCGCCTGCGGGATCTCATGCACCTTGAGCCAGTAGACGTGGCCCTCATTGCTGAAGAACATCAGGTAGTCGTGCGTGCTGGCGATGAAGAGGTGCTCGACCCAGTCGTCGGCCTTGAGGTCGGCCCCGGTGGCCCCCCGGCCGCCGCGGCGCTGCTTGCGGTAGCTGGAGACGGGAATCCGCTTGATGTAGCCGGTGTGGGAGATGGTGATCACCATGTCTTCCTCGGCGATCATGTCCTCCACCGTGAACTCGCCCTGGTCGGCGAGGATCTCGGTGCGCCGCTCGTCACCGAAGTCCTTCGCCACCTCGCGCATCTCCTCCTTGAGGATGCTCATGCGCCGCTCGCGGCTGGCGAGGATGCTCTTGAGCTCCTTGATCGTCGCGCGCACCTCGCCCAGCTCGGCCTCCAGCTTCTCGATTTCGAGTCCGGTGAGCTTCGCGAGGCGCATGTTGAGGATCGCGTCGGTCTGCTTCTCGGAGAGCTTGAACCGCGCCCGGAGCTTCCGGTCGGCATCGGCGGTGTCGGCGGAACCGCGGATGATCTTGATCACCTCGTCGATGTTGTCGACGGCGATCTTGAGTCCCTCGAGGATGTGCTCCCGCGCCTGAGCCGCGTCGAGGTCGAACTGGGTGCGCCGGGTGATCACCTCGTGCCGGTGATCGATGTACCGGAGGATGATGTCCTTCAGGTTCATCACCTTCGGTGCGCCGTTGTCGAGCGCGAGCATGATGACGCCGAAGGTCGACTGCATGGATGTGTGCTTGTAGAGCTGGTTCAGCACGACGTTCGGGATGGCATCGCGCTTGAGCTCGATGACGATGCGCATGCCGTCCTTGTCGGACTCGTCGTTGACCCGGGTGATGCCCTCGAGCTTCTTCTCCGCCGCCAGCTCGGCGA
>Ga0190274_10000919_pt1 | contig 17112 bp, 17 predicted proteins | sample Popmic531T_FD_133002 | JGI IMG/M metagenome (GOLD analysis project Ga0190274, IMG submission 133002) | Populus adjacent soil microbial communities from riparian zone of Yellowstone River, Montana, USA - 531 T | ecosystem: Environmental > Terrestrial > Soil > Riparian zone | place: USA: Montana... | reverse complement strand
AGTTCATCGAACGGGCGTTGGCATCCGAGCACGACCGTGAGGGCAACGGGATCTTCCTGGATGGGCGGATGATCGGTTCCGCCGGCTTGCAGGTCGACACGATGGATGCCAAGGCCGAAGTGGGATATTGGATCGACGGCGACGCCGAGGGACGCGGGATCGTGACCCGAACGTGCGAACGGTTCCTGGAACTCGCGTTCGAGGAACTGGGCCTGCACCGGGTCGAGCTCCACGCCGCCACGGGCAACGCGCGCAGTCGCGCCGTCGCCGAACGCCTGGGCATGGTCGAAGAGGGGGCGGGGCGGGAGAACGGCCGGATCGACGGTGGGTTCGTCGACCTCGTGATGTTCGGGATCCTGGATCGCGAATGGCGAGCGCGCCGGGGATGAGCGTCCCCGAGCCGACGGGGCCGGTCGACGCGGTCCTGTTCGACCTCTACGGCACGTTGGTGCCCGAGTATTCCAAGGCCGACTTCTATGCGTCGGTGGCTGCCATGGCGGAGGCGGTGGGCGCCGAGGTCGATGCCTTCCGCGCGACATGGGACGCCACGGCCCGGGCCCGGCAGACCGGGGGGTTCGCCACGGTCGAGGAGAACGTGCGTGCGGTCTGCGGCGCCCTGGGACTGGCGCCGACTGACCTCGCGATCGCGCGTGGCCTGGAACCGCGCGCCGCGATGTACCACCGGTGGTTCCACCCCCGCGTGGGCGCGGTCGAGGTGCTCTCCACCTTGCGGACCCGCGGGTATCCCATCGCGCTCGTCAGCATGTGCGCGCCCGACACGCCCGCGTTGTGGCAGACCACCGAGCTCGCGGCGCTCGTCGACGCCGAGGTGTTCTCGTCCGAGACGGGGCTGCGCAAGCCCGAACCCGCCATCTACCTCGAGGCGGCCTCGCGCCTGGGCGTGGCTCCCGATCGATGCGCCTACGTCGGCGACGGTGCCTACGGCGAACTCACCGGCGCCGCGGCGGTGGGGATGCACCCCTACCTGCTCGTCGATCCCGATCTCGACCATGCCGCGATGCTCACGCCCGAGCGCGACGCCTGGGACGGCGCGAAGATCGCGGATCTCCGCGACGTGCTGGCGTTCCTGCCGGGCCCCTGAGGCTCAGGCGGCGACGCCTTCGCTCTTGTGCCCGTACCGGCGCCGGTGGAGCAGCGCCGCGACCCCGCCGAGCGGTAGCGGGAGCCAGAACGAGACCATGCGGTAAGCGAGCGTGGCGAGCACGGCGTCGCCCGCGTTCACGCCGGCCAGCGCCAGCAATCCGGTGAGGCCCGCCTCCACGAACCCGAGCCCGCCGGGCGTGATCGGGATCATGGCCAACACCATCGAGGCCGAGTAGGCCAGCAGCACCAAGGTCGGTCGCGGGAACGAGCCCACCGCCGCCAGGGCGGCCAGCAGCGCCAGGTAGTCGAACAGCCAGTTCCCCAGCGCGAACAGCAACGCCTTCCACCAGGCGGCACCCAACGAATGGCGGATCTCGTTGCGCTCCACCAAGAGCCGCCTCGGGAGGTCGGTGGTGCGCGGACCTTTGCGGACCAGCAGGTTGCGGATCCGCTGGATCCCTCGGCCCGTCGCCAGCAAAGCCCGGTCATGGGTGATCAGCAGCCAGCCCACGAAGAACCCCAACACGAACACCACGGCGCCCAGCCAGGCCGCCTGGGCGAGGCCGCTGGGGGTAGGTCGGCCGGCGATCACGGCCGGCACCACCAGCAGCGGCAGCATGAACAGGGTGCCGGTGCTGATCAGGGATGCGGCGGTGAGCCCAGTCCCCACCGTCGTGGGCTGCTCGCCCGCTTCGGTGAGCATGCGGTATTGGAGCGCGCCCCCGGCGGCGGCACCGCCGGGCACGACCCGACTGAAGGCGTTGGCCGCCAGTTGGGCGGTGGCGACGGCGAACCATCGTTGCGTCCGCAGCGAGAGCCGTTGCAAACCCCAGATGCACACGAAGCTGGCGAACTCCAGCGCCAGCATCGCCACGAACCAGAGCGGATCGAGCGTCAGCAGGTCGGGCCAGGACTCCAGCACGGTCAGCAGGCTCGGCCACAGGATGTAGAGCGCGACCAGCGTGACGGCGAGGAACGCGAGCCGCAGCAGGATCTTGCCGCGGTCGGCCTTGACCTCGGCTCGCAGCTCACCTTCGACCGGTGGTCGCGCCTCCGGTGGTACGTCGAGCTGTCCGGCGTTGGGAAGGACCGGATGTCGGCGTCGCCGTTCCGGTTCGCTCATCGTGGGGCGGTCGCTCACGACGTGATGGGCGGTTCGCCGGGGATCAGCCGGGCGTACTCCGCGCTGACCAGGGCGTAGCACTCGCACGCTTGCCTCGCCAAACCGTCGCGATCCAGGACCTGGGTCCCGCCCCGGCGCGTGGCCACCAGTCCCTTGTCCTGGAGTTCGCCCAGCGCCACGGTCACCGATGCCCGCCGCACGTGCAGGATGTGCGCGAGGAACTCATGCGTCAGGCGCACGTCGTCGCTGGCGACCCGGTCGCTGGTCTGCAGCAGCCATCGCGCGAGGCGCTCCTTCACCGAATGGGCCGCCCCGCACGCCACGCTCTGTGAGATGTGGATCAGCATCGCGCGCAGGTAGGCCTCGATCGCGTCGGCGAGCAGCGGGTTCCGCTGGAGCTCGCGCCGGAAGACGGACGCGTCCACCCGAAGGAGCCGTCCACCCATCTGGATCACGGCGCGCCCGTTCGGGTTGTGGTCGTCGCCGAGCGCCTGGAACGTTCCCACCATGCCTTCGCGCCCGATCGTGATCGTCTCGACGGCTGACCCGTCCTTGAGGACGGTCATGATCGAGACCACGCACGACAGCGGGAAGAACACCCAGGGCGCCGTCTGCTGGGGTTCATACAGGAGGTCGCCGGGCTCGACCTCGAGCACCAGGGCCTGGGCGAGCAGCGTCTCGAGCCCGTCGGGTGAGACGGCTGCGAGCATGCGGTTCGCAGCGGCGTCGGCCAGGCGCGGCGACACGGCCGCGGCGGTGAGGGTCGCCATCGAACTGCAAGCGTACCCGTGGTCCGAACGACCTGTGTACGCCATGGTACCGACGCGTCGAGGTGTGAAGCGACGCCCCGCCGGGAAAGGCTCCGGACACTCGACGACCGGCGCGCTGGGCGCGTCCAGGAGGAATCATCCATGTTGTTGCAGATCGGTTCAGCGATGCTTGCCGCCGACAACGGCTCGACCCATACGATCCTGTGGATCATCGCCGCGGTGCTGGTGATCGCGGGGATCGTCACGATCGTCCGCGGTGCAGTGCTCTGGGGGATCGTCCTGATCGTGCTGGGACTGTTGGTGGGACCCGGAGGCGTGAGCATCTTCAACTAGCGCCGTATCGCTCCGTCGCGGCGAGCAGCCCTCCTCGCGACGGACGGCCTCGCCTGGTCCCCCCGTGGCGAGCGCCATGACGAACGCCCGTCCGGCCCGCGCCGGGCGGGCTTCGTCGTGTCAGGAGGTCGTGGCGGTGCGACGACCAACGGTGCGCTCCGCCGACCCCGCGAGTGCCGCGACCTCGCCCACGATCAACGTCGCCGGCGGACCGATCGCGGCCGCGGCCGCCAGCGCCGGGAGGTCGGCGAGCGTCCCCACCACCGACCGTTCCTCCGGCGTCGTCGCCCACTGCACGATCGCGGCGGGCTCATGGGGCGGCCGTCCGGCCGCGATCAACGTCTCGCAGGTCTCGGCGAGTTTGCCCGCGGCCATCAACACGATGAGCGTGTCGGTGGCCGTGGCCATGCGGGCCAGATCGACGGTGTCCTCGGCGTGGGCGGTCGAACCGGTCACCACCGCGAACGAGCGCGCCAGGCCCCGGTGGGTGACCGGGATCCCCACCGCGCCGGGCGCGGCGACGGCGCTCGTGATGCCCGGCACCACGTTGACCTCGATCCCGGCCTCGACGCAGGCGAGGAGCTCCTCACCGCCTCGCCCGAACACGAACGGGTCGCCGCCTTTCAGCCGAACCACCTCGCGCCCGGCGAGCGCCTCGGTGACCAGCAGTTCGCCGATCGCCGCCTGCGACATCGCGGCGCGACCCGGCTCCTTGCCGACGTAGATCCGCTCGGCGCTCGCGGACGCCAGGTCCAGCAGGGCCGGCGCGGCGAGCCGGTCGTAGACGATGACGTCCGCCCCGGCCAGGAGCCGGGCTCCCCTCACCGTGATCAACTCGGGGTCGCCCGGTCCTGCGCCCACCAGCGACACCCGGCCCGCGCGCGTGGTCATGTCCGGGCGCCTTCGGGATCGAGGAGGCGGGCCCGGAGTCGCGACGTGAGTTCCTCGCTGCGTCCTTCACGCACCAGCGTGGCGGCTTCGTCCAGGTCCAACGCGTCGCTCCAGCGTTGGGCTCGCGTCGCGACGTCGGGCAGGGAAGGCATCGTCTCCTCTCGCACCGCGCGCAGCACCGAGACCACCCCCGACCATTCCTCGCCGAACTCCTCCGACAGCGCCGCGCGGAGTTGCTTCGCCAACGCGGGCGAGGCGCCACCGGTGGCGATCGACAGCACCAGCTCGCCGCGGCGCACGATCGCCGGGGCCGACCAGTCGCAGTTGGGGATGTCGTCCATCACGTTCACCAGCGCGCGACGACAGCGGGCTTCCCGGGCGATCGCCTCGCGCTCACCCGCGTCGGCGCTCGACGCCACGACCACGAAGGCGCCGTTGAGGTCGTCGGCCCGCCAGCTCCGGCGCTCCACGACGACCTCGGGCAGTTCCTCCAGGTCGCTCAGCCGCCCGTCGGGCGCCGAAGCGACCACGAGCACCTCGGTGGCCCCGGCAGCCAGCAGTCCTTCGACCTTGCCCTCGCGCACGGCGAGCGAGCCGATCACCACGCAGCGACGGCCGGCGAGCTCCAACATCACCGGATATCCGAACGGCATCAGTGATCACCGTCCCGTTCACGTGCGGCCACCAAGGCGGCTTCTTCGGCCTTCTCGCGGTCGGACTTCGTGCCCGTGAGTTCCACACTGCAGTGGATGCCGCATTCCTTGGCGGTGTCTTCCTCCCACCACCAGCGTCCGGCGCGCTCGGGTTCGCCCTCGATCACGGGGCGCGTGCACGGCGCACACCCGATCGAGGTGTACCCGTGGTCGAACAGCTCGTGGTAGGGCACCTCGTGTTCGTGCACGTACGCCCACACCTGATCCAGGGTCCAATCCGCCAGGGGGTTGAGCTTCACGATGCCGCCGTGGTCGCGGTCGAGCTCCACCTTCGCGATGTTCTTCCGGCTGGCCCACTGCTCGCGCCGGAGGCCGGCGACCCACGCATCGAGCGTCGCGAGCTTGCGCTTGAGGGGCTCCACCTTGCGCACGGTGCAGCACGCGAGCCGCAGGTCCACGCCCCGGTACATCAGGTTCGGGCCCTCGCGGTTCACCAGCGTGGCCACCGCGGTGGTGTCGGGATACTCGAACTCCACCGCGATCCCGTAGCGGTCTCGGATCTCTTCGAACAGCGCGTAGGTCTCCGGCGGCAGACGGCCGGTGTCCAGCGTGAACACGCGGATGTCCGGGTTGAGGCGCCACGCCATGTCGATCAGCACCATGCCGTCGACGCCGCCGGCCGCGCTGATCGCCATCTTCGGGTGGAAGCGTTCCAGGCCCCAGGCCAAGATCTCCTCGCCCGGCGCGTCCTCGAACCGTTCGGCGGCCTCGTGCACCCACGCGGTCTCCTCCTCGACGACCGGCATCGCCGGCTCGTGCCACGGTGCATGCGGGTCGGCGTCGGCCATCAGGCGTCACCTCCGATCGCGGTGAGCGTCAGCTCGAACCGGCGCTCGCACGACTCGCACCGCCACGCGGCGGTCCCGGCGTCGTCGGGGCGGATGTCCTGCTCGCCGCAGAACGGGCAGTAGAACGGCACGGCGCGCACGCTCATCGGAGCTCTCCGTGCACCACCGCGGGTGCCGCGAACCGAGCGAGTCCATCGGCGTCGAGGGCGTTGACGTAGGACGTGAACGAATCGTCGCTCATCCGCGCCAGTTGGTAGCGCGACAGCAGCAGTTCGAGGTAGTCGGCGGCATCCTCGGCGTACACCTTCACGCCCTTCACCTTCCGCCCGAACGCGGCCCCCTCGCCCATCGTGCCGCCCAAGTGCACGAGGAAGGCATCGGACTTCGTGCCGTCGGGTCGAACCTGCAACGCCGCCATCAATCCGATATCGGCAACCTGGAAGCGCGTGCATGAGTTCGGGCACCCGTTCACGTGGATCCGGATGTCCTCGTCGAAGTCCGGCAGTCGTTGCTCGAGCTCGGCATAGAGCCACTGCGCGCGCGTCTTCGTCTCCCCGATCGCCAGCTTGCAGAACTCGATCCCGGTGCACGCCATCGTCCCCTTGCGGAACACGCTCGGATGCGTGCGCAGGTCGAGATCGTCAAGGTGGTTCACCAGCTCGTCGGCGCGAGCGGGGTCGGCGCCCACGATCACCAACTTCTGTTGAGCGGTGGCGCTGATCCGGCCCGGCCCGAACCGTTCGGCGAGATCGGCGATCAACCGGAGCTGGTGCCCGGAGATCCGACCGGCTCGAGGCGCGAAGCCCACCGCCACGTTGCCGTCGCGCTGCGGAGTGATCCCCAGATGATCGCGCGAAGCGATCGGCGCCGGTGTCGGTGCGGGCCCGTCCGGCATCGGCGAGTCCAGGAACTCGGTCTCCAACACCTCTCGAACGCGCTCGGCGCCCCAGTCCTTCACCAGGAACTTCAGGCGCGCGTGGTTGCGCGAGCGACGGTACCCGTACTCGCGGAAGAGCCCGGTCATGCCCCCCCACACCTCGGCGACGCGGTCGGGTTCCACGAAGGCGCCCAGGCGCTGGGCGAACATCGGGTTGGTGGAAAGACCGCCGCCGACGGACAGGTCGTAGCCGGGCTCGCCGTCCGGGCCGATGACCCCGCTGAAGGAGATGTCGTTGATCTCGGGGTTCGTGCAGCCGGCGGTGCATCCGCTGATCGAGGTCTTGTACTTGCGGGGCAGGTTCGAGAACGCGGGGTCGCCCAGGTAGCGCTCGGCCACCGCACGGATCGCGGGCGTGGCGTCGATCACCTCGTCGGTGGTGACGCCCGCGAGCGGGCACCCCAGGATCACGCGTGGGGTGTCGCCGCAGGCTTCCTGCGTCGTGAGCCCCACGCCTTCCAGGGCCTCCCAGATCGCGGGCATGTCCTCGATCCGGATCCAGTGCAGCTGCACGTTCTGACGGTCGGTGACGTCGGCGACGTCGCGGCCGTAGCGCTCGCTCACCCACGCGATCGACCGCAGTTGCTCGGCGGTCATCGCCCCGCCGTCGATCCGGATCCGCAGCATGAAGAACTCGTCCTCGAGCTCCTCGGGTTCGGCGCTGCCCGTGCGCTCGCCCGGCACGCCCTGCTTGCGCTGGGTGTAGAGCCCCCACCAGCGGAGGCGGCTGCGCAGGTCCTGTTTGCCGATCGAGCGGAACCCCCCGGGCGCGAAGATGCGGTCCACGCGCTCGCGCACGTTGAGACCGTCGTCCTCCTTCTTGATCTGTTCCGCGGGGTTGAGGGGCTCGTGATAGCCCAGTCCCCACTGCCCCTCACCTCGACGGCGTGGGGTGGCTCGGGTCCTGTTGGTCTCGGTCATCGATGCCTCTGCTGTCGGGAGCTGCTCGCCGAACGCGAAAGGCCGCCGGGTTCGGCGGCCTCGTCGATGGTTCCGGGGAAGGGGTGACTAGGTCCGCACGGGGGCGCAGGCGCAGGTGGCGCCGTGCGCACAGGGCATGCCGCAGAGTCGCGAGGGGATCATGGCACCCACCAGGCCGGCCGTGCGTGTGCAGATCACGATGATTCGTACCCCACAGGTCGGAATTGCAGGTGCAAACCGTACCCAGCCTACGGCGAACGTGTCAAGGCGAGGTCAGCTCCGGGCCGTGGACCCGCCGACGGTGAGCAGGCTGGGCACGATCCTGGTGGTGGCGTCCATCGCAGGGGTTTCCAGCCGGTCGATCAACAGCCCGACGGCCTCGGCGCCCAGTCGCTCAGGCTGGAATTCGAGCACCGTCAGGGTAGGCAGCGTCGTCCGCCCGATCCCCGTATCCCGTGCGGCGGCGACGAGCAGCTCGGCGGGGACGGCGATCCCTCGCTCGGCGGCGGCGCGGAGGACGATCGCGCCCAAGGGTTCGTAGAGCGCGAAGACGGCGTCGTGAGCGGCGACGTCGTCGACCAGTTCGGCGGCTCGCCGATCGGCGGTGTCGAACGCGGTCGCGAGGTCGGTCGTTTCGATCTCCACGACGTACGGCTCGAGGGAACGATCCGCACACCATCGTCGGTAGGCGGCGATGCTTCCGTCGGTGAAGGCGTCGTGCCACTCCCACGTCAGCAACGCGGGGCATCGCGCTCCCTGTTCCACCAGGTGATCCATCACCAAGGCGATCGAGCGGTCGGTCTCGTCGTCCACGCACCATCCCGGCTCGGTGCTATCCGGCTCCGAGGCGATCGTGACGACGGGCAGGCCCTGACCGCGGATCGCGTCGGGGTTCAGGTCCCCGGTCACCGGGTCGACCACGACGGCGCCGTCGACCGCCACGCGGCGCCACACCTCACCGTTGCCGTCGGCCGGGACCACCACGAGGGCATAGCCACGAGCGGTGGCCGCCGCGGTGGCGCCGTTGATCACCTGAGCGAAGTACTGGATGCTCGCGAACGAGTCGGACACCGGTCCGGGGACCGAGACCGCAAGGCCGAGCACGCCGGTGCGTCCGGAGACCAGACCTCGCGCGATGGCGCTGGGCCGGTAGCCGAGGTCGTCGGCCACCCTGCGAACGTGCTCGCGCGTCGACGCCGGCAGCCGGCCCTTGTCGTTGAGGGCGTGCGAGACGGTGGTCGTGGACACCCCCGCCGCACGAGCGACGTCCTTGATGCTGACCGCCCTGCGACCTTCCATGCCGCGAGCATAGCGGCTCGCCGATTGACCGCGGTTAAACGCTTTTGCTAGCCTCGCGCCTACGTACTGCGGTCGGATCGGGCCGCGATGGATGAGGAGGATGCTCGTGACCGAGTTCCGAACCACGCGTCGGAGGTTCATCGGGATGTCGGCGGCCGGGGCCGCCGCGGTGCTGGCGCCCGGCGCCAGGGCGCTGGCGAAGACCGCGACGTCGGGGCCGGCGGACACGGTCTTCCTCGGCGGGTCCGTGATCACGATGGATGGCCGGCGTCGCATCGCGAAGGCCATGGCGGTCTCGTACGGACGCATCGTCTACGTGGGCGGCGTCGCCGGCGCCAGGGACTGGATCGGCGCCCGGACCGAGGTCGTCGATCTCGCCGGAGGCGCCGTGATGCCGGGCATCCACGATGGCCACGTCCACCCGTTGTACGCGGGTCGGCTGCTGCAGCAGTGCAGCCTGGGGTACCTGCCGCTCACGGTCGACGAGATGCGCGCCATGATCCAGACCTGCCTCGATGACACCGTCGACCAGGAGCCCGACGGCTGGTTGCCGGTGGCCGACTGGGACCTGCAGAGCATGACCCCGGCGGGTCTGCCGATCGTGAAGGAGATCCTGGACGTGCTGCAGACGCAGCGCCCGATCATCGTCCGGTCCACCGATGGCCACAACGCCTTGGTGAACTCCCGGGCGCTGCAGATCGCAGGCGTGACGGCGAGCACCCCTGATCCGATCGACGGCACGATCGTTCGCGACGGGCAGGGCAACCCCACCGGTCACCTGATCGACGGGGCGATCGGCCTGGTGGAGCAGTACGTGCCGGAGCCGACCTTCGACCAGGACGTCGCCTCGATGCGCACCGCGTTGGGCGTGATGGCGGCGCGGGGGGTCACCACGTTGAACGACGCGATCACGTGGGACTACCACTGTTCGATCTACGAGGCCCTGCGCAGCGCCGGCGAGCTCACGGCGCGGGTGCACTGCGATCTCGTCCTCGACCGGGAGCCCGCCGACGACATGGCGAGCGCGATCGCCTACTTCGACGACGTGCGCGCCACCTACGATCGCCGCAACCTCACCGTCCGCACCGTCAAGATCTTCGAAGACGGGGTGATGGAGTACCCGATCCAAACCGCGGGGCTGCTCAAGCCCTACCGCGTGAAGGAGAACGGGCAGTGGGTGCCCGGCCCGAGCCGCGGCCCGATCTACTTCGAGCGGCCTGTGCTCAAGCACGCCGTCACCGAACTCGACGCGGCGGGCTACCGCGTGCACATCCACGCGATCGGTGACCGTGCGGTGCGGGTGGCCCTCGATGGTTACCAGGCCGCGCTCGAGGCCAACGGCGCCAGCGACAAGCGGCACACGATCGCCCACCTGCAGCTGGTGGATCCGGCCGACCTGCCCCGGTTCGCGGAGCTGGCCGTGCTGCCGTGCATGCAGCTGCAGTGGGCCGAGCGCGACGCCTACACGATGGAGGCGCTCAAGCGATACCTGGGCCAGGAGCGCTGGTCTCGGATCTACCCGTCGGGCAGCCTGGCCGCCGCCGGTGCGCTGGTGACCGGCGGGAGCGACTGGCCGGTGGATCCGAGCGGACCGTTCGACGCGATCCAGCAGGCGGTGACCCGCCAGGGTCCGTTCGGCGGCAAGTACGAGCCGCCGCTCAACCCCGATCAGGGCGTGCCCCTGATGGACGCCCTCGCGATGCACACGAACGGCACGGCGTTCCAGTTGCACCAGGAGCGTAAGACCGGCTCGATCGAGGTGGGCAAGGCCGCCGACGTGATCGTGCTCGATCAGGACCCAACGGCCGTGCCGATCGATCAGGTGCGATTCACCCAGGTGCAGCGCACGTTCATGGGTGGCGAGTCGGTGTTCGAGGCCGGTGCCGCGTCGAAGACGGTCGAACGGGTGTTGAAGGCCGACACGGCGGCCGCCGCAGCGGGTGTGCGCCGACGCGGTCTCGCCTCGCACGGAGGCTGCTGCTAGCCCACGCCGAGCTCGCGGGCCACGGTCAGGACCGTGGCCCGCTCGGTGTCGGTGAGTGCCCGCAGCGGTGGTCGTACGGCGGTGGTGGGTAGCACGTCGCGCGCCGCCAGCACCTCCTTGAGAGCGGCATGGAAGGGGATACCGGAAAGCCGGTCACGCAGCAGGCACACCTGGTCGTGGGCGACGGCGCTCGTGTCATGCACCAGCGCCGCGGTGATCTCCGGGAACGCGGCGGCGAGTCCGCTCACGCACCCGACGGCGCCGCGCTCCATCCCCGCCAGCGCCAAGGGCTCGTTGCCGATGAACACGTCAAGGCCGAGGTCCAGGTACGGCGCCACGGCCTCGAACGGGGCGTCGGACACCTTCATGCCGACGACGTTCGGGGCCTGAGCCTTGACCGCTCGAACGACATCAGGGGGTATCGCGTAGCCGCTCCGTCCCGCGAACTCGTACACGTAGAACGGCAGGGGGTCGCTCGCGTTCGCCGCGCTGACCAGGTGGCGGGTGAGTTCCTCGGCGTCCAGCGGGAAGTACGGCGGCGCGATCACGGCGACGGCGTCGGCGCCGGTCCGTTGGGCGTGCGCCGCCAGCGCGATCGTGTCGGCCGTGGTCTGGGCGCCGGCGTGGATCGCCACCTGGAAGCCGGTTGGCCGCGACGCGACGAAGGCCTCGGTCACCGCCCGGCGTTCGGCGACGCTCAACAGCACGCCCTCCCCGGTGGTCCCGCACGCGAGGAGGCCGTCGACGCCGCCCTCGGCCAGGAACCCCACGAGCGGGCCGATCACCGACGGGTCCACGCCTCGGCCGCCGGCGGTCAACGGCGTCACCGAGGCAGCGATCGCGCCGTGCAGTCGGTTGGTCACGCCTGCTTCCCGGTCATACGAGGTTCCGCAGGGCGAGCAGGGTGTTCTCCACCGGCTTCTCGGCGATCCTTCGCATGAACCACGGGTACCACGACGGGCCGTAGGAGATCAGCGTGCGCACCGGGTAGCCCTCGGCGTGGAGCCGTCGCTGTTCGTCGGTGCGGATGCCGTACAGCATCGCCACCTCGAAGCCGTCATGGCCGCCGAGGGCGGCGTCGATCCGCGCGATCAGGTCGGTGTCGTGCGAGCCCAGCGCGACCCGCCTCGCGCCGCCCTTCACCAGGTGGCTCGCCAGGCGGAGGTAGCTCTCGTCGATCGACGCCTTGCTCTGGAACGCGACCTCTTTCGGTTCCCGGTAGGCGCCCTTCACGAGCCGGATCGAGGGCTCGGCCGGCAGCAGCCGCTGGATGTCCTCGTAGGTGCGCCGGAGGTAGGCCTGGAGACAGAGCCCCACGTGCGGCGAGCGCGAGAGTTCCCGCTCGTAGAGATCGACGGTGGCCGCGACGTAGTGGGTGGATTCCATGTCGATCCAACACGTGCGCCCAAGCTCGGCCGAGCGATCGACGAGCCGCGCGAGATGGGTGGCCGTCACGTCCGGGTCCAGGTCGAAGCCCAGCTGCGTGAGCTTCAGCGAGATCTCGGCGTCCAGGCCGAGCTCCTCGATCCGGTCGAGCATGCGGAGGTAGTCGCCTGCCGCGTCGGCCGCCTGCGACAGCTCCTGGACGTTCTCGCCCAGCCGGGTGAACGTCACGGGGATGGCGTCAGCGTCGAACTGACGCTGCGCCGCGGCGAGCGCGTCCTCGGCGCTCTCCCCGGGCATGAACCGGTCGACGGTGGCCCGCACGAACCGGAAGTTGGGCAGGTGCTCCCGGAGCGTGGCGTTCTCCGAGGCCCAGAGCAGCCCCTTGCGCAGCGGATCCATCGCGGGTCACGCTACCCCAGCGCGGGCCGGAGTATCCGTCCGACGTCAGTCCTGGAACTGCTGCTCTTCGGTGGATCCTTCCAGGGCCAGGGTCGAGGCCCGGCCACCGCTGATCACGGTCGAGACCTGGTCGAAGTAGCCGGTGCCCACCTCGGCCTGGTGGCGCGTGGCGGTGTAGCCCTCGGCCTCCATCGCGAACTCCTGCTCCTGGAGCCGCACGTAGGCGGTCATGCCCTCGTCGGCGTAGCCGCGCGCGAGTTCGAACATGCTGGCGTTGAGCGCGTGGAACCCGGCGAGCGTGATGAATTGGAACTTGTAGCCCATGGCGCCCAGTTCCTTCTGGAAGCGGGCGATCGTGGCGTCGTCCAGGTGCTGCTTCCAGTTGAACGACGGGCTGCAGTTGTAGGCGAGCATCGTGTCGGGGGCCACGGCGTGGATGCCTTCGGCGAACAGCCGAGCCTCTTCCAGGTCGGGGGTCGCGGTCTCGCACCAGATCATGTCGGCGTACGGCGCGTAGGCCTGCCCGCGCGCGATCGCGACGTCGAGCCCATTGCGCACCTGGTAGAAGCCTTCGTGCGTGCGCTCGCCGTTCGTGAACTTCCGGTCGCGCTCGTCGATGTCGGAGGTGAGCAGCGTGGCCGCCAGCGCGTCGGTGCGCGCCACCACCAGGGTGGGGACGTCGGCGATATCGGCGGCCAGGCGAGCCGCCGTCAACGTCCGGATGAACTGGTCGGTAGGCACCAGCACCTTGCCGCCGAGGTGGCCGCACTTCTTCTCGCTGGCCAGCTGGTCCTCCCAGTGGACGCCCGCGGCGCCGGCTTCGATCATGCCCTTCATCAGCTCGAACGCGTTGAGGGAACCACCGAAGCCGGCCTCGGCGTCGGCGAGGATCGGTGCCATCCATCGGGTGCTCGTCCCTTCGCCGGAGGCCCAGGCGATCTGGTCGGCACGCTGCAACGCGTTGTTGATGCGGCGCACGACCTGCGGCACGGAGTTGGCGGGATAGAGCGACTGGTCGGGGTAGGTCTGACCCGCGACGTTGGCGTCGGCCGCCACCTGCCAGCCGGACAGGTAGATCGCCTGCAACCCGGCCTTGACCATCTCGACGGCCTGGCCACCGGTCAGCGCGCCCAGCGCGTTGACGTATTCGGTGTCGTGGACCAGCTCCCAGAGGCGCTCGGCTCCCGCACGGGCGATCGAATGTTCGACGTGGAACGAACCCTGGAGCCGGATCACGTCCTCGGCGGTGTACGTGCGCTCGACGCCCTTCCACCGCGGGTCGGTGCTCCACCGCCGCTCGAGGTCCGCCGCCTGTTCGCGGATCCGCTGCTCGATCGCCTCTGTCATCGCCTGTTGCCCCCTTGGTTCGTGGTGCCGGATCGGGTGAAGCAGGAACGCGCCGGGAAACGAAAGGACCTCTCGATGACGAGAGGTCCCCCTGGCGCACATGGACGCTCACGCGTCCGGGTGCGCCCCTACGTACCGGATACGCGTTCGAACGTGGTGTTGAACGTCGGTTCAAACATCGTGGCCCGATTGTGCCACACCTGACCCCCGAGGTGTCAAACGGCCGAAAGGCTCGATCGAACCAGGCCCTGATTGCTGGTCAACCGTTGATGAACCGGGCCATGCCCATCCGGATCACGCCTCGCTCGGTGGCGTCGCCCACGACCACGATCTTGCCGTTGGACTGGATCACCACGTCACGGGCGGTGTCGTTGCCGTCGAAGAAGTCGGCGTAGGCCTTGCCCTGCTTGCCGAACGTGCCGTCCAGGCCGCCGTTGACCTTCAGCCGGGCCACGGCGAACTCCTCGCCCTTGCCGGTTCGCCGTCCACGACCCACCACGACGGATTTACCGCTGCGCAGGGTGGCGCAGCCGTAGGCCGATCCGAAGCCCTTGCCCATGTTCACGATGGTCTTGCCGTTGCCCGAGAACGAGCCGTCGAGTCGTCCCTTCGCGCCGTAGCGCACCAGACCCCAGTCGTTTCGCCGGCGGTTGCCGGCCAGCCCGCACGTCAGCAGCTGGCCGTCGGGGCCTTCCGAGATCCCGTAGGCGGTGTCGGGTCCCTTCGACAGGTCGGTGATGCTGTAGCCCTTCTTCGTGCCGAAGGTCCGGTCCAAACCGCCGCGAACCAGGTAGCGCGCCACCGCGAACTGCGGGATCAGGCCCACCTCGGCGAACCCGGTCACCACGATCTTGCCGCCGTCCACCATCACCATGTCCTTGATGCCCTCCCCGGCGGGGGTGATGTCGGTGGTGACGAGTCCCTTGCGGCCGAAGTCCTTGTCGAGCACGCCGCGAGGCCCGTACCGGGCCAGGGCGAAGCGGCTGGTCGTCCCGTTCGAGGTGTAGCCGCCGATCGTGATGTTGCCGCTCGCTCCGATGACGACCGCGCTGGCTCCCTGCGTCTTCTTCCCGAAGGTGGTGAGCACGACGCCGTCACCGCCTCCGAAGTCCTTGTCGAGCCGCCCCTTGGGGCCGTAGCGCAGGACGGCTACCCGAGACCCGGAGCCCGACACCCGCTCTCCTGCGACGACGATGCCGCCGTCCGGATGGATCGCCACGTCGAAGCCGTAGTCGGTGCCGCCCAGGTTGGTGACGACGCGGCCGTCCCCGCCCCCGAAATCGGGATCGAACGTGCCGTTCGGCAGCAGACGCACGAGCGCGATGTTCGTGTTGTGTCCGAGGGTGTAGCCGGCGACGACGATGCGTTCTGCATCGTCGAGGGTCACCGCGTAGCCGCTCCCACCGCTCGCGAACGCGGTCTGGCGCCCGTCACCGCTGAAGAAGTGGTCGAGCTGGCCGGGCTTGGCGTGGGCCGGCACCGCGATGAGGGACGCGATGCCCACGCACGCGGCGATGACGGACGTCCTGATCGCGGGCTTCACGGCTGGTCCCTCCTGGTGGATGCCCTGGGAGGGTAGGTGCGCTGCGGGGGAACGGTCAAGGCACGATCTTGGAGATGGGCAGCTCGAGGATGTCGGTGGCGCCGGCGGCCTTCAACTCGGGGATCAGCCGGTTGACCCCCCGCTTGTCCACCACCGTTTCGATCGCGAAGCCGCCGTCGGTGAGCGGGGACACGGTGGGGGCCTTCATCGACGGCACCACCGCCAGCACGGCATCCCGCGCGGCGTCCGAGACGTTGAGCTTGATCAGCACTCGGCCCTCGGCCTGCAGGGCGCCCAGGAGCAGGGTGGTGATGTCGTCCATCGCCGCGCGCTTGACCGGGTCGGCGGCGGCCTCGCGGTTGGCCACCAGCACCGGCTCGGAGGTGAGCAGCGTCGCGATGATCTTCATGCCGTGGGCCCGCAGCGTGCTGCCCGTCTCGGTGACGTCGACGATGGCGTCGACGATCTCGGGCACCTTCGCCTCGGTGGCGCCGTAGCTCCAGCGCACCTTCACCGGGATGCCCAGATCGGCGAAGTGCCGCTCGGTGAGTCGCACGAACTCGGTGGAGATGCGCGAGTTCGGAGGCATCTCGGCGGCGGTGTTCGCGGGGTGCTCGTTGGGCACGGCGAGCACGATGGTCGTGCCGTGCCCCGTGCCGGTCTTGGCGTAGCTCAGGCCGGTGAGGACCTCGACGTCGCTGCCGCTCTCGGCGATCCAGTCCTGGCCGGTGATCCCCAGGTCGAACAGCCCGTCCTGGACGTAGATCGGGATCTCCTGCGGCCGCAGCACGCTGACGCGTTCGATGCGGTCGTCGTCGATCGTGCCGTGGTAGTCGCGGCTCGACCCGCGGCGCACCTGCAGGTCGGCGGCCTCGAACAGGCGCAACGTCTGTTCTTCGAGCGACCCCTTCGGGATGACCAGCTTCAACATGGGGGTCGAAGTCTAGCGGGGCACATCGTCCGGCCGGGAACCACCGAGCGCCCGGAAGAAGCACGTGCGCTCGCCGGTGTGGCAGGCCGGACCTTCCTGGTGCACCTTGGCGACGATCGTGTCGGCGTCGCAATCGACGAGCAGCTCGGTCCAATGTTGCACATGGCCGCTGGTGTCACCCTTGCGCCAGAGCTCCTTGCGCGAACGGCTCCAATAGACCATCCGGCCCTCACTGAGCGTGCGTTCGAGCGAGGCGCGGTTGGCCCAGGCGACCATGAGGACGTCACCGGTGTCGGCGTCCTGAGCCACCACCGTGATCAGGCCTCGGTCGTCGTAGGAGAGGGCGTCGAGATCCACGGGGGAGCGGTCCGGTCTGGTCGTCATGGTCAGCGCCTCACCGGCAGGTCGTGGGCGGCGAGCGCGTCCTTGATCTGAGCGATCGTGAGCTGGCCGAAGTGCAGGGTGCTCGCAGCGAGGACCGCGTCGGCCCCGCCTTCGGTGAGCGCCGCCGCGAAGTGAACGAGTTCGCCGGCGCCGCCGCTGGCGATGACGGGAACCCGCACGGCCTCCCCGATGGCGCGCAGCAACGCCAGGTCGTAGCCGGCGCCGGTGCCGTCACGGTCCATCGACGTCAGCAACACCT
>Ga0190274_10000918_pt1 | contig 17127 bp, 20 predicted proteins | sample Popmic531T_FD_133002 | JGI IMG/M metagenome (GOLD analysis project Ga0190274, IMG submission 133002) | Populus adjacent soil microbial communities from riparian zone of Yellowstone River, Montana, USA - 531 T | ecosystem: Environmental > Terrestrial > Soil > Riparian zone | place: USA: Montana... | reverse complement strand
GTTTTACCTATCAACAAAGAGGGCTACATAAAGTAACTGATCTTGGTGAATATTGGGAGGAAAAAATGAATGCGCCGATCCCTTTAGGCGGCATTGCTGTTAAAAGATCAATTGACAAAGAAACAAGCTTAAAAATTGACAGGCTGATAAGAAAAAGTATTGAATTTGCATTCAGCAATTATCCCTTAATTACTGAATATATAAAGCAACATTCGCAGGAAATGAGTGAGGACGTAATGCGACAGCATATCGAACTTTATGTAAATAATTTTTCGATCGACCTTGGAGATGATGGGAAGAAAGCAATTGAAACGTTATATAAAGTAGCGGCAACACAGTTACCAACTAGTTCTATCCAAACATCAAGTGAGTTGTTCCTTTCATAAAGTAGCTTTATTTGTCATTTAGATATGGATTTTCTTTGCTGTAGGATCATTGTTTTGTCTTAGCATTAACACAGCAGAATCTGAATTGATAGTTTATTTGTAATTCGAAACCTAAACCACATCAACATGAGAAAGCCTTTCCTATTAGTTACACTTCTTTTCTTTACTTTTTTTATAAACGCCCAGAGCCCCCATCCTATTCACAGGCTTAAAGTATTTATTGACTGCAGCAATACCTGGTGCGATCAGACTTTCATAAAAACTGAAATTAATATTGTGGATTTTTTACTTGACAACCAGGCGGCAGACCTGCATATATTAATAACAGAACAGGAAACCGGTGGTGGTGGAAGTCAATTTCAACTTATTTTCTTTGGACAAAATAAGTTCAAGCAAATGACAGATACATTACGATTCAATACTGAACCTATTGCAACTGATTTTGAAGAAAGAGATCTCTTGATCAAACATCTGAAGCTCGGTCTTACCCCATATATTGTTAAAGCAGGCAATGGAAAAGACATAGCAATTGAAATGAAAACCAAAACGGATGAAAAAAAGAAAGACACTTCAGCTACTACCAAAGATCCATGGAATTATTGGGTGTTTCGTGCAGGTGCAAATGGTTACATGAACGCTGACGAAGTATATAAGAGTTCGCGTGTGGGAGCCAATTTTGCTGCCAACCGTGTAACAGAAGAATTGAAGGTTGGCTTTGAAGCATATGGAGGCAAAAACAGGGATAGTTATTACCTGGAAGATAGCACAGGAAAACAAAAGATAGTAAACAAAAATGAGGACTATAATTTCCAACACTACCTGATAAAAAGTATTAACGATCATTGGTCATATGGATACCAGGTAGAATTATCCCGAAATAGTTTTTCAAATAATAAAGGCAGGTTACTTTTTCGTACAGGATTTGAATATGACATTTATCCGTATAAAGAAGTGAATACAAAATTTTTTACTTTGTCCTATACTGTTGATATAAGGCGAAACACATATTTCGATACCACCCTCTATGATAAACTTAAGGAAACTCTTTATGGACAGAGTGTAGAAGCCAATCTCTCTTTCAAGCAAAAATGGGGCACTATAGAATTTGGAATAGATTATCATAATTATTTCCACGATTGGAAATACTTGAATCTTGGTGTAAATGCAGAAGTTGAAATACGGATAACAGGTGGGTTATCTTTTAATTTTTACTCTTATGCAGAACTAAGCCGCGACCAGATTTATTTGCCCAAAGAAGAAGCAGATGTCACAGAAGTGCTTACCCGCCGGAGACAAATTGCTTCAGGTTATAATTTCTATACTAGTTTTGGTCTTAGTTATCGCTTCGGATCCAAACTGAATAATTTTGTAAACCCAAGGTTTGATTAAATTGTTTAGCCCAGGTCGGTAAATATTTTACTACTAATCGTGTTCTTATAAACCTTGCCACGGCATTCCTTTATCCATCTTATGCCTGTAATAGCATTCGTGAGAAAAACTTCATCTGCATTGAGCAATATCTCCTGAGTAAGAACAGTCTCTTGTACTAGATGATCAGAATTCCGGGTTGGTAATTCTAAAATTCTTTTTCTCATTACTCCTGCTACACAACCTTCATTTAAAGGAAGTGTAAAGATATTATTGTCTTTTACCCAAAAAACATTGGCAATTGTTGAATCACATATCCGTCCATACTGATTTAGAATTAAAGCATCATTAAGATTATTTTCTTTAGCCCAAATTGCAGCCATTACATAAGGAAGATAATTTGCAGATTTAAGGTTTGAAAAAACATCAATGCTTTTTTTTACATCCGGAAAAATGTCAATTATCAATCCATTTTCATTAAACCCTTTTTGCTCTAACGGCCAGCATTCGATCAGGTAAGAAAATTTATTATCACAGTCGTACAATCCACCACTTCCTCTTGATACTGAAAGCCTGATCCTCGCCATGTCTTCACAATTGTTTTTTTTACAAAGCGCCTTAACCTGGTCTTCGATACTTTGTTTTGTAAATAAGACCGGAATATTGAACTTCAAAATTTTTAATCCAGAGTATAACCTTTCAAAATGCAGATCTTTAAAAATGACATCTCCTTTAACCATTTTCATCGTTTCAAAAAGCCCGTCGCCATACCGGTAACTATGATCAGCAGTTGGTAGAAAGGCTTGTCCTTCTTCGCAAATACGGCCATTATAGTTAATAAACTTTTTCATTTTATAATTAGCGGCTGATGCTTATATAGCTGCAAAGTAATATGGAAAAATAGCTAACTGTAATAATAATCTTAAGTAAAAGGCCCGTCAGTATATTAATTATTTTTTTGCGACTTTTACTTTTATCGAAATGATGATGATGAAGTTCATGCCTGTCTTCATCCGCATGGCGTTTATGTCTTAGCAGATCCGGGTTATTATGATCTGTGTCCTTCGGCTTTTTATTATTTACCGGCAACGAAAAATCAAATTGAATAGCGTGGTCAGAAGAACTTTCTCCATCCGCCTGGAGATGAATGGAGAAAGTTCGCTTACCATTTGTAGAAAGATTTTCTTTTGATCTTAATGGGCTTAATAAAAAAGCTAAGAACAGAAGGGCTGGAAGGCTGATGCGGAGGATTTTTTGAGGTGTCATTGCGGTAATTTTTATACCACAATTTTGCCCCGCTGATGCCCCTGGAACAAGGTAGCATCTACTCAAAAAAAATATTGGGAACTAGTACGTTAGCATAACAATTCGTTATGCGTATCATCTCGTATAAACGTAACAACGTACTAATATGGTAATTGCTGAAACGCGGCTGCGTAGAAACTCCTATTTTTTAAAATGCGTACTTGTACGCTGGTTTTTCGTCTACGGCAGTTTGATATTTGGTATTAAATAAATAACTTGATAATGCTTTCCCGCCTATATAGAAGACCCCCTTTCCGGATTTATAACCATCATTTTTTAAACACATAAATTAAATTTTATGGCACAAGTACGATTTTATCCAGTTCGGATAAGATTTCAAACGCTCAGAGACTTGCTTGTTAAGTACGACGCAACACAGTTTAAATACCTGGTTTTCCAAAGCGAAAACCTAGATTCAACTCATAGAAGAGATGAATATGATTTAACTGGTTTTGTGGTAGACCCCAACTGGAAAGCAGCTCTCGCAATCGGTAATCCGGATATAATCCGAGATTTGGATAACCAACCCCATAAAGTAAATGACAAAAGAGTCGCTTTTGGGAACTACCCGTTAACCAGAACAAAAATCGAGGAAATTAAGAACGGCACCGGAGGTCCTTTAATTGATTATTTATTGCTAAAACCTAAAGAATACAGCCGTGATCCGAGATATATTTCTTATCAGATAGTTGCCGTAAACACAATTCCATTTAATAATACAGATAACATAGAAAATTATAAAATACTTACAGAAGGTGATGAAGATTTAAATCCATGTCCTCCTAATCAACCAAGTCAAGGTTAATAATTAAATTTTATCCCTGAAAGCAACCAAAAAACCATTAGGCAATAATTCTTGATTTTTTTTAATCATTATTTTTTAACCACCTAAAAAAAAATTTATGCCAAACATTTTATTACCTCCCTATCGTTTTCGGAAAAGTGATTTTAATTTTTCTGCAAATCCAGGAGACAGATTTAGGAAAATTGTTTTTCAATGTCAATTCAAAGCATTCGTTAATGGCGACATAGAAATGGAAATAATTGGATATCCAGCTTGGAGACAGGGCAATAATCCCAGAGACCGCTGGACTTTTGGTATCAAAGTGAATGGAGTTAGGCTAAGAGATGCAGATCCAACTAATCCCAATGAAACTGTTCCTCACAACCCAAATGATCCTTTGGCTTTTGGAAATAATGAAATGCCGGTTTGGATTTGGCATCCCTTTAAAGAGGCTGCACAACATAAACAGGATAAAATATCTATGCAGCTAAACATTATTTTTTCAGAAGAAACCACTAAAGAAATAGAATTCGAAATGAAAACTCGCATTTATGAAAAAAACTTGCATACATATTACGAGGTTGCATTTACTGATGGAACAGTTACATCCACCAATCCCTGTCCACCAAATCAACCCGGAGAATAATTAGCAAAAATGGGAAAATTTTTAGAAGGAATATTGGATTGGTCAGAGGTGTGGGCAACACTCATACCTCTGATTGTTTATATATGGATAAAGCCCAAATCTACCTGGACAAGACCATTGCTGATTTACCTGTTAATTGCATTACTTCTCAGCCTGGTGATTGACATTACCTGGAAATCTAGAGAATTGGGTATAAAAGACTGGGTTGAGAAAACTTTTTGGTGGTTATATCAGGGAAAGTATCTGTATACTCTCATTTTTTACAATATCAATTCTTTTATACGATTATTGCTGCTCACCTGGTTTTTTTACATGGTAAACCCTCTATATAAGAAAACATATACACTTATTACCGCCTTATTTTTTATAGGCGGAATTATTAATTTTGTTTTTTTTGAAAGTATCGTATTGTCATTCAGCAGCAGGCTATTCACAATAGAAGCAGCTATTATTCTTTTTTATTGCCTTTTATATTATTATACAGTAAATATGAATGACGAAATTAAATCACCATTGGCTCTACCTCCCTTTTGGATTGTAATGGGTCTTACACTCTATACTTCTGTAAATTTTTTAATATTCTTGTTTTACAATTACCTGATCAATGCAGAAACAAATTATGCTATAAGCATCTGGAATGTTCATAACCTTATTTATATTGTTTTAATGATCTTTATTGCTATCGGTTTTAAAAAAGCAAAATGAATTCTTTACTCGTGAATAAACTGCTCGATATTTTGTTACTTGATATTACCTTCATGATTACCATTGGGATTGCTGCAATGCTTTTACTGGCCGCAGGATTTTTGCTTTTAATGATGATTAATCAACGGAAAAAATGGCTTTTACAAAAAGAGATGAGTGGATTAAAAGAACACCAGCAAAATCAGTTAATAGAGGCTGCCGTAAGAAGCGAAGAAGGTGAAAGACATCGCATTGCAGAAATGCTGCATGATGAGGTTGGCGCTTTACTTTCCTCTTCACGCATTTTTCTTGTTGAAATGAATACCCATAATCTTTCTGAAGACGACAAGCAGGATCATGCAAAGGTGAAAGAAATGATAGACGAATCGATCCAGAAAGTTCGTACCATATCCCACAACCTTCATTCTACAATTCTGAAAGAATTCGGTTTAAATGAAGCTATTCGCCATTTTATGAAAAAGGTAACAGGCGGCACGGTCGTAAACAGCACAGTAGATCTTGATGACGAATACCAGATATCAAATGCTGAAACAGACCTGGCAGTTTATCGCATTATCCAGGAACTGGTAAATAACCTGATAAAACATGCACAGCCACGTCTTATAAACATTAGATCTTCGCTTAATCAAAATCAATTGCAGTTGCAGATCCAGCATAATGGAGAAGGATTAACCCAGGAACAATTTGAAGAATTAAGATTTAAACCTGCGGGATTAGGCCTGAAAAATATTCAAAACCGCATAATTTTACTAAAAGGAAATATTCTCTTCACCCAGCTAAATACGGGTAATTTCATTATTCAATTATCGATACCTGTAATAATATGAACAAAGAAAAAAAGATACAGATAGCGATCGCGGATGATTATAAAATCTTCCGGGAAGGATTGAAGAAGTGCATTGCCAGTGACAAAGCACTTGAAGTAATATTTGAAGCAGATAACGGAGAAGATTTGATAAATAGCTTTGGAAAAAATCTACCTGATGTCGTAATCATGGACTTAAAAATGCCCATCATGGATGGAATGGAAGCCACTCAAATAATCCGCAAAAAATTTCCAAACGTAAAAGTGCTCGTTGTAACAATGTACGAAGAAGACAAATTCATTATACACCTGATGGAAATTGGAGCAAATGGTTATTTACTTAAGAACACCGAACCCGATGAAATAAGAAAATCTATTTACGCTGTTTACGAGAATGGATATTATTTCAACGACCTTGTAAACAAGGCGCTCTTGAAAAAACTTGTTATCAAAAATAATTTCAAACCCTCTTTTAATCAGAATGTGGAATTTTCAGAAAGAGAACAAGAGGTGCTGAAAATGATTTGTGAAGAAAAAACCGCGGCTGAAATTGCAAAAGAAATTTTTCTAAGCCCTCGTTCTGTGGAAGGTATTCGTCAGCGATTAATAGAAAAGGTCGGAGTACGGAATACTGCAGGTCTTGTGATGTTTGCAATAAAAAATGGCATCGTTACCTGATGCCATTCCTTTATGATATTTGTTATTTCTTTATTGTTCTACAATCCCAGCTTTTACTGCATACATTACTAGTCCGGCCATACTCTTTGTACCAGTCTTAGTTTTTAATTTATCACGAATAGCTTCAACGGTGCGGGGGCTCAGGTCTACTATATCGGCAATTTCTTTTGTGCTTTTCTCTTCACACATAAGGCGCAGGATAGTAATTTCTTTTTCATTTAAATGAACTTCGGCAGGTTTATGAGCATCTGCGAAAGTTTTATTTCGCAATCCACTCAACAATGCTTTATTAGTAAGATCATTAAAGAAAAATTCATTCTCATATACCTGTTTGATCGCTTCGTAGATCTTTTCTGCACCACTTTCCTTTGTCAGGTAGCTGTTGGCCCCTATCTCCATCATGCGGCTGATCATTGAATGATCATTGTGCATGCTAAGCATGATCACTTTTACACCAGGGTATAATTTTTTTATTTCGGGCAAAGTTGCAAGACCATCCATGATGGGCATTGAAATATCAAGAAGTACAACATCAGGCTGAATATGCTTTAATAAATTAAGCATCTGCATGCCATTCTCAGCTTCAGCTACCATGTGTATATCCTTATGCGCTGTCAAAGATGCTTTCACACCGGAACGGAAGAGTGTGTGATCATCGGCAATTGCCACCTTAATTACATGGCTTGTTGTTTCTGGGTTTTTCATGAAATGATTGGTTTTAAAAATTTTTGATGAAATCGTACGATCCCATCGGATATTGGTTAGTAAATAAACGATTTTTTTTAAAACTTATTTTCTTAAATCGTTTCGAAATGCAAATTGTAAAATTCCTGCAACATGTACCATAGTACAAGTACCTGATTTTACGTATGTGGAATATACAAGTAATAAAACGAGTTCGAGCAAAACTACTCAGCGACGAATGAGAAGTTTACGATAGCACCAGTAAAAACCATAATTGAAAGATCAGGAAGTTTTGCTCTTGTGTGATATAGGATGCAACAATAGTTTTGCGTCAGAAAGTTGATTGATACGGACTCACTGTGCATACTTCGCAATCCGAAACCGTCCAATGTCCAAACCGTCCAAAAAAAAAATTTCCAAATCCTTTGTAAAAACCAACGCACTGTCTCCGACAGTCAACTTTCCTTTTTATTTTAAGTCTTATTGAGAATCCCCGTTTTTAAAATCTGCTAGATTAAATGAAGGAAGATTGATTGCTTATATTTTTTCTGCAACTATATAAGCTCTCGGCTCTCCAACTGTGAATCGTTTTTTGCCGGGAATACTATAAATTTCTTTTAATTGAAATCCAGTTTTATTGAATATTGACTCTAGCTCCGAAATGCTATAAATAAAGTCAATTCCGGTTTTTTCTTCTTTCTCGCCAGTATCGGTTATGATAATGCTGTTGGTCTCTATTCTTGTAGGATGAAAAAGAAATTTTGATTCAGTTAAAAAAAGAAGCTCCTCTATCCTGCTCCAGCTTTTTTCTTTCAAACTATTCATTGCAATTTCAGCAATGGACCATGTATTGATAAAAAACTTCCCTTTGGCTTTTAAATGCATAGATATGTTTGAAAGCAAACGAACCACATCTACTTCGTTAAAAAACTGCAAACTATTACCCATGCAGATAACTGCATCATATTTCTGATCGATCTGCATTTCTAAAACATCGGTACAAATACATCGAAGTGACAATTCTTCAGCCTCGCTCTTTTCTTTTATTTCATTGATGTAATCTGGAAGATTATCTACCGCTGTTACATTTATTTTTCTCCTTGCAAATTCAAGAGCATGCCGCCCATAGCCACACATTATATCAAGAACATGCTCCCCTTCTTTCAGTTTTGCTTCTTCAACTATAAAATCAATTTCAGCTTGTGTAATTTTTTCAGGAAATATATGCCGCCAGATATCTTTATAATAACCGTCAAAAAAAGAATTGTTGATGTTTTCAAGCTTAATATTTTCGGGCATGGGAAGATTTTTATGGATTAGATTACTTCGGCTTAGATGTAGTGAATACAAATATCAATTTATTCTAATAATTTATTACGCATAGCATACATTACCAAGCCCGCTATAGTCTTGGCACCTACCTTTTGTTTCATATTCTGGCGTATGGTTTCAATAGTACGTGGACTGAGAAATACTTCTTTTGAGATTTCCTCTGTTGTTTTATCCTCAGCGATCAGTTTTAGTATTTTTATTTCTTTTTCTGAAAGCTTTACAGGATTAGGATAAAATTGTCTTACTTTCTTTTTATGCTGCAGTTTAAGCAGAACGGCTTTGTTCACCAGGTCATTAAAATAAAAGTCATCGTTCATACATGTAAGTATAGCCTGGTATATTTCTTCGGGGTCAGTTGTCTTAGTTAGGTATGCATTTGCACCCATCTCCATCATCTTCGTGATCATTTCCTGGTCATCATACATAGTAAGGACAATGATCTTCAATCCTTCATATTCCTTCCTGATAAGACTGATGGCATTGATTCCGTCTACTTCCGGCATTCGGATATCCATCAATATTACATCAGGCATCTTAATCTTCAGTTTATGCATCAGATCTTTTCCATCTTCAGCCTCCCAAAGTATTTTCAGGTATTCCTTATCTCGTAGGGCCATTTTTATGCCGTCACGAAATATCTTATGGTCATCAGCAATTGCAACTTTTATTTGATCAGCAGTCATGATTTGTGGTTCGCTTTAATGGGTTTAAGTAAAAAGCTAGACGAAAATACTCCTTTTTTATAATCAATAAATTTTGGAGGCATTTGAGCAAATTATTAAAAATAAAAAATGATAGATCTCAATATAAATAGCTTAATCATTCTGTTTGTTTGTTTTAAACATCCATTTTAAAAATCGACCATGTAAAACAACACCAAAAATTTATTGTATATATACGACCAGGTCAGTAAAAACCATAGCATTAAAGTTGAGCAGATTTGCTCTTGCACCCATTAGAATGCGTTTCTACATTTGAAGCAAGTTGATTGACGAGGATTAGCTCCCTCAAACATCCAATGTCCTAATCCCGATCTCAATCGGGAAAAAAACCGTCCAAAAAAAGAAATCACATTATCCTTTGAAGACCATTGCGAACTCCGCAGTCAATCAACTTCTTTTTATTTTTCGAATCTACATTGATCTCCCCGTGTAACAAGTACACTTCTCTTGTTTTCCACATCTGTTAACAAGTGCCTTAAAAATCGGATAATTTCCAGTAAACTTCCTATTTTTATGCCCGTAAAAATACTAAATTTACTTAGAATTTTTACTCATATTTGCGTCGTATAGATACTTAGTAAAATGGCTGAAATATAGTCTGGAACTGTATCTCAGCCATTTAGTGTGACTATTTATACAAAACCTTCCCTTGAAAACCGTAAGCTTTTGGGCAATTTTTACCTCATAATTAATCTTAAGGCTAAAAACTAATGTTATGAAACAGATCAACAGGGCAAGACCGGAAGATATTTTAAGCATAATTTGGGAAGAATAACTTATTCGAAGTCTTTTATTCTAAAGTTATCTTTCAAAAATTATTAATTTAGGAGATGGTTTTCTATTTTTGGTTAAAATCCAAAATATAGAAAACCATTTTTATAATATACTTACGTACACCTACTTGTTGCCTCCACTCTTATTCCTTCTTTTTCGGAATAAGCTAAGGCAGGAGAAGAACGGAATTTTGATTGCTACATACTCTCTTACCTTTTTTTTCCTTGTCCTATTTGAAGATTCTATAACAACCAACAGTTTTTCAAAACGTCTTTATTACCAATCATTTACTTTTTTTGAATATCTTTTTTTTACCGGGGTTTTTTGGTTCGCAATTAAAAATCTACGAGTTCGAAAAGCAATTCTGATTCTGTCATTATTGTTTTCTACTTTTCAAATCATATACTTCTTTACAGAAAAATTTAAAAGGATTGATTCAATTCCGATTGGAATTGAATCAATCCTTATCTTAATCTATATCTTCTATTTTTTCTTTGAACAATTAAAAGAGCCAAAAGGAAAACATTTATGGGAAAATTATTGTTTTTGGTTTGCGACCGGAATATTGATATACTTATCAGGAAGTTTTTTTATTAATATACTTGCAAACGTCATGGAAAAGGATGACATAAGAAGGTACTGGTTCCTGACTTATATAGCTGATATAATCAAAAATATATTCCTTGCAATAGGAGTGCTTGTCATGGCAAAACAATCACCTAATGACGAAAAACTCAAAAAGAACTTACCATATCTTGATATGAATTAATCCACCTGTACAATAAACTGAATCATGTTTTTAATACAAGCCTCTACTACCACAGCGCTATTTTTGGGCACTATCGGCATGTTGGTTCTTACCATCGGGCTTGTAGTTTTTATTATTATGCACCAGCGAAGGGTTCAACGGTTTCAGCAAAAGCTTCAACAAATGGAAATTGAACAACAAAAAATGATGCTGAATGCTTCTATTAAAATGCAGGAGGAAGAACGTCAGCGCCTGGCAGCAGATCTGCATGATGATGCGGGGCCTCTATTGGCTACTGCAAGGCTGTATTTAAATGAAAATCTTGTAAACCAAGATAAAGTAAACCAGCTTCAAAGTATTTTCCAGGCAAGACAGATCATTGATGACACTATTCAATTAATAAGAAATATAAGTCATGACCTGATGCCACCAACACTTAAAAACTTTGGTTTAGAATCAGCAATCAACGATCTGTTTCAAAAAATTAGTGGCAGCGGTACAGTAAATGCCAGCCAGCGTTTTCATGATTATAAAGACAGGCTAAAACCTGAAAAAGAATTACTTGTTTTCCGTATCGTTCAGGAGCTTATCAATAACATTCTTAAACATAGTAATTCAAGTTTTATCCATTTAACTCAAAATGTACATGCTGATAAGTTTTACCTCCGCATTCATCATGATGGTCGAGGTATTATACAATCTGATTTTGAAAAACTGAATAAAAGCAATATCGGGCTGGGATTAAAAAATATTGGCAGCCGGATCCGGCTATTGCAGGGGGAAATTCTTTTTGAAAAAGATATTTCTCAAACTTATTATAAAGTAACGATTGAAGTTCCTAAAGATGAACCATACAGCTCATAAACACTGTATCCTGAATATATAATGTTCGTGGCTTTGAATTAATTAATAATTTTAGTGCAATCTGATAACTTATGGGAATTATTAAAGTAGCCATTGCCGATGACCATAAAATTTTTCGCAAAGGGGTAGTTCTCTCACTTCGGCCATACACGAATATAAAATTTGTGTTGGAAGCTGAAAATGGCGAAGAATTAATTAAGGGAATTCCTGGCAATGAGCCTGATGTAATACTGATGGACCTTCGAATGCCCGGCAAAGATGGAATGGAAGCGACAAAGATTGTAAGCAAGCAATACCCACATATAAAAGTTGTAGTACTGACCATGTATGAAGATGAAAGGTTTGTATATCATATGATGGAAAATGGAGCTAATGGTTACTTGCTTAAAAATGCCGAGCCCCAGGAAATAAGAAGAGCCATAATGGATGTATACGAAAAAGGATATTACCTGAATAATTTTGTAAACCGCATTTTACTAAAGCGTTCGCATGCCCGTCAGAAAGTTGTTCCTTCACTAAACAGCGAAATTACGTTGAACGATAAAGAAAGAGATGTGCTTCGTTTCATCTGCATGGAATTTACAGCACAGGAAATTGCTCAAAAAATGGAGATCAGCGCAAGAACTGTTGAAGCGATCAAAGACAGATTAATGGAAAGATTTGGAAGCCGAAATACAGCAGGTCTGGTATTTTTTGCAGTTAAAAATAATCTTGTAGATTAATTGATTCTTGCTTAATCAAAATTTCATTTCCGGGATATCACCTTCTATAATTAATTTACCGGCAGTTTTTGACATAATTTCATCAACGCTAACTCCGGGAGCTCTTTCTAATAATTTAAATCCATTTGAAGTAATATCAAGTACTGCTAAATCGGTAACTACTTTCTTAACACATTTTACTCCTGTAAGTGGCAATTGACACGCTGGTAATAATTTCGATTCACCTTTTGGATTTGTATGCATCATTGCAACTATAATATTTCGGGCACTTGCAACTAGGTCCATAGCACCTCCCATTCCTTTCACCATCTTCCCGGGAATTTTCCAGTTAGCAATATCACCGGTTTCACTTACTTCCATTGCACCTAATACAGTTAAATCCACTTTACCTGCCCTTATCATTCCAAAACTTTCAGCACTGTCAAAAAAAGCACCGCCAGGTAAAATTGTTACTGTCTCTTTACCAGCATTAATAAGATCCGCATCGATTTTTTCTTCTACAGGGTACGGGCCCATGCCGAGCATTCCATTTTCACTTTGCAGCATAATACTAATCCCATTTGGAATAAAATTGGCAACAAGAGTTGGAATACCAATCCCAAGATTTACATACATTCCGTCCTTAAGCTCTTGTGCAATTCTTTTTGCAATTCCATATTTATCAATAGCCATAAATTTGCTTGATCAGTTTTTAATTTGAACAGTTCTTCTTTCTATTCTCTTTTCATAATTAGTTCCCTGGAAAATTCTATGCACATAAATTCCTGCTACATGTATATGATCGGGATCCAATTCTCCTGGTTCAACCAACTCTTCAACCTCCGCTATAGTGATCTTTCCAGCCTTTGCCATTGATGTTGAAAAATTTCTCGTTGTTTTTCTAAATACAAGATTTCCGAACCTATCTCCTTTCCATGCTTTCACAATTGTGAAATCAGCATAAAGTGCATTCTCCATCAAATACATTTTACCATTAAACTCTCTTACTTCTTTTCCTGTTGCTACCTCTGTTCCAAAACCTGCGGGTGTAAAAAAAGCGGGAATACCCATACCTGCCATCTGAATCCTTGTTGCTAAAGTGCCTTGTGGTATTAACTCGACTTCAAGTTCCCCACTTAGCAATTGTCTTTCAAATTCTTCGTTTTCCCCAACATAAGAGCTTAACATTTTCCTTATTTGTCTTGTTTTAAGTAACAACCCCAATCCAAAATCATCAACACCTGCATTGTTGGAAATACAAATAAGATCAGTACACCCTTTACGTTTCAAAGCATCAATACAATTTTCTGGAATGCCGCTGAGTCCAAATCCACCCAACATTATAGTAGCTCCACTATTAATATCATAAATTGCTTCATTAGCCCCACTTACAATTTTATTCATACTGAAAATTTATTAAACAAAAATACGAGGAAGTAATCCTATGACTTCTATTCGATCAGTTTCTTATTCAATTTCATTTTTCTACGTGTAGTATCGATCTGTGGCTTTTTTTCGTCCGAATATTGCTGAGACTTTTTTTCATCGACTCTAAGAGAGTCACTTATTGCTTTAAAGAGATCAGGTCTGCTTTGGTAAAATACAAGGCTTTTTTTGAAGGTTTCCCGGGTAGTAGAATGGATGTCAAATACTTTTTCATAAAGTTTAGCACTTTCTGCTTTTTTATCGCGGGTGCTGTCTTTCATCACAAAATCGGTCACATAAGCATCTGCACGCATTAAATCCCACATTATCTTACGCATTTGATTTTGAGGTATAACATCCTTTGGAACTTTGTTATCCCTGATACATCCAAAGTTTGAAATGATAAGAATTATAAAAAGGGAAAATCTCATTTCAAGTCATTATAAATGCGAGCATTCGTAACATCTAATTTCAATAAGTGATTTAAGGCTCGATCTTTTACATCTTTTTTTGCCTTGCTAAAAATCTTTACAAATTCATTACTTCTTCCCTGGAAAAAGAATTGCATGATCATCGAATTGGGATTCTCTTTGTTAATAGTTGACAAATAATTAAGGCAATTTAAAACACCATTCCTGGCTTCTTCTTCATTTTCATACAACAGATCCATCCCATTCCTATAATATAAATAGATGGCATCATGAAAAAGTGCAAACCTGTTATTATTTATATTTTCTGCGAGCCAGTAGCGGTTTCGCTGATTTTCATAATTTTTCCAGCCTGAAATCGCACTTGATTCCGGTGCATTGTTGACAATATTCTGTGCTTTGATAAAATAAGGATCGCCGCCCCGCAAGGAAAAAGAATCATAATCAAACCCAAGAATAATGTATACCCAGTATGCAAATACAGCTGTTAAGTTTGCCACCATTGGATCATTTCCCTGAACACGGTTCTCATTAAATTCTATAGGCTGAAATTCAACATAACGAAAAACGACAGTTTCATCCATATAGTTTATCAGCGGACATTGATATGTCGAGTTGTACGCAGGACGTGCAGCCTGCACTGTAAGCGTTGCACGATACTCATTTGTACCAACAACATCATTTATACTAAGAAGGAAATTGCATTGTATCCTTTCAGCTGGTTGGAAAACATCATTTGTCCATTTCCTATTATTGATAAAATTTGTAAGCCCGGCTTGGAGAGTCTGGAAAATTTTTCTATCGACTGTGGTAGGTATTTTATCCTTATTTACATTGACGGTTAATCTTGCCCGGATCTCCTGGGATTGACCAAAAAAATAAATAACAAAAGATGAAATAAGGAGGATCGCTTGTTTAAACATAGTATAATTGGATAATGGTGTCAACAATATTTTTAGCTGCTTCTTTTTTTGACATAAGCTCATAATTAAACTCCTTACCGCTTTTATCAAAGATGGTGATTTTATTTGTATCGGTACCGAAACCGGCGCCTTTATCATTTAATGAATTCATCACTATTATGTCAGCATTTTTATTCCTCAATTTTTCGAGGGCAAATTCACGTTCATTATTTGTTTCCAAAGCAAACCCTATTAATACTTGTTTAGAAGATTTATTTTCGCCCAGGCTTTTTAAAATATCTTTTGTTTTTTTTAATTCAATAACAAGTTCGTCACTGGTTTTTTTAACTTTAGTCGCAGCTACTTTTAGCGGCGTATAATCAGCAACAGCAGCTGCCATTACCCCAATATCTGATTTATCGAATTGCTTTGTACAAGCTGCATACATTTCTTCTGCTGTATTTACTCTAATGGACTTAATTCCATTCTTAGGCAAATTAATTGATGATGGACCCATGATCAATGTTACATCTGCACCACGGGTATATAACTCTTCTGCAATCGCCAATCCCATCTTACCAGATGAATGGTTACCAATAAAACGAACAGGGTCAATCGGCTCGTATGTTGGACCAGCAGAAATCATTACTTTTTTTCCAGATAAGGATCTAGACACATTTAGATAATCTTCAATAAATTTTACAATTGCTTCCGGTTCAGCCATTCGTCCATCACCCACTAATCCACTGGCAAGTTCTCCTTTGTCGACCGGAATGATCTTATTCCCAAAATCTATAAGTTTTTGAATATTTTGTTTTGTAGACTGATGATGCCACATATCTTCATCCATTGCAGGAGCAACAATCACGGGACATGTGGCAGATAAATAAACTGCAAGTAATAAATTATCACACTGGCCATTGGCCATTCTAGAAAGCGTATTACAACTAAGTGGAGCAATCAGCATTACATCAGCCCATCTTCCGAGCATAACATGATTTGCCCATGAATCTTCATCAAACAAATCGATCAACACTTTATTCTTTGAAAGGGTTGAAAGAGTGAGTTTTGAAATAAAATCAGTTGAAGATGGCGTCATGATCACTTTTACTTCAGCACCTTCTTTTACTAACAACCGGACAAGAAATGCAGATTTATAGGCAGCTATGCTTCCCGTAATTCCTAGCAATATTTTTTTGCCTTTCAGCATTTGTTTATAAAATTAAAACTAACTATCAGAAACTAAAAGCGTCCCTTAGTTGGGACGCCAAAATAATTTAATAAATAATTATAAACTGTGGTTATATTAACTAAAAAGCTCATCTTCTCCTTTACGAAAATAAACCTTATCCTCCATGAACTCCTGCGTAGCAAGTAAAGCCGGATTTGGCATTCTTTCATAAGCTCTTGAGATCTCGATCTGCTCTTTATTCTCATGTATTTCCTCAAGGCTGTCCGTATGGCTGGCGAATTCTTCCAGTTTGTTATGTAATTCCTCTTTCAAAGAAATATTGATCTGGTTAGCTCTTTTTCCAATTATGGAAATTGATTCATACAGATTGCCTGTTTTCTCTTTAATATCATTCAGGTTCTTTGTTTCAACTATGTTGCTGGTACCAACGCTAAGTTGGCGTCTTAATTTGCTCATTATTTATATTTTTTTAATGTTGTTATTTGTTTGTGTAATATAGCGTTCAACCTCTTTTACCAATTTGCTGTCAGGAAAACGGTCAATAAAATCGTTACATTCTGTTATCACCTGCTCAAAACGCTCCACCTTTCTCTCATCAACACTTAACTCAGCAAATTTAAAGTAAGATTTTATAACCATTAATTTATATTCATCGCATAGTTCTGAATCAGGAAAATC
>Ga0190274_10000917_pt1 | contig 17128 bp, 14 predicted proteins | sample Popmic531T_FD_133002 | JGI IMG/M metagenome (GOLD analysis project Ga0190274, IMG submission 133002) | Populus adjacent soil microbial communities from riparian zone of Yellowstone River, Montana, USA - 531 T | ecosystem: Environmental > Terrestrial > Soil > Riparian zone | place: USA: Montana... | reverse complement strand
TTCGCGGTCGCGCCGATGGCCGCCGTCTCTATGACGGCGTCCCACAGCCGATCTGGATCGATAGCGAGGTTATGCGCAAGGTTTTGCATCGGACCGATTTGATCTTCATGCCGAAAGCTACGCGCCGCGAGTTACGAGGATCTCTTGCAGGCCGCGTCAGGATCGCGGCTTGTTGGCAGACAGCGTCGTACGGCCTTCGGCCTCATCGAGAAAAGTCGCGGTCTGCGCGACCGAATCCGGCTGGCCGGCGATATAGGCTTGCAGCTTGACGGCGCGTTCGCTGCAGTCGATCAGCCTCTCGGTTATATCGAGCAATTGACGAAATTCCTTGGCGCTCAAGCAGCCGAACTGAACGTCGTTGATCCGACGCTGAACCGGCGCAAGTTTCGCCAACAGCGCGCTGCCTTTGCTGGAGACCTCGAGCCGCACGCGGCGCCGATCTGCGGGATCGGGGGTCTTGTGGATCAGTCCGCGTTTCAAAAGCTTGTTGGTGATCGTGGTGACGAAGGCACCGCTGAGATGAAGATGATCGGCAACGCGATTGACGCTGACGTCGCCTTCCTCCGCCGAAAGATGACGGATAGAAATCAGCACTGTGTATTCGATGCCGACAAGACCGATGCGGGCACCGTGGCCAGCGCGCACAGCCTCATGGCGCGCAAGAAATCCGAACAGGTTGTGGACCAATTGCCGAAATTGCCGGTCCGATCCGTCAACCAGCATTTCCGGCCGGGAAATAGTCAGCGGCGCCTTGGGCGTGAGCGGGGTAGAACGTCGCACCGCTCGCACTCGGGTGCCGCGCTTTTCGGCAATTGTGCTCATTCGCTTTGGGTAGCGCAATTGACCCGATTCTCAAAATAGCTCGGTTGCAACGCTGATTTGCGAAGCTTGTTTCGCACCTGCGCAATTGTCCGGGTTCCCGCAGGTCCAACAATGCCGTCCATGTTAAGGGGCAATCACTGCCTAAATGCTTCTTGAAGTAGCTTTGTTTGTAAGGTAATATTTGTTGTGGCTTGAGGCGCGAATGCATATCCGAAAAATCCTGACATTCGTCGACGAGGCGCGAAGCGAGGCCGGACACGCAGCAGAGCCCGCCTTGCGCAAGGTCGCGAGCGTCGCGGTCGTGAAGAACCCGTTTGCCCAAAAATATCAGGAAGACCTCTCGTCGCTGGTCGAGGCAAGCGCCGCGCTCGGCAAGGAGCTTTCGGAATTGGCGCTCGGCCTGCTCAAGCCATATTCGGTCGAGAGCTACGGCAAGGGTGCGGTCATCGGTCTTGCGGGAGAGCAGGAGCACGGCGTCGCGCTGCTGACGACCGTGTTCGGCAATGTCATCCGCGACACATCCGGTGGCGGCAAGGCCTGGATCTCCTCGATGACAAAGCGCGCGGCGCCCGGCGCCACGATAGACGTTCCGGTCGCGCACAAGGACGCGCTGTATGTCCGGTCGCATTATGACGGAATAACCATCACGCTTGCGGACGCGCCACTGCCGGACGAGATCGCGATCGTCTGCGTCTATGTTAACCGCGGCCGGTTGAACGCACGGGTGGGCGGCCTGTCGAAGGACAAGATCAAGGGAATTGACGGTCTGGTCTGACCAGACCGAAGCAACGGGAGAAGCCGATGGCCGTTTGCAAGACCGGGGCGGAACACATTCGATCGCTTCAGGACGGGCGCAAGGTGTTCATCGACGGGCAGTCGGTGGCCGACGTCACGACGCATCCGGCGTTTCGCAATTCGGTGGCCTCCGCGGCAAGCCTCTACGATTTCCAGGCCGCGCCGGAACAAATCGAATTCATGACATTCGCCTTCGATGGCTCGAACCGCAGGGCCAATCGCGGCTGGCAGATGCCGCGCAATTACGCGGAGACGGTAGCGCGGCGCAAGGCACTGATCGCCTGGGCCGAACTGAGCTATGGCTTTATGGGCCGTTCGCCGGACCATCTTGCATCGGCCTTGGTTGGGCAACGGATGGGGCTAGATGTATTCGTCAAGTACAACCCTGCGCGCGCCAAAGCGTTCGCGGATTATTTCGACTTCGCGACCCGCAGCGATCTGTTCCTCACCTATGTCATCATCAATCCGCAGGCCGATCGCTCGAAGGATTGGGGCGAGCAGGAGCCGGATCTGGTGGCGCGCGTGGTGGATGAGGATTCCGGCGGCATCACCGTCCGCGGCGCCAAGATGCTTGGCACGAGTTCGATCATGGCGAACGAGGTGCTGGTCGCCAATCTCCAGCCGCTCAAGCCCGGTGAGGAGGATCTTGCTTTCAGTTGTGCCGTGCCGATGAACATCAAGGGGCTGCGCGTGCTGTCGCGCAAGTCCTACGAAAACAGCGCTGTTTCGGTCTACGACAATCCGGTCTCCTCACGCTTCGACGAGAACGACGCCATAATTCATTTCGGTGACGTCAAGGTTCCGTGGGACCGCGTGTTCGTGCATCGCGACGTCGACATGTGCCGTGCGCAATTTCATGACACGCCCGGACATATCTATCAGAATTACCAGTCGCAGATCCGCCTGGTGGTGAAGCTGAAATTCCTGGTGGCTCTCGCGCGCAAATTGACCGAGGCGATTGGTACCGTGAACATGCCGCAGGTGCGCGAGCAGCTTGGCAGGCTCGCGGCCAATGCCGGCATGGTCGAATCGATGATGTATGGCATCGAAGCCGCAGGCTCGCAGCAGGGCGAATGGTGGGTGCCGAACAAGCACCACGTCTATTCAGCGCAGGTGATCACGCAGGATCTCTATCCGAAGATTATCAACACCATCCGCGAGCTTGCGGGCGGCGCCTTCATCATGTTGCCGTCGTCGTTCCGCGACTTCGGAAATCCCGAGATCGAGCCGATCATCCGCAAGACGCAGCGTTCGGCGGCGCTGGCGCCCGAGGCCAAGGTCAAGTTCCTGAAGGCGGCGTGGGATGCGGTCGGCTCGGAATTCGGTTCGCGCCACACGCAATATGAGATGTTTTATGCCGGCGCGCAGTTCGTGACGGCCGGACACTCTTTCCGTACCTATGGTTGGGACGGATCGGCGAAGCTACTCGACCGATTGCTGTCGAGCTTTGATCTCGCCGATTCGCTGAACAATGCAAAACACTAGATTGCCGCCGATGAGAGTCGCGATCGTCAATATCGGTACTATCGTTTCGGGTGACTGGCGCGATCCGCTTGCGCGCGGTGACACGATTGTCACGCGAGACGGACGCATCGAACGTGTCGGCACGGCGTCCGCTCAAGAGGTAGAGGCCTGCGATGTGGTGATCGATGCCGGCGGCGCGACCGCCATTCCCGGGCTGATCGATTCACACGTGCACATCACCTTCGGCGATTACACGCCGCGACAGCAGACTGTTGGCTATCTAGAAAGCTATGTGCATGGCGGGGTGACGACCGCGATCAGCGCCTCCGAAGTGCATGTGCCGGGCCGGCCGCGCGACGCGGAGGGGGTCAAGGCGCTCGCGGTCGCGGCGCATAAATGCTTCGACGGCTATCGCCCGGGCGGCATGACGGTGCATGCCGGCTCTGTCATCCTGGAGCCGGGACTGAACGGCAATGACCTCGGCGAGATCGCAAAGAAAGGCGTGTGGCTGGCCAAGGCCGGATTTGGCGCTTTTGCCAGCGCCTACGAATACGCGCCGCTGATCGCAGCCGCGCGCGCACACAATATGATTACGACGGTGCATACTGGCGGCTCCTCGATTCCGGGGTCCGGTGCGATTACCGGCGACCATCTGCTGGCGCTGAAGCCGCATGTGTCGTTTCACGTCAATGGTGGTCCGACGGCGATGCCGGATGCCGACTTTCCGCGGCTAATTCACGAGAGTGACATCGCGCTGCAGGTCTGCACCGCCGGTAACCTTCGCACCACGTTGCTCTGCGCTAGGCTCGCCTGGGAGGCCAAGGCGTTCGACCGGCTGATCATCGCGACCGACACGCCGACCGGAAGCGGCATCATGCCGCTCGGCATGCTTTACACTATCGCGCATCTTTCAAGCCTCGGCGGCATCGCGCCGGAAACGGCGATCGGCGCTGCTACCGGCAGCAATGCGCGGGTGTATCGGCTCGAATCCGGGTTCTTGTCCGAAGGCAAGCTTGCCGACATCGTTCTCATCGATGCGCCGGACGGCGGCACTCAAGCCGACGCGCTGTCGGCGATCCGGCACGGCGACATTGCCGCCATCGGTGCTGTGATCAGCGTCGGCGAGCCGCGCTTTGTGGGACGAAGTCGAAATACGCCGGCGACCACGCGCAAGGTGCGGGTCGCGAAATGCACATTGCCGCGCGACTTTTCAGGCGCGAAGCACTGAACGAGACCGGCATAGATGGTCAACGGCGGCACTGTCAGCCGTCTTCTGAAAATTTGATCGCTGCGCAAGATTTCTGGTCGAGTATGTCTTTTGACAACGACGCCGGCTGCGGAGTGCTGCATTGTGTTACATCCCCGCGCAATCCCACCGATCTCCCTGCGGGGTAACTCAAAGGCTTATTTCAGCCGAGGACTCCTACTATCCAAAAAAAACTTGGCCCGGCTCCGCGCCAGGCTTTCTTTTTGAAGGTTCGGAACCGGGGAACGTTTTAGATCAGGCCCCGTTAGTTCGATGCCTTGTGCTTGTTGTTTAGCGGGAAGTTTTCGAAAGGGAATGTTGATGCCGGGCAAGAGGTACGATCCATGTCCGGCCTCGTCGTCAGGGTATCTTTTTCCCGAACGCGACGACGAGGATGCTTCCCGATCGGTTTGGAAACGCTTTTTCTCATCGAGGAAAATTGGCTGGCGTATTGCTCGTGTGGGCGCGCTTTTTTGGCCACTGATTGTTGCGGCAATTGCTTTTGCGATGGCGCAATAGCCCCGTCCGGTGACATTTGGCGCGGCGATCAAAGCGAACCGCGCAAAGTGGATTGCGAGGGCGGACATTCGCCTCAGGCGCAAAGCCTTGACTCGCAAACGAACGAGAAGCGGTGCTGCCAGCGCAGCTCCCGCGCCAATTAGGTTTGTTAGTTGAGGCTGACCCGGAACCCGATCTTGCCGCCGGCGCCGAAATAATCCTGGCCGCCACGAACCTCACCTTGGATGAAGGTGCTGGCCGTCGCGCTATGAATGAAATTCATCGTCAAGATGCCTTGACCGCGCACAAGCCCTTCCTCCGAGGGCGCTACCGCGAGAGGTCCGAACCCGCCCGTGATTCCGGTTGACCCCAAGGCAAGCCCGTTGACCAGCACGTCGCTGTAAACAAGACCCGTCAACGTGGTGACAACGGTGGTGCCATACCAGCCGTCCCAAGTGGACCCGAAGCGAACGCCGCCCTGCAGGCGTACGACGCTGCCATCGGCGAGCCCCAATACATAGGCGTCACTGGCAAAATCGGACCGGGTGGCCCGAATGCCGACGGTCGGTTCCCACCAGCTCATGGCCGAGTAGGGGATGCGGTAGTTCAAGTTACCGATGATATTGTAGTTCGTGACCCGGGTGGATGCAGACCCGAAATTCTGAACAGGGTTTGCGTCGGCAAACAGCGTTTCATTGAAAGACTGATCGATCTGGAGGAAATCTACCTTCGCTGTGAGATCGGCAGAGAAGGCCGAGCTTGCAAAGGTGAGATACCCGCCAACGCTTGGACCAGAAATCGTGGCCTTCACGTTCGAAACCGAGCTGTTGTCGTTGGAGGCTCCAACCGACGTGGAACTGAATTTCACATCGGAGCTCATGTAGCCGCCCAGCAGGCCGAACACATAAACCGAATCATTCGCCCGGAACGTAACGTCGGTTCCGCCGAGACCGCCGAAGGTCGTCGTCGTGCGTTTCATGGAGACGGTCGCAGGATCGGTCCCCAGTCCCAATCCGATAATCGGAGCGCGCGTTGCGCCGAAGTCCGGCGTCCAGCGATCGTAATCGCCGAAGCCCTGCCCCCAGAACGCGTAGGTCGGCCCGAATGCGACGACGGGCGGGGCCTTGAACACCATGGTATCTTTCAGATCGCGAACCGGCGCCGCGCGGCGGGCCGCTGGCGCCGCGCGCCCGGGTGCTGCGGCAGGGGCCGGAGCGGCACTTTGACGCTCCTGGTCCAGGCGGCGGCGCACCACGTTGGTGGCCTGGTCGTTGGAGACCTGGCTGACGTTCTGGCTGGCCTCGCTCAGTGCCTGGCTGGAAAGGGCGGCGGTCGAAACCGCGCCCTGATTGCCGATCGCGCAGGTCCCATCGCTGAAGGTGCCGCCCGGGCAGAAGAGCTGAGCGTTCGCAACCTGTGGAAATGCACTGCCTAGCAGCACCGCGCTTCCCAAAAGAAAAGCACTCCGCAATCTCACCGTAACGGCAGCTGCTTGCATTTCGGCCCCCAAATTCCAAATAATACACGGGCCAAATCCCCCGGCCCGAAGTCGAAAAAAACTAACGAAGAATCGCCGGATTAGCTATGGCAAATATGCCACAAGAGTTCTATTTGGACGAGTAATCCAAGCCATTGTAAGTTCCACGGGAACCTTCGGTTACCAAAATTTATAGGCGGCCCGTTTGAACCTGCGATAAAACTGCCGCGACCAAGGGAGCAGCCAGATATCAGTCGTCGAGGGTGAACGATGATTAGCCTCACCAAACGAAACGCGTTGCTGGTGCTTACCGCGCTATTTTGGGTCGGCACGGCGCTGCCGGCAGCCGCCGACGACATTGCACTCTGCAACCAGGCCTCTACGTCGCCCGATCCTGGGATTCCGGCCTGCACCCGTCTCCTTTCCCGCAAAGACGTAGGCTCCGACACTGTCTTTTTTAATCGCGCGCGCGGGCACACCGCGAACGGCGCTCTCGACAGCGCCATCGACGACTACAACAGCGCGATCAACAACAATCCCAAAAACGCGCTCGCCCTGCGTAACCGGGGAGTTCTTTGGTACCGGAAATCCGATTTTGATCGTGCGCTGGCCGATTTTACGAAGATCATCGCCCTGGATGCGAAAAGCCCGGTCGGCTTTAGTTATCGCGCGATGGCGCTGATCGAAAAAGGCGAATACGACCGCGCGGTAGCCGATCTGAATCAGTCCATCCGGCTCGATCCCAAGAATGCTGAAACGTTCAGATTTCGTGGGATGGCATTCTTCCGCAAGAGTGACCTCGCACGCGCGCTTGTTGATTATGATCAGGCCATCAAGCTCAATCCAAAGGATGCCAGCGCTTTAAACGATCGCGCGGAAGTGTTGGTCGCTAAGCAGGAGTATGATCGAGCCATCGCCGACTACACCGAGGTGATCCGGCTCAATCCCGATAGCTGGCGGGGATACAGCAGCCGGGGTGAGGCCAAACGCTCCAAGGGCGATCTTCAGGCTGCACTTGCGGATCACGACGAGGCATTGCGGCTCGATCCGAAATCCTACGACGGCCTCGTGAACCGTGCGTTGGTCTGGAAGGATGCCGGCCAGGCCGACCGCGCGCTTGAGGATCTGAACGAAGCGATCCTGTTGAATTCGCGCAGCGGCCATGCGCTCGCCCTTCGCGGCGAGTTGTTCCGATCTTTGGGGCAGCTTGGAAAAGCGAAATCGGATTTGGAAACTGCGATCAAGGTGTTCCCGAATTCAGCCATGATTCATTGCCGGCTGGGCGACACGTTGAACGATATCGGGACGATCGATCAGGCGCTGAAAGAATACGAAAAGGCGATGATGATCACGCCCGGCGCCATATGCAGCTATGTGGGTCGAGGGCTGGTGCAGGAGAAAAAGGGCGCGCTCGACGCCGCGAATGCGGATTACGCCAAGGCATCGACGATGCCTGTTGAAGGCGATGTCGACCCCGTAAACGCCCGCGAGTCGAAGGCTATCGCAAAGCTGCGCAGCCTGACCGTCGAAAAACTTATTGCGGAGAAAAAGGCAAACGAACGGCCCGCCAACGATCCCGCTGCAATTCAGCGCATGACTGAATTGGAAATCAGGGCGAAGCAGCTTCAGGAAAGGCTGGATCAGGAACAAAACCGCAGGAAGAAGGAAGAAGCGATTCCTGTCGTCGATCAAGGTACCCGAGTTGCGCTCGTGATTGGTAACTCGAAATATCAAAGTGTCGGCGAGCTCGCAAATCCGAAGGGTGATGCCGAAGCTGTCGCCGGTGCCTTCAAGAAGATCGGCTTTCAGAAAGTCATCCTGCGCCACGACCTGGGCCGGCAGAGCCTACTTTCAGCGCTGCGCGAGTTTGAAGTGGAGGCCGACAAGGCGGACTAGGCCGTCATCTATTATGCCGGACACGGCATCGAGGTCGGTGGTCTCAATTACGTGATCCCCGTCGACGCAAGCCTGCGCGCGGACCGCGATGTCAGCGACGAGGCGATCCCCCTCGAGCGCATCATGACTTCGCTGCAGCGGACCCGCAAATTGAAGCTCGTGATTCTCGACGCCTGCCGCGACAACCCCTTCCTCAACAAGATGCAGCGTGTGCTGGCTTCTCGGTCGATCGGACGGGGATTGGCCGATGTCGAGCCCGATGGCGGCATTCTGGTCGCGTTTGCAGCGAAGGGGGGACAGACGGCTTTTGACGGTCCAGTAGGTCAGCGCAGCCCGTTCATGAAGGCATTCCTGCAACACATCCAGACGCCGCAACTCGAGATCGGACTGCTGTTCCGCCGGGTTCGCGACGATGTGCTCAAGGCGACGGATCGAAAGCAGGAGCCGTTCATCTACGGGTCTCTGCCCGGAGAAAACTTCTTCTTTGTCGCGAGGTGATTTGCGCGGCCCGAACTTATTGATCGGGCGGCCCTGAATCTCCCGCCTTTGGCGCGGCGAATTCTCCGGTGTTGATCTTGAATCGATCCAGCTCGTCGCGCGTCAGATAGCGCATTTGAGAATTCGGGACCTTTTCGATAAGACTCAAAAGATCGCCGCTGATTCCCATATCCCGGACGAACGTTTTCAAGGCATCCATCTGCGCCGCAGTCTTTTTTCTGCAATCGATGGCGTCTTTGGAATTGCCCACCGGCCTTACGACTTGTCCTTTCTCGCTGAAGCAAAAGAATGCGGTCGAGTGGACGCCGACGGAGCTCTTCTCCGGTACCCAGCGTCCACTCCCACCGATAAGCGCATACACGCAGGCGGAACTGCATCGAGCATTCTCGTCCCGCCACACGGCCGCAACAGGTTGAGCGGAGTTGCCATTGCAGTTCTTGTCCGCCGGTTTGCACGTCCGTTCGGTTCGTGCGACGCCGGTCCGCATCTTGAGGTCGCGCAGTTCCCGACCGATATTTATCCCTTCATCCGTCAGTCCGCCGGTCGAATGAAAGAAAACCGGCAGCGCCGTAAGGTTGTTGCTTTTGATAAACTCGGTAAGTCTCTTCGATGACCCCTTGTCGAACTCGCCCTCTATAGCAATCCAGCGGGTGCAGGACCGCCCGCAGGAATTTGCGGGTCCTTCCGCCACATAGAAGCGCATCGCGACCTTCGCCAAGCGGGCGTCAATATCCGATTGCCTCCTGATTTGAGCCTCGGCGCTGTGTGCCAATGAAAAGAAGCAGAGCAGCGCGAGAAAGTTTGAGCGGACCACGGAACTCCCAGGCAGACATTGGGCCAAGGCGAGCATTGATACAAAAGATGGCAAGAATTGCTAGTTGATCTGCGCGCTTCGAATACGAAGAGACAGGCGGCTTTGGTAGATTCAGAGTCATTCGCCGGAGCGACGGCGTTGATGACTCGCATTATCCAGCGCATGAAAGATGATGGTCTGGTTAAGACAAGCGCGCCGTCTGATGATGGTCGCGTCCGCAAAGTTGCTGTGGCAGATAAAGGTAAAAGCCAATCGCTCACATCGAGCGGTCGACCGAAAGATTATCTGCGCAGAGTTTCGAGAACTGAGGAATAGTACGCAGCCCGATATCTTAAATTGTCACCGCTGGTCCGTTCAGAGTTCTCCAATTCGTGGCTGTTACCAACAGGGCGCATTCACGTATAATTTTCTGCCGGCCTATCGCGGACGGTACTGTCGAGATAGCGCCGAACAAGCTCCGCCTTCATGACCTTGCGTGTGGGGGTCATCGGCATCTCATCGACGACCACAAAATGCTCCGGCCATGTAAACTTGGCAAAATGCTTTTCTGCAAGATAGCCCTTGAGCTGATCGAAATTAAGAGATGCACCCGTTTTCAGGATGACGAAACAGGAGGCGCGTTCACCCAAAATCTTATCCGGCAGCGGAGCGATCGCGGCTAGCGCAACCGCAGGGTGGTTGGTGATCGCAATCTCGATGTCGATCGGATTGAATTTAATGCCGCCTCGGTTGATCAGTTCCTTGGTGCGGCCGCAGAGCGTCACATTCCCTTCGGCATCCATGCTGGCGAGATCGCCGGTACGAAACCAGCCGTCGCCAGTGAAGCCATTTTTAGTTGCTTCTTCATTGCCAACGTAGCCGGAGAACAGCGAGCAGCCGCGCACATGCAACTCGCCCTGTTCGCCGGACGGCAGCGCGTTATCATTGGAATCGACAACACGGAGTTCGGTACCCGGCGTTGCGCGCCCGATTGTGCCGAAGCGAATCTGTCTCGCGTCGGCGCGCCGGCTGCACGCCCCGAATTGCAACTCGGTCATGCCCCAGGCCTGCAGCACTTTTCCGTTCGGCATCAATTCTTCAAGCGCGGCCGAAACGGGTACCGGCACGGTCGTGCCGGACAGGACTGCAACTTGGATTGAAGACAGATCGACACCAGCGAACAGGTTCTGTTGCAGGCACGGCGCGATATGAGCCGGCCCGGCGAATAGGAAGGTTGGCTTCAATTGCTGGATTGCCTGGATCAAGCTCGGTGGTGTGAACAGATCGAGCAGGCAGGCTGCGGCGCCGACCGAGATGCCGAGCTGGAAGGTGTAAAGGCCGTAGAGATGCGTGTAGGGCGCAAGACAGAGGATGCGGTCATCGCTTGTCATCCCGAATTCAATCGCGCACATGCGCGCGTTGCTCAGGAAGTGATTGTGGGTAACTGATGCGCCCTTCGGTGAAGATGTTGTGCCGCTGGTGTAAAGCTGCATAAATGGGTCGGTCGCGGCGATCTCAATGCGCGCGATAGGATTCTCGCGACCGCGCTTCTCGACCAGCGAAAATTCCAGGGCGCCCGGCGCAGAGCCGCCAACCGCGATCACGAGCTTCAGATTCGGCAAGTGCCCGATCAGATTTGCGATGTCCCTGGCGGGCGAGCGATCCTTGGTTTTTGCCAGCGCGATGCAGGCTTTCGCGCCGCTGTGGCGCAGCAGTTGCTCGGCTTCTCGCGGACCATACGGCGTGTGGATCGTCTGCATCACGGCGCCGATCTCGTTGATACCGAGCCAAGCGATCAGGAATTCGACGGTATTGGGCAGATGCACGGCGATAATGTCACCGCGCCGCAAGCCTGCGTCATGAAGGCCCGCTGCGAAACCCGTCACCCGATCGGCAAATTGCCTGTAAGTGAGGGTGGTATCATTGGTTGCTATGGCGAGCCGATCGCCATGCTGCGCGACGCGGCGATTAAGCCAGTCGCGGATCGTTTCGTCGCGCCACCAATCGCGTTCACGAAAATAGGCCGGGTCAAACCGCTGTGACGTGGTCGACATCGCGCATGCGCCCGTGACTGATTGGATTTATATGGTACATTACAGCTTAATATCGTCAAGTGAGGTGCTGACTTGAGGCTAACTCAGACGCGCCCGGACAGAACGCGCGACATGTGATCATAGAGACCGGTAAGCAAAGACAGCGCGGTGGCCGCAGATTTCAGTTGGGCTTCGATGTCGGATAGATTGGAACTGGGACCGATCAGCAATTCGCGCCTTATTGCCACGAGTTCGTCGGTTAACTTCCGACCTTTGGCGGTCGGTTGGTAGCGGGTGTCGCGGTTAGTGCTGCCTGGCACCTTCTCGATCAGACCAGCCGCCGTCAGCTTGCGCAGACTGTATTGAATGTTGGAAATATCGTCGCGATTGGTGAAGCGGCTGAGATCGCTCACGCTGCGCGGTTTCGGAGAAAACATGAGCTGCTGCAGGATTACGTTTTCCTGCCCGGTCAGATTGTTGGCCTTGCCGATCTCGCCGAGGCCAAGCCCCGCGAAGCGGTAGAAAGCCTCTGAGGAACAAATGAGCGATTGTTCGAATTCGAAGAACACGCGCTCGCGCTCGGTGCGGGCGAGCGGTGGAATCTCTTCCTTATCGTTCTTGAAGGCGCGCAGGGCGGCGGACGGCTTTCTGGGCGGCATGCTGAATTTCGCGGCCTCGAGGAATGTGGAGATTCTCCTAGCACTTTCCGGGATGTCCCAACAGGATTGGTCCCGTAGTCCATATTGACTCATTTAATGTACGTTGTAAAATAGGTCGTATATTAAGGGAAACGTCATGCTGGAATTGTGGGAATTGGCTGGGCGCGACGACGTGCGGTTCAGCACTTTCTCGTGGCGGACTCGCATGGCGCTCTGCCACAAGGGGCTGAATTTCAACGCCCATCCAGTGGCGGTAAGCGACAAGCAGGCGATCGCCTTTAGCGGCCAGACCAAGGTTCCGATCGTCAAAGCCAGCGATCGCGTGATCTGCGATTCATGGGAAATTGCGGTGTTCCTGGAGCGCGAATTTCCGGATCGACCGAGCCTGTTCGGCGGTGCCGCAGGGGAACAACTCGCCTATTTCTTCAATCTCTGGACCGACCGCGAAATCGTGCCGGGACTGGTACCTTATTTGATGTTCGATGTGCTGGACTGTGTAGACGAGCCGGACCAGCGCCACTTGCGCGGCCAGATCGAGGGCATTTTCAAGAAGCCGCTCGAGGAATTATACAGCGAACGCGAGAAGGCGTTGCAATTGCTCGGAAAGAAGCTCGCGCCCGTGCGCAAGATGCTGGCACGCGCGCCGTTTCTTGGCGGCGTCGCTCCGGCATATGCCGACTACATCCTGTTCGGAACCCTTCAATGGGCGCGCGTTGTCTCGGAAGTGCAGGTCTTCGCGCCTGACGACGCGCTGTCGGATTGGTTTTCGCGCTTACTCGACCTCTACGGCGGAGTGGGGAGAAGCGAGCGCGCGCGGGGTGAAAGAAATCGGGAGGCAGCGGAATGAAGATCATCGTCGTCGGCGGCGGCCCCGGCGGGCTGTACTTCGCGCTTCTGATGAAGAAGCGTTATCCGAACTACGACATCGAAGTGTACGAGCGCAATCGCCGCGACGACACCTTCGGCTTCGGCGTAGTGTTCTCCGATGAGACGCTCGACAACCTGATGGATTATGATTCGCAATCGTATCAGGCGATCACTCGCGAATTCTCTTACTGGGACGAGATCGATTTCTATTTCCACGACGATCTTGTCCGCTCGGGCGGCCACGGCTTCTGCGGTACCGAACGCCGCACGTTGCTGATGGTGTTGCAAAATCGTTGCCGTGAACTCGGCGTCACGCTGAATTATTCCACCGAGATCACCGATCTTGACCGCTTTGCCGACGCGGACCTAATCGTCGCGGCCGACGGCATCAACAGCTTCATCCGTGAGAAATATAAGGAACATTTCCAGCCGGAAATCGAATGGCGTCGCAATCACTTCATCTGGATGGGTAGCACAGCGCCGTCTCCGGCCTTCTCGTTCTTTTTCGCCACCAACGAATTCGGCATTTGGGATCTCTGCACCTACCAATACAAGGAAAACATGAGCACTTGGGTGATCGAGGCACCCGAGAGCACATGGGAGAAGGCTGAAGCGACTCTCAGCAAGCTCAATGAAGAAGAAACGGTCGCGTACCTGGAGAAACTCTGGGGCCATCTCCTGAAGGGCCATAAGCTGATCGCCAATCGGTCAAGCTGGCGTCGCTTCCCGGTCATTCGCAACAAGAACTGGTATTACAAGAACATCGTTCTTCTCGGCGATGCGCTGCATACCGCGCATTTCTCCATTGGCTCGGGCACCAAGCTAGCCATGGAGGACGCGATCAACTTGTTCAATGCGTTTGAAGGTACAAAGTCGGTCGACGACGCGTTGATGCGCTTTCAGGGCGGCCGCAGGGAAGACGTCGAGAAGACGCAATATGCCGCCAATGTAAGCGCCCTTTGGACCGAGAATCCCGCCCGCTACTGGCGCATGGAACCGGTACAGGCCTGTTTCAGCATGCTAACGCGCGCCAAGGCGGTGACCTTCGACAATCTTAAGCTGCGCGATGCCAGATTCGTCGACAAGGCTCAGCACTGGTTCGCGGCCACCGTCCGCGACTAAGGCTTCGACATCAGCCTTGAGAATCCGCCGCCGCCGATGTTCACGCCGTTCCGCGTCGGAAACATGGTGGTGCAGAACCGCGTCGTGGTCTCGCCGATGAACATGTATTCGGCCGAGCCCGGCGGCATCCCGGGGGATTTCCACCTCGCCCATCTCGGACGCTTCGGTATGGGCGGCGCGGGTCTGGTCTTTGCGGAGATGACCGCGGTTTCGGAGACAGGGAGAATCACGCCGGGATGCCCGGGAATCTATTCGGAGGAGCAGGTTGTGGCCTGGAAGCGCATCAGCGACTTCATCCACAAACAGAGTCCGGCGAAATTCTGCCTGCAACTCGGCCATTCCGGCCGTAAGGGCTCGACCAAGCTTGGTTGGGTGGACATGGATCATCCCCTCGATGACGGCAATTGGGATCTGGTCGCGGCATCGCCGTTGGCTTTCCACGAATTCATGCATATCCCGCGCGAGATCACGCGTGCCGCCATGGATCGGGTGCGCGACGATTATGCCCGCGCCGCGATCAATGCGGACAAGGCGGGCTTCGACATGATTGAGCTCCATGCCGGCCACGGCTATCTATTGTCCGGCTTCATCTCGCCGCTCAGCAACGAGCGCAAGGATGACTACGGCGGCAGTCTCGAGAACCGCATGCGATTCCCGCTCGAGATTTTCGATATGGTGAAGGCGAATTGGCCGAAGCATAAACCGATCTCGGTTCGTATCTCGGCGACCGACTGGCACAGCCGCGGCATTACCCCAGAAGACGGCCTTCAGATCGCGGCAATGTTCAAGCAGCATGGCGCGACCATTATCGACGTATCGGCAGGGCAGACTTCGCGCTGGGCCAGTCCGGTCTACGGCCGTATGTTTCAGACTCCGTTCTCGGAAATGGTGCGGAATGAGGTGCAGATTCCGACGATTGCCGTCGGCGCCATCACTACGGCCGATCAGGTGAACACCATCATCGCGGCCGGCCGCGCCGATCTCTGCGCGCTCGGCCGTCCGCATCTGACCAATCCGCATTTCACTCTTACCGCATCCGCCGAATACGGATACGAGCCACAATTCTGGCCGCTTCCCTATCTGTCGGGGAAGGACCAGGCGTTCCGCCTTACGCAGCGTCAGCAGGTCGAAATTCAGGCGCTGCGGCAGGCGGCGAGACCATCGAGCCACGATCAACGTCGGCAAGTTCCGCAAGCGGCGGAATGAGAGACGTTCACAAAACCCCGGGGCGGGCGCGCGTTCGTGCCCCTTCGGAACGACGACAAAGGCCGGATTGTTCGAACGACGTATCAAATCAGGAGGGATGAGATGAAGACATTCGTAGGCGCCATCGCTCTATCGACGGTCCTTTGCGGAGCGGCGTTCGCACAGCAGCCGGTAAAGATCGGTCTCATCACCACACTGTCGGGGCCCGCAGGCTATCTCGGTGCCGATATTCGTGACGGCTTCCAACTCGCCATCGATCTGGAAGGCGGCAAGCTCGGCGGTGTGCCGGTCCAACTCGTGGTGGAGGAGGATGGACTGAAGCCCGGTCAGGGAAAACAGATCGCCGACCGGATGCTGAAGACCGACAATATCAAGCTCTTCACGGGCATCGTGTTCTCCAATGTCGCCGGAGCCGTAGTTCCGGATGTGCTCGATGCCGGCGCGATCTATGTCAGCCCTAATGCGGGCCCTTCCAATTTCGCGGGCGCGGAATGCCATAAGAACTATTTCGTGGTGTCCTGGCAGAACGACACGCTGCATGAAAGTGCCGGACAGAACGCCACCAATATGGGCTACAAGAAGGCTTTCATTCTTGCGCCGAACTATCAGGCTGGTAAGGACGCGCTGACCGGTTTCAAGCGTTTCTTCAAAGGCGAAATCGTCGGCGAGGTTTATACGCGTCTCGATCAGACCGATTTCGCGCCTGAGATGGCGCAAATTCGAGCAGCGAAACCCGACGTCGTCTTTCATTTTAATCCAGGCGGACTCGCGATCGCTTTCACCCGGCAATATCAGCAGGCGGGCCTGCTCGGCTCGATCCCCATGGTCGTCTCGTTCGCATCACTCGACGTAAACATTCTAAAAGCGATCGGAGAGGCGGGGCTCGGCATCAACGTTAGCACGCACTGGAATAGCGACTTCGACAATCCGGCGAACAAGAAATTCGTTGCCGAATGGACAAAAAAATACGGCGCGGACCGTATCCCGACCTATTACGCGAGCCAGGGTTACGACACGGCACTTGCCATCGGCGCGGCATTGAAGGCGGTGAACGGCGATTTGAAGGACACCGAGCAATTCCGCAAAGCGATGCTCAAGGCAGACTTCCAGTCGGTGCGCGGTAAGTTCAAGTTCGGGCCCAACCAGCATCCGGTACAGGATTGGTACGCTGCCAAGGTCGAAAAGGGCGCTGACGGCAAGCTCGCAATCCAAACAGCGGCGAAAATTTTCGAAGACAGGGGGGATGCTTACTCCGCCGCCTGCAAACTATAGGCGGGCGGAACCCCGCGCCAAGTTTCGTGATTCGCTCAGATGCGTCTTTTCGGCGGCGTTCCGAGAGCAAACGTCGCACCGCGCGCGAATGAGTTCGCGCGTGAAGCCTTGGATGAACGTGATTGATCTTTACGCTTGGCTGACACCAAACGGAAGAAAGGTCTCTCTGACGCTTGAGGAGACCTTACTTCAATATCGCGTAATTCCAGTCGACATAGGCCGCGGCGAGCGGCCGCCATTCAAATCATCGGACCTCTGCGCCCGACGATCCGAGGTAGCTCTCATTCACTCTTTCGTCTTTCATCAAGGCGGACGCCGGCCCCTCCAACCTGATCTCACCTGTTTCGAGCACATACGCATAGTCAGCTGTCTCGAGCGCAGCCCGGGCGTTCTGTTCGACCAGCAGAATGGACATACCGGATTGGCGCAGCGACGCGATGATTCTGAAAATATCGCGCACGATCAGGGGAGCCAGTCCGA
>Ga0190274_10000916_pt1 | contig 17136 bp, 20 predicted proteins | sample Popmic531T_FD_133002 | JGI IMG/M metagenome (GOLD analysis project Ga0190274, IMG submission 133002) | Populus adjacent soil microbial communities from riparian zone of Yellowstone River, Montana, USA - 531 T | ecosystem: Environmental > Terrestrial > Soil > Riparian zone | place: USA: Montana... | reverse complement strand
CGGCCGGGCCGGTCAGGCGCGCCAACGCTTCGCGGTACTTTTCGCTGGTACGGGTGATGATCCCGGGTGGCAGGCGTGGGCCGGGGGCACGTTTGTCCCAGTCCAGGGTCTCCAGGTAGTCACGCACGTACTGCTTGTCGAAGGACGGAGGACTGCTGCCGACGCGCCAGGTGGCGGCCGGCCAGAAACGCGATGAGTCCGGCGTCAGCACTTCATCGATCAGCGTCACCCGTCCGTCGACATCAAGGCCGAATTCGAACTTGGTGTCGGCGATGATGATGCCGCGCGCGCGGGCATGTTCGGCGGCATGACGATAGATGGCCAGCGCTGTGTCGCGTACCGCTCTGGCCTGCCCGGTGCCGATCAGCTTCTCGACGGCATCGAAGGCGATGTTCTCGTCGTGTTCACCGATGTCAGCCTTGGTGGCCGGCGTGAAGAGGGGTTCCGGCAACTGCTGCGCCAGCTGCATGCCGGTAGGCAGGGCGATGCCACATATGGCACCGCTGCGCTGATAGTCCTTCCAGCCCGAGCCGATCAGGTAACCGCGTACCACCGCCTCGATGGGCAGCGCCCGCAATCGCTTGACGATGGCGGCGCGACCCTGCAGCTGTGCCAGTTCGGCCGGATCGCGCACCACACTCTGCAGTGACAGGGTGCTGCCATGATTCGGCACGATGTGCCGCGTGGCGTTGAACCAGAAATCCGAGATCTGGTGCAGCACCTGGCCCTTGCCGGGAATCGGATCCGGGAGGATGACATCGAAGGCGCTGAGCCGGTCGGTGGTGACGATCAGCAGATGCTGCGCGTCGACTTCATAGATGTCGCGCACCTTGCCGCGATGAAGCAGCGGCAGGCCACTGAGCCTGGTTTCATAGACCGTGGCGGGGACGGTGACCAAGCTCGGGTACCATGCTGGCGTTGCTGAAAGGGGCGCGCATCTTGCCGTTCCGGCGCAGCCGAGGTCAAGCCGCGGACAATGAGCTGGAACGGCAAATTGCTGGGCGGAGCGCTGGGATTTGCAGCGTTTGGCGGCCCCTGGGGCGCTGTGCTGGGCGCGGTGCTGGGTCACCAGTATGACGCGCATGTCGAGCGGCGTGGCGGGCTGCGCGCGCAGCGACTGTTCCTGCCGGCCACCTTCCGCGTCATGGGTCATGTGGCCAAGGCGGACGGCCGCGTTTCGGAACAGGAAATCGCCGCCGCGCGCTCGCTGATGCAGGCGCTGCGCCTGGATCGATCACAGACGGTTGCGGCCATCGCGCACTACACCGAGGGCAAGCAGCCCGACTTCCAGCTGGAACCGCTGCTGCGCGAACTGCGGGGCGCTGTCGCACCTCATCCGCAGCTGGCCCGCTTCTTCATTGAACTGCAGCTGCAGGTGGCGTTGGCCGGCAATGGCCTGGTGGCCGGATCGCGGCAGAGATTGCAGCTGGCTGCGCGGCTGCTGGGGCTCTCGGGCGCCGACTTTGAACGCATGGAACAGCTGATCCGCGCGCGCGGCGGATACGGCAGTGCCGGTTCGGGCGGCGACCGCAACCGCGACCAGCGCATTGCCGAAGCCTGTGCGTTGCTGGAGATCAAGGTCGATGCCAGCAACGAGCAGCTGACACGTGCCTACCGGCGCATGATGAGCCGCCATCACCCCGACAAACTGCAATCCCAGGGTCTGCCCGAGGCGATGCTGGAGCGGGCCAAGGAGCGCACGCAGCAAATCCAGGCCGCCTACCAGCTGCTGCGCGAGGTGCGGGGCATGCGTTAGCCGCAGCGCCTCGCGTAGACTAGTTGCATGAACGCACCCTGGATCGCCCCTTCAATCCTGTCGGCGGACTTTGCGCGGCTGGGCGCAGAAGTGGATGCCGTGCTGGCCGCCGGCGCCGACATCGTGCACTTCGACGTGATGGACAATCACTATGTACCCAACCTCACCATCGGGCCCCTGGTCTGCGAGGCCCTGCGCAAACACGGCGTCAAGGTGCCGATCGATGTGCATCTGATGGTGCGGCCGGTGGATCGCATCGTGCCCGATTTCGCGCGTGCCGGCGCCACCTACATTACCTTTCATCCCGAGGCCAGTGAGCACGTGGATCGCACCATTGCGCTGATCCGTGAGCACGGCTGCCGTCCGGGACTGGTGTTCAACCCGGCCACGCCGCTGGAATACCTCGACTACACGCTCGACAGGCTGGACATGGTGTTGCTGATGTCGGTCAATCCCGGCTTTGGCGGGCAGCAGTTCATTCCGGGCGTGTTGCAGAAGGTCGCCGCGGTGCGCGAGCGCGTGCGACACAGCGGTCGCGACGTACGCGTCGAAGTGGATGGCGGGATCAAAGTGGACAACATCGCCGAAGTGGCGCGCGCCGGCGCGGATACTTTCGTGGCGGGATCGGCAATCTTCGGCAGCCGCGATTACGCGGCAACGATCCAGGCGATGCGACAGGCCATCAGCCAGGCTGGCTGATCAATCCTCGTCGTCCTCGTCTTCTTCGTCGACGCCCGGACGGCTTTTGGCCGCGGCCATGGCGGCGCCCGTTGCCGGCCTGGCCGGCACGATCACCGGGCGGGTCTTCATCTTCGGCCGGGCATTGAACACGACGATGGTCTTGCCGGTGGCGCGCAGCAGGCCCTGTTCCTCCAGGACCTTCAGCACGCGGCCCGCCATTTCGCGCGAGCAGCCGATCAGGCGCGACAGTTCCTGGCGGGACACCTTGATCTGCATGCCCTCGGGATGCGTCATGGCATCGGGCTCATTGCACAGATCCATGATGGCGTGGGCCACGCGGCCGGTGACGTCGACGAAGGCCAGGTCGCCCAGCTTGCGGTTGGTACGGTCCAGGCGCGTGGCCAGCTGCGTGGCCAGTTCGAAGATCAGCCCCGGGCTCTCGGTGGCGACCTGCCGGAAGCGCGGATAGGTCATTTCGGCCAGCTCGCAGGCCGTACGGGTGCGCACCCAGGCGCTGCGCGTGGGTTGCTCGTAGAACAGACCCATCTCGCCAAAGAACTGGCCCTTGTTCAGATAGGCCAGCACCATCTCGTTGCCTTCCTCGTCCTCGATCATCACTTCGACCGAGCCGTTCATGATGTAGTAGAGGACGTCGGGCAGGTCGCCGGCGTGAATCAGCACCGTCTTCGAAGGCACCGTGCGCACGCGGCAGTAGGTGAGGAAACGGTTGATCGCGGGAATGTCGCTCAGAAGTCTGACATTCTCTTCCATAGGACGGATGCCTTGTTCATGTGAGGCTGCGCTCATCAGGGACTTTTTATTACATAAGGCAGGGATGCTGCAAGCGAAACTTGGTTGATCACACCCGATAGGCGGTGCGCGTCATCACCCCCGACGTCAACTTCATCAACCAGCGTGCAGTCTGCGGTAGTTCGCTTGCGCCGGCGGCTCGCGCAGTTTCGCCGTGGCGGATTTCGTCGGCCTTCATTGTTTCGACGATGCCGCGGCTGCGCGCATCGGTGGCTGGAAGCTGCTGCAGATGCCGGTTCAGGTGGCCCTCGACCTGCTTTTCCGTTTCATTGACGAAGCCCAGGCTGAGCCGGTCATCGATGGCCGCCGCCAGGGCGCCGATGGCGAAAGACCCCGCATACCAGAGTGGATTCAGCCGGCTGGGTCGGGCGCCGAGTTCCCGCAGCCGCTGTTCGCACCAGGCCAGGTGACGGCCTTCCTCTTCCGCGGCGTGCAGCAGCAACTGCCGGGTGGTTTCGTCCCGGGCCAGCAGGGCCTGTCCCTGGTACAGGGCCTGGGCGGCAATTTCCCCGGCGTGGTTGACCCGCATCAGGCCGGCGGAATGGCGTCGTTCCGGTTCGGACAGGGGGGTCTCGCCAGCCAGTCCGGGCGGCAGGGCAGCCGTGGCCGGGGCAAAAAGCGCCCGGAGGGCGTTATCGGCGGTCCGCAACAGGCCATCCAGCGGGTTGGTTTGGCTCATGGGCTCATTATATTGGTGTGGAGCGGCCGAGCGGTTTCCCGTTTTGCAAAGCGGGGGAGGCTTGAGTACACTTCCGCGCCTTTTTCAGCACACCCGGCAGACCTAAATGAAGACAGTATTTGCCAATTCCGCCACCGTGCGCGGCGACTGGTTTGTAGTCGATGCCAGCGGCAAGACCCTGGGTCGCCTGGCCTCCCAGATCGCTCATCGCCTCAAGGGCAAGCACAAGGTTGATTACAGCCCGCATGTCGACATGGGTGACCACATCGTGGTGCTGCACGCCGAGAAGATTGCCGTCACCGGCAACAAGCTCGACGACAAGTTCTACCATCATCACACCGGCTACATGGGCAACCTGAAGTCGATCGCGCTGGGCAAGCTGCTCAAGGAACACCCTGAGCGCGCCCTGGAATTTGCCATCAAGGGCATGCTGCCGAAGAACACGCTCGGTCGCAGCATGTTCCGCAAACTGCATGTGTTTGCCGGTGACAAGCATCCGCATACCGCCCAACAGCCCAAGCCGCTGGAACTGTCATGAAGAACACTGCCCCCGCCCGCACCGTCAAACCCGACTACGGCACTGGCCGCCGCAAGTCCTCAACAGCGCGCGTTTACATGGCGCCGGGTACCGGGAAGATCACGGTCAACCAGCGTCCGCTCGATGAGTTCTTCGGCCGCGAAACCGGCCGCATGATCGTGCGTCAGCCGCTGGAGCTGGTGCAGATGACTGACCGCTTCGACATCACCGTGCAGGTTGCCGGCGGCGGCATCACGGGCCAGGCCGGCGCCATTCGTCACGGCATTGCCCGTGCGTTGATGGAGTACGACGAGTCACTGCGCCAGCCGCTGCGCAAGGCCGGCTTCGTGACCCGCGATGCGCGCGAGGTTGAGCGCAAGAAAGTCGGTCGCCGCAAGGCCCGCCGCGGCACGCAATACTCCAAGCGTTAAGTTCGGAGCCGGGCTGAAGGTCGCTTCAGCCCGGCAGCCGGCACCGGAAATTGGGGGATCGTCTAGTGGTAGGACTACGGACTCTGACTCCGTCAACCTAGGTTCGAATCCTAGTCCCCCAGCCAGCCGGCGCAGCGCTGCCGACTCAGAACTGCTCGATCCCCTCGTTGCGCGCGACCAACAGCAGGTCCGCAGGACGGGCCGCAAACAGGCCCACGGTCACCACGCCGGTGATCTGATTGATGGCCGCTTCCATCCCAACCGGATCCTCGATACGCAGATCGTGCACATCCAGCACGTGATTGCCGTTGTCGGTCACCACGCCTTCGCGCCATACCGGTCTGCCGCCCAGCACCGCCAACCGTCGCGCCACCTGGGCGCGCGCCATCGGGATGACTTCGACCGGCAGCGGGAAACGGCCGAGCGTGTCGACCAGCTTCGAGTCGTCGACGATGCAGACGAACCGGTGCGAGGCGCTGGCAATGATCTTTTCGCGCGTCAACGCCGCGCCGCCACCCTTGATCAGCATGCGCCGATGCGTGGCTTCATCGGCCCCGTCCACGTACAGCTCCAGCTCGTCGACGTCGTTCAGGTCGAACAACGGAATGCCCAGTTCAGCCAGTCGCCGGCTGGAGGCCTCGGAGCTCGAGATGGCGCCGCGCAGACGGCCCCGCCAGGGTTGCAGTTGCTCGATGAATGCGTTGACCGTCGAGCCTGTGCCGACACCAAGCAGCATGCCTTCTCGCAGGTATTGCAGCGCGGCCGCCGCCGCGCGCTGTTTCTTCTCTGATGCGGAAAATGCCATGTTTTCCAGCCTCCGGAAACGACTGTGCCCGCTTTCGCGGGCACAGTCTCAAGCTTCGAAGTGCGTTGCGTGAGTTTGAATTCACGCTTCGCTAAGTAAGAAGGCCTTACTTCTTCTTCGCAGCTTTCTTCTTGGCCTTCTTCTTTGCCTTAGCCATGAGAATCTCCATTTCAGGTTAGTCCGGGGTCCGAGTATATACACGAGACATAAAATTACAAGCAAGTGATTGACTGGAAAGCAGATGTGACTTCACTCACATCTCACTCCAACGTCAGGATGAATCGCCAGTGACGCTCTTCCACCGGTGTGATCGACAGTCGATTGCCGGCGCGCAGGATCATCATGCCGTTCAGTTTGCCGTCGGCATGTGTGCGCAGTTCATCCAGAGAGATGGTGCGCTTCATTGCCCGCTGCAGCTGTACATCAACCATGTACCAGCGCGGATTGGCGGGATCGCTGCCGGCGTCGTAGTGCGGGTGGCGCTTCCTGAAAGCGGTATCGTCCGGGTAACCAGCGCCCTTGATGCGCGCAATGCCTGCAATTCCCGGCACTTCGCAGCTGGAGTGGTAGATGAACGCGGCGTCGCCCTTGTGCATGCCATCACGCAGATAATTGCGGGCCTGGTAGTTGCGGACCCCGTCCCAGCAGGTGGTGCGGTCCGGCAGCGCGGCAAGATCGCTCACGCCGAAGGTCTCGGGTTCGGTCTTGAGCAGCCAGTAATTCATCGCTCACTCCGTGGTGAACCAGCGCAGTCCGGATCCGGTGACGACGCCATCGAGCGGGAAGTCGTGCGGTTGTGCCTCGATGTGCCGTCGCTGCTGACAGTCATGGGCGAGACCGATCAGGCGGGTACGGCGGGCGTTGCGGTCGCGTGGCAGTCCGGCCAGCAGACGGTCGTAATAACCGGCGCCCGTACCCAGCCGGTTGCCACGTGCATCGAATCCCAGCAGCGGCAGCAGTATCACCGGCAGCAATGCTGGATTGATCACGGGTCCCGGCGGCGGCTCGCCGATGCCCAGTCGGTTCACACGCAACGGCGCGCCGCCATCCAGGCACAGCACCATGCGCTGCAGGCGGTGATCGACGATACGCGGCAGATAGATGCGGCAGCGGCGCCGATGGCACAGCTGCATCAGGCCGGCGGTGTCCACCTCGTGCCCGATCGACACGTACAGCGCCAGCGAACCGCCGGCACTGAACCAGGACATGGTCGACAGGGTGGCGACAATGCGTTGCTCTGCCAGCCGGCGCAGGTGAGGGGGTATGGCCGCGCGCGCGGCCCGCAGCTCGCGGCGCATTGAGCCACGGTCGGGTTCTGGATTCATAAGGACGTCACCCGCCTGTGCCGGTGTGAGCCGTTGCTCTCGACCAGAGCAACAAGTGGGATGTCCTGCGACAGGTAAGGCTTTCTGCTCGGGGCAGACTTGCACAATGCTGTGCGCAAGGGAGGATCCCGTGGGTGTTTCAATTAGGGTCGAGAGGTAACCCGACTCGCGTGTCGAACACCGCAGGCAACGCCCGCGTCCGACTCTACACTAAAGCTCGAGCTGTTGCCCTTTCTCAAGCGCCGTCTCGACACGCTCACGCAGAGCCTTGAGGCGATTACCGAACTCTGCCTGCGTGCCGCTATCGCGATCGCGCAGCTGCAGCAATTCATTGGCCATGTTGAGCGCGGCCATCACCGCGATGCGATCGGCGCCCACCACCTTGCCGGTGTCGCGGATCTCCTTCATTTGCCGGTTCAGGTAAGCGGCGCTGTCGAGCAGGTCGCTGCGTTCTTCGGGCTGGCAGGCGACGAAATATTCCTTCTCCAGGATGCGCACCGTGACACGCGCTGCTTCCCGCTCGCTCACGCGCCATGCTCCATGGCCCGCAGCCGGCCGATCATGGCTTCAAGCCGGGTGCGAACCTGGTCATTGCGGCCCAGCAGCGTGGTGCGCTCGCCGGCCAGTGTTTCCTGCCGTTGGCGCAAGGCGCGGTTCTCGTCCTTGAGCTGGCGCACGGTGGCGACCAGTTCATCAACACGCTTTTCGAGACGCTTGAGTTCCAGTTCTGCGCTGGCCGGTCGCTGTGCTTCAGTCATGGGAAAACTATAGTTCTGTGCGGAAGCAGCGGTCAAACTGATTTTCGGGCCGATCGGAGCGGTTGCTAGCCAATGGCCGCCTGCATACCATCCTCAACGCGTGGCCTGGCCGGACTCATGAGCATTTGTCTTAACTACCCCGAATTGCAGCTGCTGCTGTCGCAATCGCATGCGGTGACCGACGCGGCTGAAGCGCATGGCACGCTGGCAGGCGCGCTGTGCGCCATTCGTGGCTACAGTCTGGACGACTGGCTGGCGGAAATTCTGCCCGAGGGGCCCGTGGCCAGTGATACCGGCGCCGCGTTGCGCGGGGTGTATGAGGCAACCGTGGCCGCGTTGAATGGCTCCGACATGCAATTCGACCTGCTGATGCCCGACGATGCGCAGTCGCTGGAGGCCCGCACGGAAGCCCTGAGCCTGTGGTGCAATGGCTTTGTGTATGGCCTGGGCGCCAACGGGGTGGGTGATCCCGAGCGGCTGCCGGGCGATGCGGCCGAGGTCGTGCGCGATCTGACGCAGATTTCGCAGGCAGGCGTCGATGCCAGTGACGGGATCGATGCCAATGAAGAAGCGCTGGCGGAACTGGTGGAATTCGTGCGCGTGGGCGTGCAGCTGGTTTTTGACGAGATGGGCCTGACGCGTGAAGTGCCACCGCCCGTGCTTCCGGTACTGCATTGAAGGAAGGCCATGAACGAGTCCGCACGATCCAGCGATGAATTTGCGCGCCGCCGCCGGCAGCTGATGCGCCTGGTGGGCAAGGAAGCCATCGCCGTCCTGCCCGCCGCTCCGGTGCGACAGCGCAACAACGATGTCGAATACAACTACCGCCAGGACAGCGATTTCCACTACCTGACCGGGTTCGACGAACCCGAATCGGTGGCGGTGCTGGTGCCCGGCCGGCCGCAGGGCGAATACATATTGTTCGTGCGTGAGCGCCATCCCGAGCGCGAGATATGGGATGGCAAGCGCGCGGGTCCGGCCGGCGCTGTCAGCCAGTACGGCGCCGACGATGCCTTTCCGATCGCCGACATCGATGAAATCCTGCCCGGCCTGCTGGAGAGCCGCAGCCGGGTGTATTACTCGATGGGCGTCTATCAGGACTTCGACCAGCGCGTGGTCAGCTGGGTGAACACCCTGCGCGCGCAGGCGCGGGCCGGCCGATCGCCACCGCAGGAGTTCGCCGCGCTCGATCATGTGCTGCACGACATGCGGTTGTTCAAGAGCCGCGCCGAGGTGGCTCTCATGCGCCGCTCGGGTCGCATTGCCGCAAACGCGCATCGCCGCGCCATGGGCTTCGTGCGCCCGGGCCTCAACGAATACCAGGTGATGGCGGAGCTGTTGCATGAATTCCACAGCCATAACGCCGACATTTCCTACCATCCCATCGTCGGCGGTGGCGCCAACGCCTGCGTGCTGCACTATCGCGACAACAACCAGGTATTGCGCGACGGCGATCTGCTGCTGATCGATGCCGGCTGCGAACTGGACTTCTACGCCAGCGATATCACCCGCACCTTCCCGGTCAACGGCCGCTACACGCCGGAACAGCGCGCGGTGTACGAGGTGGTGCTGGCCGCGCAGCACGCCGCCTTCGCCGAGGTATATCCCGGCAATCACTGGAATGCGCCGCACGACGCAGCAGTGCGTGTCATCACCCAGGGCCTGGTGAAGCTGGGGCTTCTGAAGGGCCGCGTGCCGCAGCTGGTCCGCGATGGCGCCTACAAGGCCTACTACATGCATCGCACCGGCCACTGGCTGGGCATGGATGTCCACGATGTGGGCGATTACAAGGTGGGCGAGGAATGGCGCGTGTTTGAACCCGGCATGGCGCTGACGGTCGAGCCTGGCATCTACATCAGCGCCGGCAGCAAGGCGCCCAAGCGCTTCTGGAACATCGGCATCCGCATCGAGGATGACGTGGTGGTCACCGGCAAGGGCCATGAAGTGCTGACCAGTCATGTGCCCACTGACGCTGGCCTCATCGAAAAGCTGATGGCGGCGGCATGAATCCGCCTGCCGCTGCGCAGGAAGTCGACATTGCGGTTGTGGGCGGCGGACTGGTGGGGGCCAGTCTGGCGCTGGCATTGCAGACCACTTCACTGCGCGTGGCGCTGATCGAGCCGGTGCTGCCCGGCGCCGGCGTGCAGCCCAGTTTCGACGATCGTTGCTCGGCGTTGGCCAATGGTTCGCGCCGCATTCTCGAAACCATCGGCGTGTGGGACGGGATTGCCGACGTGGCAACCCCGATCCGCGCCATCCGGATCTCCGACGCCGGCCGCTTTGGCGCCGCGCTCCTGTCCGCCGAGGAGCAGGGGTTGCCGGCACTGGGCTACACCGTGCTGAACCGCCAGCTCGGCGCGGCGATGTGGCAGCGGCTGCAATCGCAGCAGAACATCCGCGTGCTGGCACCGGCGCGCGTCACGGCAGTGGAGCATCAGCCGGATTTCGTGCAGCTGCAGATCGTGGATGCCGGCGGCGCGCGCACGCTGCGCACCCGGCTGGCCGTGGCCGCCGACGGGGCGCAGTCCATGGTGCGACAGGCGGCCGGCATTCCGGCCAGCGTGATGGACTACAGGCAATGCGCGATGGTTGCCAACTTCAGCGCCGAGCGTGCGGCCGATGGCACGGCGTATGAGCGTTTCACCCAGCATGGTCCGCTGGCGGTGCTGCCGCTGGGCGATGGCAGCTACACCGTGGTGTGGACCGTGGCCGGCGATGCCGCACCGGCATTGCTCGCGGCCAGTGATTCGGAGTTCGCGGCGCGACTGCAGCAGCGCTTCGGCTGGCGCATCGGCGCCATCACGCACGTGGGCAAGCGCGCCGCCTATCCGCTGGCGCTGTCCCGTGCCGAGCGCTGCATTGCGCCGCGGATTGCACTGGTGGGCAACGCGGCGCAATCGCTCCATCCGGTGGCCGGACAGGGTTTCAACCTCGGCCTGCGTGATGCCGCGGTGCTGGCCGAGCTGGTGGCCGCGGCCGGTGACGCCGGCGATGCCGCGCTGCTCTCGCAGTATCAGGGCCAGCGCAGCGTGGATCGCGAGCGCATGATTGCCTTCACCGACGGACTGGTGCAGTTGTTTGCCTCGCAACGTCCGGGCCTGCCGCAACTGCGCAGCCTCGGGTTGCTGATGTTCGATGCGCTGCCACCGGCCAAGCGCGCACTGTCGGCGATCAGCTGGGGATTCAACAGCCGCGCGCCGCGCCTGCTGCGCGGACTGCCGCTGGGCACGAGGCAACCCTAAGTGTCTGTCGCGGATACCGATTTTGACGTCGTCGTGGTCGGTGGCGGCGCGGTGGGCGCCACGGCGGCGGCGCTGCTGGCGCGTCACGCCCAGCTGCCCGCGCCGCGCATTGCATTGCTGGCGCCGGACCTGGCGGATCTGGCTGCGCCCGGAGGCGAGCCGCAGATGCGGGTGTCGGCCATCGCGCCGGCCAGTCGCAGGGTGCTGCAGCAGGCCGACGCCTGGCGGCGCATGGAAATGACGCGGATCTGCGCCTACGAACGCATGCGCGTCTGGCACGAGTCCATGCCGCCGGATGGCATGGCGACGCTGGCCTTCGATGCCGCCGAACTCGCGCTGCCCGAGCTGGGTTACATCATCGAGAATGCGGCGCTGACGCGCGCCACGGTGGCGAGCTTTGCCGAGGCCGGTGGCCGCCTGCTCGCGACCACACTGCAGTCGCTGGAAACCACGGCGCAGTGCGTTCGGCTGCACACCGGCGTCGGCGAGTATGGCGCGCGGCTGGTGGTGGGCGCCGACGGCGCGCAATCGCTGGTGCGCTCACAGCTGCAGATTGCGGTGAACAGTCGCGTCTACCAGCAGCAGGCCATCATTGCCACGACAGGCACCGAGAGGCCGCACCAGCACACCGCCTGGCAGCGCTTTCTTTCTTCCGGGCCGCTGGCGCTGCTGCCGCTGTTCGATGGCAGCAGCTCGCTGGTGTGGTCGGTGAGCGATGCACTGGCGGCCGAATTGATGGCACTGCCGCCCGAAGAGTTCGAGTCGCGGCTGGCCGCGGCGTCCGACCGCGTGCTGGGTCGCGTGAGGCTGAAGTCGCGACGCGCGGCCATCCCCCTGCAGCGGGCCACGGCGACGGATCTGATCGCACCGCGCGTGGCGTTGATCGGCGACGCCGCGCACCAGATCCATCCGCTGGCAGGGCAGGGCGTGAACCTGGGTCTGCTGGATGCCGCTGCGCTGTGCGAGGCGGTGGCGGCGGCGATGGGCGAGCGCGAGGACGTGGGCGCGTTGCGCGCGCTGCGCCGTTATGAACAGCAGCGTCGCACGCACGACACGCTGATCAGCTGGACCATGAGCGCCTTCAATACGCTGTTCAGTCAGGGTGGCGGCGCGGGTTGGGCGGCGGCGCGCATGCTCGGCGGGGCGGGGGCCACGGGTGTGGGGCGCAGGTTGCTGGCGCGGCGCGCGATGGGCTTGAGCGGCGAATTGCCGCGCCTCGCTCGTTAGGGCCTGCCCGCCGTTGCCGGCGTCCGCCGTGCTCAGGCGCGGCGGGCGGCGCGGGCGTTCGTGGTGCGGCGGCGTGCCGCCCCATGTCTGCGTTTCGAAACGCGTGCCATGCCATCGTCACCCGCTCCCTTCTGCGCCAGGCTCCGTTCGAGCAGGGACATGAGATCGACGACCTTGCTGCCGTTGGCTGCGCGTTGTTCGCCGGCCTCGGGCATGGTCAGGGTGTGGGTCTCGCCGGCCTTCACCTTTTGCTCGATGCGTTTCATCAGGTCGTCCCGGTAAGTGTCGGCGTATGCCTCGGGACGCCACTTCTCCGTCATCCCGCCGATCAGCTTGAGCGCCATCGTCAGCTCGCGGCCGCTGGCGCCTTCGACCTTCTTCGCGGCGGAGGCGATCTCCGGACGCGGTTGGATCTCGGCCTCGTAGCGCAGCGTGTTGAGGACGATGAGCCTGTCGACGGGCATCAACGCCGCCAGATGCTGCCGGCTGCGCAGGACAAAGGTTGCGACGGCCAGTTTCTGCGATTGCTCCAACGCTTCGCGCAGCAACGAGTAGACACGCTCGCCGCCCTTGGCGGGCACAAGGAAGTAGGGCGTCTCGAAGTAATAGGGCGCAATCGCGTCGTGCTCGACGAACGTCTGGATGTCGATGGTGCGAGAGGCTTCGACATTCGCCCGCCGGAAGTCCTCGTCCGTGAGCGCCACGTATTCGCCTTTTTCATATTGATAGCCCTTGACGACCTGACTCCAGTCCACGACCTTGCCGGTCGATTTGTTGTAGCGCTGGTAGCCCACGGGCGCGAAATCGCGCTTGTCGAGAAGATCGAGATCGATTTCGTTGGCGCGCGCCGCGGTGTGCAGGCTGACGGGAATGTGGATGAGGCTGAAACTGATCGCGCCGGTCCACAGCCCGTGCGCACCGCGCGGCTTCGCCGGCGCCTCGTTGGCAGAACGGGTCGATTTGCGCTTAGCCATGACTGGCCTCCACCTGGATGAGTTTCGGTTCGCGCGGCACCGCGGGGCGACGCAATGCCTGCGCGAGACCGGGGCGCCGCTCGCGATGCGGTGTCTGAACGGCCTGCCAGCGTTGCGTTTCGATGGAGCGATGAATGGCCCGTATGATCGCAACGTCGATCAGTCCTTCCTTCCCTGAGGGTTCGGGCGCGCGACCAGCGCGCACGCTCTGTGCGAAATGAATCAGTTCGGGTGCGAACTGATCGCTCTTGGCGAACCGGTGCTGCCGGGTCCTCTCACCGACGGTCAGCGCGTACGACAGGCCCATGCTGTAGTCGAACGCCGGGTCGAGGACCACGGATCCCCTTGTTCCGACGACTTCGCAGCGGGAACGGTCGGCCGCACCGAAGCTGCACGTGAAGCTCGCAATGCGTTCCCCCGGAAACCTCAGCACGGCGTGCACACTCTCCGGAATCTCCGCGAAGCGCCTGTCGGTGGAATGCGTGGCCGTGGCCCACGCCTCCGTCGGTTCGGCCCCGAACAGCATGCGCGCGGCGTTGATGCAGTAGATGCCGATATCCCACACCGGTCCGCCGCCGAGCGCGCGCTGGGTGCGAATGTTGCCGGCCTTTACCTGCATGGAGAACTGCGCGTCGAAGAAGCGCGGCTCGCCGAGTTTTTTCCTGCGCACGAGGTTGGCCACCTCCAGCGTGCAGCGTTCGAAGTGCAGGCGATACGCGACCATCAGCTGCACGTCGTTGCGGGCGCACGCGTCAATCATGCGCTCGCAATCCCTGACCGTTGTGGCCAGCGGCTTCTCGCACAGCACGTGCAGGCCGGCGCGTGCCGCCTTGAGCGTCCATTCTGCATGCAGCGTGTTCGGCAGCGCGATGTAGACGGCGTCGAGCAGGCCGCTATCGAAGAGCGTTGTCGCGCCCCGGTACGCCGCCAGCGTTTTCACGCCGTAGCGTCTGCCGAGCTGCCTGAGCTTGCGCGGAGTGCCGGAAACCAGTGCCGTGAGCTCGACGTGCGGACGCGCGTGCCTGAAGGCCGGAAGCACGGCGGCCTGGGCGATGTGCCCCAGGCCGACGACGGCGAAGCGCAACGGCGTGGATCCCGGTGGTTTTTTCACCGTTCCAGTAGAAGCGCCGCACCCCCGGTCGCCTATCAGCGAAGCGCCCGGGCGGCTGTCGGAATTGATTAGAAGCGATACAGCAACTCGGCCATGTGGAAGTCCGCGCCGATGGTGTGGCTTCCGTAGAGACTTGCGTCCGAGTAATGCATGAAGCGGTAGCCGATTCCGACTCGCCGGTACAGCGGCATGCTGACCGCGAACGTCAAAGCGGCCTGGAGCGGGCCGCCATAGTCCTGCAGCGCGTAGCGATGTCTGCTCAGCAGAGCGAGCCCGGCGCCCGCATCGGCGGAGAACCGCCCATCCCTGCTGCCGAATGCCAGCACCGGGACACCGGAAGCGACGACCCCGGCCTCTTCCGCTCCCTGCATGATGCCGGCACTCACCAGCAACCGCAGGCTCCATCCCCAGCCTGACGCGTACTGGTGTCGCCAGGGCAACTGGAGATTCACGAACACATCGTACTCACGAAATGTTTCCGGCTGCTCCTTGCCCAGCACCGTCTTGTCGTCGAACCGCACTCGAACGCCGCCGTTCAGAAACTCCAGGGCCACTGCGTGCCCGGGCCAGAGGCCGGCCACGCAAAGCACGGCGCACCATGGGATGGGAAAGCGAGCTGCCACGACCCGCTCGCGCCGCCTGCTAAATCTGTGAGTAGGCGGTCGGCCGCAGGATGTAGTTGCCGAACATGGACGAGGATCCCGCAAAGCGCGGGTCGGCGAACAGCGCCTCGCGCTCCTTGCTGGCGCCCCAGCCCACCTCGGCTTTCTGACGCTGGTCGAGACTGTCGTACACCCACATATAGCTCAGCGCCGGCAGGCGCTGACCGACGAGATTGCGCGCATACAGGATGGACGTGAAACCGACCTTGCTCAGGATGACATCCTCACCATTCTCGAACATGTCGATCTTGCGCAGATGTGCCTGCTCGGTGGGTTGTTCGTAGGTACGGAATTCGAAAATGCGGTTCGGATTGCCCACCATCGCGGTTGGCATCTTGATGCCGGGGAAACGCTCCATGGCTTGCAACAGCGTGCTTTCCATGCGGGCGAACGGCGGCTTGTCGACCGGCGCGGCCAGAAACGCCTCGGCGGTCCGCCGGTAATCGGCGTTCTGCGCCATGCGCACATCCAGTGTCGCCAGCAGCTCGGCCGAACTGGCGGGCAGCAGCAGGTATTTTCCCAGGGCATCGGTGGGCGCAAACCACGCGTTGAATACCCCAATGGGGCGTACACCCAGTGCATTCGCGGCAGGAATCAGCGCATCCTTCAGGTAGGCATCGAGTGCCGCCGCACTCTGGCCGGGGTTCATCGAATAGCGGCGCCACAGATAGAACTGCCGTTGCGTTGCTGCGGGTGCCGGCGTCTGGGCCAGCGCACCGGCAGCGGCAGTTGCGGCGCCAATCACGGCGGCGCCCAGAAGTTCACGACGTTTCATGTGATATCCCCCTGTATGTGGCGTGGTCAGCTCAGCGGCAGTTGGTCGATTTTCGCCGCGCAGATGAAATCGTTTTCCGACAGTCCCTGGATGGCGTGCGTGGAATAACGCACGCGGCAGTAGTTGTAGCCCACTTCAAGGTCCGGATGATGGTCTTCGATGTTGGCGACGTGTGCCAGCGCATTGACGAAGCTCATGGTGCGGTAGAAATCCTTGAACTTGAACTCGCGCGCCAGGCTCTTGCTGTCGGCGGCCACTTTCCACCCGGCCGCCAGCGTTTTGGCATGCCCGGCCGCCTGTTGCGGGGTCAGTGCGGGCATGCCGCCTTCGCAGGGCTTGCAGCGTTTCTGGCTCAGGTCGTTCATCACGCCTCCGTGCGGCGCGGATAGCGGCGCGCCACGTAGTTTTCCACCAGTTGCTGGAATTCTTCGGCGATGCGTTCGCCCTTCAGCGTCACGGTCTTTGCGCCATCCTCGTACACCGGCGCCACCGGCCGTTCGCCGGTGCCGGGCAGGCTGATGCCGATATTGGCCTGCTTGCTCTCGCCGGGCCCGTTCACCACGCAGCCCATCACGGCCACGCTCATGTTCTCCACGCCCACATGCGTGCGCCGCCATTCGGGCATGCGCATGCGCAGGTGCTCCTGGATGCTCTGCGCCAGCGATTGGAAATAAGTGCTGGTGGTGCGGCCACAGCCGGGACAGGCCGTGACCAGCGGTGTGAACGAACGCAGTCCCATGGTCTGCAGGATTTCCTGCGCCACGATGACCTCGCGCGTGCGGTCGCCGCCGGGTTCGGGTGTCAGTGACACGCGGATGGTGTCGCCGATGCCCGCCTGCAGCAGCACGGCCAGCGCGGCGGTGGAGGCGACGATGCCCTTGCTGCCCATGCCCGCTTCGGTGAGTCCCAGGTGCAACGGGTAGTGCGAGCGCGACGCGAGGTCGCTGTAGACGGCGATCAGGTCCTGCACGGCGCTGACCTTGGCCGACAGCACGATGTGATCGGCCGGCAGGCCGATCTGCACCGCGCGTGCAGCGCTGTCCAGTGCCGAGCGCACCAGCGCTTCGCGCATCACCTGTTGCGCTGAGTGCGGCTCGGGACGCGCGTTGTTCTCGTCCATCACGCGCGCCAGCAGTTCCTGGTCCAGGCTTCCCCAGTTCACGCCAATGCGCACCGGTCTGTTGTGGCGGCAGGCGGTCTCGATCATCGCCGCAAATTGCGGATCGCGCTTGCTGCCGCGGCCCACATTGCCGGGGTTGATACGGTACTTGGCCAGCGCCTCGGCGCAGGCCGGATGCTCGGCCAGCAGCTTGTGGCCGTTGAAATGAAAGTCACCGATCAGAGGCACGGCGCAGCCGGCGCGATCCAGCTGCTCGCGGATCG
>Ga0190274_10000915_pt1 | contig 17137 bp, 11 predicted proteins | sample Popmic531T_FD_133002 | JGI IMG/M metagenome (GOLD analysis project Ga0190274, IMG submission 133002) | Populus adjacent soil microbial communities from riparian zone of Yellowstone River, Montana, USA - 531 T | ecosystem: Environmental > Terrestrial > Soil > Riparian zone | place: USA: Montana... | reverse complement strand
TGGACGGACTGGACATGGTTGCTCCCGTACTTCGCCAACGCGCTCAATTACATGTCGGACTACAGCATCTGGTCCGTCTTCTCGCTTGGAGCAACTCTGGGGCTCGACGTGGCGATGCCGGTGACCGCGCAGATGCATCCGTACTCGAGCTACCTCTCTGGGTTGAACTCGTGGGACAACCAGAGCCGCGAGTACCGCGACGTGCCAGGACGGGTCGGAATCGTCAGCGTGGCGAGCAACTTCTACTGGGCGGGCCCAGCGCGCGCGGTGGCGCCAGAGGCCGCGGATGCGATTGCGGCCGCCATTTATGGTGCGGCCTTCGCCACGATGTACTGGGGTCAGTACATCCTGATTCAAGCGGATCCAATGGATCTTGATTCGACACGGCAGGGCCTGTCGCTTCTCTCTATTGCCGGCCATATTCTCTCCGTCGATCCCATTTACTGCCGGTTCGTGTCGAGCGCCGATCTGAGCGAGTGCATCGCCAATGACGGCGTGGTGCCCTTCACGAGTCAGGAGTATCCTGGCGCGCCGAACCTCTACATCGAGGGCCCGGCGCACATTCAGGAGCGGCAGCAGACCGACGCCGCGCTCTATCAGGCGCTGGTTTGGTACACGCACGCGGCCGCACGTTCCGCCCCGCCCTCGTCCCCCGGGCCCGGTTACCCACCTCCACCGCCAGCTGATCCGCCACCCCCGGATTCGGGATCCGGTTCTCCTCCCGTCGATAACCCTCCAACACCTGCGCCTGACCCGACGGACAGTCTCCAGCCGAACCAGCGTCTGCATGCTGGTGAGTCCATCTGGTCGAGCAACGGTCTCTACCGGCTCCGCTACGACGAGTCGGGTGACCTCGTGCTCTTCGATGTGGCCGGGGGCTATTCGATGTGGACGAGCGGCACACAGGGCTCGTCGCCCGGCATCGCGGTCATGCAGGATGACGGCAACTTCGTCATTTACGACATCGACGATCGGCCCTGCTGGTGGACCGGTACCGACGTCAATCCCGGTGCGTTCCTCGTCGTGCAAAACGATGGAAACCTGGTGGTGTACGACGGGAGCTTACGAGCGCTGTGGCATACGGGGACATGGAGGTAGAGGAAAAGGGGAAAGTACGAAGTACGAAGTACGAAATACGAAGTACGAAGGGCGACGGACGAGATGCGAAGGACGCGTACCAAGGAGGGACAGGTGCTTCGAGCGGCGGTTCTTGTGCTCCTCTGGACCGCTGGCGTCTTGGCATTCGGTCAGGGCACGCTCGGGGGCTGGCTTCGGCCGGTCCCCGAGTGGGTCGTTGCTGGAGAAGGACGGGGGACGCCTGCAGTTGATGGGACGACCGTCTTCTTTCTCTCGCGCGATCGACGGGTTGTCGCCGTCGAGCGAAACACTGGCGTCGTTCGGTGGCAGGCCTCCACGGCACCGGCGAGTGCCAGCGATGGCGCGTCGATGGGTTCACGCGTCCTTATCGCGGGTGATCTGGTTGTTGTGGGGGACGCTGATGTCGTGGCGTTCGATCGGGGCACCGGAGCGTATCGGTGGCGGTTTGCACTCGCGAGAGGAGCCAACCCAGGGGCTCACCTGGGCTTCTCGACGGGAGCGGTCATCTATGGGGGGTCGCGTGTTGGCCGTCTGTATGCGCTCGACGTCTCGACTGAGACCGTCCTCTGGTCCAGGGGCCTCGGACCTGACACGACGGTGTTTGGACCGGTCGACGCGGGTGATCTTGTCGTGGCTGCCTTCACGCGGTTCAGCGAAACCACGACTGGAGGTGTGATTGCCGTCGACCGGGTGACGGGCGTCGAACGGTGGCGCCAGGCTTTTCCACGATGGACGACCCTTGCCGCGGCAAGGGGTGCCGCGAGCGAGCCGCTGGTCACCGGCAAATGGGTGATCGCGGCCAGCCAGGAGGGAGTGATTTACGCGCTTGACCACGGCACCGGTCACCTGGCCTGGGCGATTCCGAGTCTTGACCGGCGCGCCGACGGCCGTAATGCGATCGCTCAGGACTTTCGTCCGCTTGTTCGTTCCGGGACGTGGCTCGTCGCTGGATCGCTCACGGGAGAAGTCGCGGCTTACGACCTCGACACCCGTCGTCGGCGCTGGCTCACCGCGCCGGTGAGGTCTTCGGTGGCGTTCGGAATGGCGGCTGATGACGACCTGGTGTACGTCCCGTTCTTGTCCGGGCATCTTGTCGCGATGAACGGGCGGACCGGCGAGGAAGTATGGCGGCTTGGCAACGGCACAGACGGGTTCGCATGGACGCCTCTCGTGGGCGATCGGCACTTGTACCTATCGGGCTCTGGCGCGGGGTTCCTGGCCTTTCCGCGCAGGCCTTCTGACACGAAGGGAGTCGAGAGACGATGAACGGTCGAATGAGAGTGGCGATGGCGGTGGTGCTCGCATTGGTTGCCGGGTGTAGTGACGCTCCCGCAGCACCGGGCGGGCCGTTTGAGGGAAGTTGGTTTGGTCCGTTTGTGGATAGCGCCGGCGGTGCCGGAACGGCGCGACTGGTCCTGACACAGTCTGGTGCCGGACTATCGGGCACCTTCACGATGGCCCTTACGAACCCTCCCAACTCGGCAGACCAAGTTGGAACCGTTTCTGGTACTACGACGACAAAGACGACGGCTTCGATTTTCTTAAAACCCTCGACACCCTTGTCCTGTGGCCTTAGTGGCACGATGGGCGGCGCGGTCTCGCTCTCTGGTTTGAAGTTGACGGGGAATTTCTCGGCTGTCACGTGTACTGGGGCGGTGACCGGCACGCTCGATCTTGCTCGACAGTAGGAGAGGTTCTGCCAGTACAATCCGCGTTCACGGTGCGCCTCCGATCGAGCAGGCGTCCTCTCGAGGCGCAGGAACTGGGAGTGTTACGTCGATGGTGTTGAGTCGAAGCACGATCCTCGATCGGTTGCGGGCTCGTGTCGACCGTGGCGAGCCGATAGTTGGCGCCGGGGCTGGCACTGGAATTTCCGGGAAGTGCGCCGCGGCTGGTGGCGCCGATCTCATCGTGATCTACAACTCAGGCCGCTTTCGGATGGCGGGGCACGGATCGCTTTCTGGCCTCATGCCGTACGGCGACGCCAACGCGATTGTCATGGAAATGGCGAGAGAGGTCTTGCCAGTTGTAGCGGACGTGCCTGTGCTGGCGGGGGTGTGTGGCACCGATCCGTTTCGGCTGATGCCTGTATTTCTCGACGATGTACGGCGGGTGGGGTTCTCGGGAGTGCAGAACTTTCCGACGGTTGGCCTCATCGACGGTGTGTTCCGGCAGAACCTCGAGGAAACCGGCATGGGCTACGCCAAGGAAGTCGAGATGATTCGGCTCGCCCACGAAATGGATCTATTCACGACACCGTACGTGTTCAACGCCGAGGAGGCACGTCAGATGGCGGCGGCCGGAGCCGACGTGATCGTCGCCCATATGGGACTCACGACCAAGGGCATGATTGGTGCCACGACGGCCCGGTCGCTCGACGACTGCGTTCACGACGTTGGTCGAATTGCCGAGGCCAGCCACGCCGTTCGAGACGACGTGTTCGTGATTTGTCATGGGGGGCCGATCAGCGAGCCGGGCGATGCGCAGTACGTGTTGGAGCGCGTGCCGGGTCTGGTCGGGTTCTATGGCGCGAGCAGTATGGAACGGTTGCCGGTCGAGATCGCCATTACCGAACAAGTTGGCCGGTTTACGCGGCTGAAAATGGCCGCGCGGGGTCGATAGGTCAACGCGCGTCGGGGGCTGAGGTTCGCTCGAAGAGATACACGTCCATGTTGTTCGGCTGGAAGTGTTCCCGTTCGAGAAACGTCTGCGCGAAGGCGCTCGCCAGCGGCCTTCGCCAGGGATCGTAGTGGAGCACGAAGAGCCACACGCGCCGGTGGCTGCCGACGGCGCTCGCGAGACGAGTTGCGATCGGCTGGCCGGGAGACTCGTCCGGAGGAGCGGGCCCGAAGGGCGAGGCCAACTGCTCGAGGTCCTTGCGCCTACTGTAGTAGTCGTACACCCACTGATTGAATCCTTGGTGCAAGACGACGAGGTCGCCGGGTTGGGCGAGCGCCTCCATCTGGGCGACGGCGGCTCGCCACCCGTCCTTTCGCGGCTTGGTGAAGTATGCCGAGAGCGGCCACGCGGCCAATGTGGCGACGAGCACGACGAGCGCGACACGAAGGCCGGTGCGCGGCAGGGCCATCGTGCCACAGGCGGCGAGCATCGCGAATGGCACCGAGGCGGCGATCGTGTACTTCGGCAGAAAGATTGGCGAGCCGATCCGAGAGAGTAAGAACGGCAGCACGATGGGGCACAGGGTCCACGCCAGCAGCACGATGACTGGCGCGGATGAGTGGTCGATCGCGCCGGCGAGGGAGCGGTATCGCCATGCGCCCAGGACGGCCAGGATCGAGAGGAGAATCACGAGCGGAATCGAGCCCGCGTACGTGTGAAACGGCTGGAAGATGTTCTGCCAGGGTAGCTGTGGAATCCAGAAGCCTTCTTGCACGCGGGTGGCTTGCCGCACGAGCACCGAAACCCAGGGCGAGTAGAGGAGGACGGCGGCAGCGACGCTCGCGGCCCAGGGAATCGCCGCGTGCTTGAGTGACACGCGGCGCGAGGCCACGAGGAGCAGCATCGAGACGCCCTGGGCGGCGATCGTGAACGTGCTGTAGATCTGGGTATACAGCATCAGCGCCGTGACGATCACGTAGCCGGCCATCCAGCCGCGGCGGGGCGTTCCGAGGACGAATGCTTCGAGGAAGGTGTGCATGCTGAGGGTGCCAGTGAGGGCGAGCAGCACGTACATGCGCGCTTCCTGCGCGAACTGAATGTGAAAAGGAGACACCGTGAGGAGCGCGGCGGTGACGAGCGCCGCGCCGCGGCCGGCCAGTCGTCGTGCGAGGGCGTACGCCGCACCGATCAGGCAAAGGCTGAGCAGGACCGAGAGCAGGCGCGCGCCGGCCTCGGTCGGCGTGGCGATGAACAGCCAGACGCGAAGCAGAAAGTAATAGAACGGGGGATGGACGTCCTTCGAGGCTTCGTCGACGATGCGCGCGAATGAATCGTTGGCGATCGTGACCGAGATGGCCTCGTCAAGCCAGAGGCTCTCGGTGCCGAGATGAAAGACGCGCAAGGCCCCGGCGGCGGCGAGCAAGAGGACGAGCAGCCACTCAACACGGCGTGGCGCGGTCTCGGCGGACACCCCGGGACGATACAACGAAAGAGACCGGGCGTTGAACTGCGGCAACAGAAGAGACCGGGTCTTGCACTCCGAGACCCGGTCTCCTAGTCTCTGACCATGACGCGCACGCGGGTCGCCGTTGTTGCTGGCTGGATCTTTATCCTCGTCGTTACTGGCGGCCCAACGCCTGCCGCGACTCCGGCCGGTGCGCCGGTTCCCGCGGCTCTGGCCGCTCGATCAACCTGTGAGACGCTCGTCGGCCTCCACATTGGCGCTTCCGACATAGGTCTGCCTACCGCCGGCGCCACTTTGACGTCTGCGGTCGTCGTGCCTGCGAGCCCGGAACGTGTCGAGGGTGCCCGGACGGTTCTCGCCATTCCCGAATACTGCAAGGTCCTTGGCGCGATCGCGCCGGTGGACCCGTCGGCGACGACCATCAATTTCCAGATCAACCTGCCGACCGCATGGAACCGGAAGACCATTCAGCTTGGCGGGAGCGGGTTCAACGGTGTGATTCCGGTCGCCCTTACGACCGGCATGCAGTGGGGGCCTGAGTCGATTCCGCCGAACGCGCCTTACGCGCTTTCGCGCGGGTTTGTCGTCTACGGCAGCGATTCGGGCCATCAGAGCGGTGCGCCTGCGGTCGGCGGGCTCCCGAATGGATGGGCGGCGAATGCTGAGGCGCTCACCAACTTCGCTTACGCGCAGATGAAGAAGACTCACGACGTCACGCTCGTCGTCGTGAAACGGATGTATGGCGAGGCGCCTCGACACCGCTATTACATGGGATCATCGCAGGGCGGCCGCGAGGCGCTCATGGTCGCACAGCGGTTTCCGCAGGACTACGACGGCATCTTCAGCCAGGTGCCAGTGTTGCTGCAGTTGCAGTGGGACATGCTCGAACCACTGCTCCGCGCGCAGGCGCAAGCGGGTGACGGTTGGATTCCTGCCTCGAAGGTTCCGCTTGTCGGCAAGGAAGTGCTGCGCCAATGCGACGCGCTCGATGGGTTGGCCGACGGGCTGGTCAGCCGGTACCTGGCATGCACGGCGAGATTCGATCCGGCGACGTCGCCGCAGGCGTGGAGCACGCTGCGCTGTGAAGGTGGTGCCGATCTTGGCGACACGTGTTTCTCCGATGCGCAGATTCGCGCGCTCCGTGAGATCTATGCGGCCGACGTGTTTCCGTTCCAGATTCCGCGCGGCTGGGAGTTCGTGCCGGGATGGCCGACGGGAGGCGAAGGGGCCGGCAATTGGAAGGGGCTAGGCATGCGGCCGACGCCCACGATGAACGTCGGCATGGTGCGGACGCTCATCACGGGACGGCCGGATACCGACGTGCTGACGCTGAACCTTGCGGACTACCGCGCGCGCGTCGAGGAATTGTCGGCGCTCCTCGACGCGGGCAACCCTGATCTTTCGGCCTTCGAGCGGCGCGGCGGGAAGCTCATCCTCAAGGTGAACTCGACCGATTACACAGCCAATCCTCGGCAGTCCTACGCCTATTACGACAAGGTCGTGAAGACGATGGGACAGGGGAAGGTGGACGGGTTCATGCGGTTCTACGTTGGCGTCGGAATCTTCCACAATCGCAACGTCGGCCGCAATCCGCTCACCGGTGAGATTGTGCCGGCCTTTGTTGATTTCATCAGCATGCTCGACGATTGGGTGGACCAGAACAAGGCGCCGATGGACGCGCCGGTGCTGAGCGACATGGAACTGGTGCCGCCGTTCACGGTCAAGTCGAGCCTGCCGATGTGCCGGTACCCGAGGTACCCGCATTACAACAACACCGGCGACCCGAAACAAGCGGCGAGTTACACGTGCCAGCCGAACTGACGCCGAGGGACTGCGTCGCAAGCCTCGACGCGCTCTGTGTGACCGCTGCGGTGAATTGACCGCGCGTCAGGAGAACGGGTCTATCGCGCTGAACTTTCCAGCCACGCCGCCATTACTTCTCGCGCGGCTTGAGTGCGCCACGAAGCTTGTCGGCGAGCGATCCAAATGCCTCGGCTGGGGTTGTGTCCTTGTTGCCGGTGGACTCATGGGCTTCCCCGTCTTGTGAGTCGGGGCTGCGTGATGACGGTGCTGCCTCGCGCGCACGCGGGGAATCCTCTTCGACGAGCGCCACTCCGATCCGCTTCTTGTCGGGGTCAATGCTGAGAATCTCGACCGTCCGGGTCGTCCCCGCGGCGACCGATCGCATCCACCCACGTGATCCACCGGTCGGCGGGAACGTCGAAGCATGCGCCAAGGCTTCAACTCCAGGTTCGAGTTCGACGAACGCCCCGAACTCCGCGAGGCGCGTGATTCGGCCGGTACGTACCTGGCCCACGTCGTAGGTAGTGGCTGCTCTCGTCCAGGGATCATCGGTGAGTTGCTTCAACCCGAGGGAGATCTTCTGCGTGCCCTCGTCGACTCGCAGAACCTTGACGGTGACCGACTCGCCGGGTGTCAAAACGTGCGAGGCGTCGACGACACGCGACCATCCCATCTCGGATACATGAAGCAGGCCTTCGACGCCGGAGCCCAGATCGACGAACGCGCCGAAGTCGCGCACGGAGATGACACGACCGGCGATTACGGCGCCGGGGACGATCGAGCGCCGGACGTCAACCGCGCTCGCCCGCCGCTCCTCTTCGAGCAGCGCGCGCCGTGAGACGACCAGGTTCCTGCCGCCTTCCTTGAACTCGATGATTCGAAACGCGTACACGCGCCCGATATGGTCGGCCGGGTCCGTATTGCGGACGATGTCGATCTGAGAGATGGGGCAGAAGGCTCGTTGGTGCGCGATACGCACTTCGTATCCGCCCTTCACGGCGCCTTCGACCTTGCCTTCGACCGGCAGCCCGGCGTGGAATGCGTCTTCGAGTTGTCGGCTGGTCGCGGCGCCGCGCGCCAGCTTCCGCGAGAGGACGAGACCGCCTTCGGTCGAGACGACGACCGCCTCGATGCGATCGCCCACGGCGACCTCGAGCGCGCCCTCGTCGTCTTTCAGTTCTTCAACGTCGATGGTGGCCTCGCCCTTGCCGCCGACGTTGACAAACACCACCTCGGCGCCGATGGCCACGATCGTGCCCTCGATGGTCTGTCCCTGCTTGACGCGCTTCGTCTGAATCGACGCCTCGAACAAGGAGGCGAAGTCTTCGTCGGGCTCGGCCATAGCTACTTTCCGGCCGGCACTTTGGCCTTGAGCTCTTCAGTCCAATTCTGTACGAAACGCATTTCGGGAACTTCCGCTTTCTGTCCGTCCGGTGCCGGCGCGTCTACCAGCAGCAGGAACCGCTGTCCATCAGGCGACACGTCATAGTGACGGCCAGCGTTGAGGGCGACGGCATAGGGCCCTTTGACCACGACCACGGGCTTGCCCAGCACTGGCTGCGGGCTGAGTGTGACAGACACAGCCATGATCGTGTCCGGCGCCAGGTAGTAGAACAACTCGCGACCGTCCTTCGACCAGAGTGGCCGAGTACCTCCATCGGTCGACACCGTCCTTCTCGACGACGTCACGTCGGGGAACGCGCTGAGATAGACCTGGGTCGGTCCCGACTCATTGGACTCGTAGGCGAGCCACTTGCCATCCCGTGACACCATGCCATTCGACTCGCTGAACTTCGTCTTCAGCAGCATTTCCTCGCGGCGCTTGCCATCGAGAATGAGCACACCCAGATCGAACGGGCTTGTGAGCGGTGTATCGAACACAAGGTGCTTGCCGTCCGGCGAGAACGACGCTGGTCCCTGGACCGTCGTGCCGACGCTCAGACGCTCTGGCGCGCCGGAACCGTCCGCCTTCTGCCAAAAGATGGTCTCCAGGCCATCTCGTTCGGCGGTGAAGGCGACGCGCTCGCCGTCTGGCGCCCAGACGGGCATCCGATTCAAGCCGGGATCGGTCGTGAGCCGCTGCAGCGTGCCGCGAAGCAGATCCCAGATCCAGATGTCGTTCTGCTGATCGCGAGCGTCGAGCGCGACTCGGGTGCCGTCGGGCGAGAGGCGGGCGTAGGTGTAGGCTCGCGGCGGAGCGTTGATGGTCTCCTGTTTGCCTTTGCGATCGACCCAGACGAGCGTCCGCGGGGGCACTGACAACGTCGAACCTCGGACGTAGAACAGCGAGCCATCACGGGCGATCGCATAGTTCGCTGCGCCGGTCTGCGCGCCCGCGACGCCATCCATGATGGAGATCGGATCGCCGCTGGCCTGGCGAGTGGCTGAATCGAACCGGACCGCCCTCAACGCGCCTGCGACGTAGTACACGAGATGGCCTGATGGCGACAGGTGTGCCTGCGAGCCGCCACGGACAACATCCGAAATCGGGCCCACGGGCAGCGGCGTGGCCACGATGCGGGACCGTTCATTGGTTCCGCTCCACGCCGTGAAGATCAGCCCCTTGCCGTCCGGGAGTACCTCGGGCCAGATGTGGTCCGTTTCGTTCGTTGCCGGATCGATTCTGGTCAGCACCTGCGGTTCGCCGCCGCCGACAGGCACGCGACGAAGCCCTTTGCTCGTCGTGGTCGCGAACACGATCGTGTCGTCGGGTGCCCAACTGCCTCCGCGGAACGCGCCCTCGATGGGACAAATCGTCTGCGCAGGTCCGCCGGAGATGGAGATGCGCTTCAGCGTGCTGTCACTGCTGTTACTGAAAGCAATCCAGCGGCCGTCAGGCGAGAAGAAAAACGCGCCGACTGAACCCTCCGTGCCGGGAATGAGAGTCCCGTGCAGTTGTCCGATCTCGCGTTGATAGAGGGCCGCGGTCTGGGAGTTCACGTCCTGCGCAAGCCGATAGACGAGCCGCGAGCCGTCAGGTGACAGTGCCACACCGGACGCCTGCAAGGGCGGGCGAAACGGCGGCTGGTCGGGGGTCGTTGTAATGATGAAACGGGCCACGCGCGGCGGCGGCGCGGGTCGCGGCCAGAGCGCGGCGCCGGTGGCCAGTGCCCCGAGGACGATGACGGCAATGGCCCATGGCAGCGCGCGCCGCCAGGTCGCGCGAGGAGCTGGCGGCGGCAGTGGCCGTGTCACCGGAAGCGGAGTCGGGTAATCGAAGGCACCCTCGAGGGCGAGCCTGATCGCGGACATGTCGCGCACGCGCTTTTTCGGATCCTTCTGCAGGCACACGCGCAGCACCTGGCGGACCCGTTCGGGAATGACGGCTGGTAACGCAGCCATGTCCGGGTCGTCGCGCAGGACCGACACCAACACGTCGGAGATATCCTCCCCGCCAAATGCGCGGTTGCCGGTAAGCATCTCGTAGAGCAGGGCGCCGAACGCCCACACGTCGGCGCGGCGATCGACGGACTTGCCCTTGGCCTGTTCGGGCGCCATGTAGGCCGCCGTGCCGAGAATCACGCCCGCCGCCGTCATGTGCAGCGACAGTGTCGGCGACATGGAGGCGCTCGACGTGGCCCCCGCCGTGGGGTCCATGGCCTTGGCGAGGCCGAAGTCCAGAACCTTGACGGTTCCGTCATCGCGCACTTTCACATTCGCCGGCTTTAAGTCGCGGTGAATGATCCCCTGCTCGTGCGCCGCTTCGAGCGCCTCGGCGATCTGCGCTGCGATAGGCAGCGCATCATCGAGCGGGATGGCGCCCCGAGCGATGCGCTGCGACAGATCCTCGCCCTCGACCAGTTCCATGACGAGTGCGCGCACACCGCCGGTGTCTTCAATGCCGTAGATGGCGGCAATCTGCGGATGGTTCAGCGACGCCAGCGTCTGGGCTTCGCGGGTGAACCGGGCAAGGCGGTCGGGATCGCTCGCGAACGAGTCGGGCAGAACCTTCAGCGCGACGTCGCGGTTGAGCTTGGTATCGCGGGCGCGGTAGACCTCGCCCATGCCACCACTGCCGATCTGGGCAGTGACTTCATACGGACCGAGCCGGGTGCCAGGAGTGAGGGCCAGAGTGCTGGGATTATACGCGTGGCCCTGTGACGCCGAGGGTTCGCGGGGTCGATGCGCCAGTTCGGAGTTTCGCTACCGTCGCATCAGTTGGATCGCGGCCGTCCGAGTCCACGGTCGGACCACCAAATACGTCGTCAGAAGAACCATCGCCAGGCTGGCGAGAGCCGCGCCCGCAATGACGAGGGGTTCGACAGATCCAACACCGTACAAAATCGAGGCAGCGACAGGTGGGAGCGCCAGGCCGGCTCCGAGGCCGGTTAAGGCGAACCCGCTTCGGCTGTGCCGCTACTGTATTGTTCGAATCTTGATATCCCGGAACCAGACTTCGTCGCCATGGTCCTGCAAGAGAATGTGGCCGCGACGCACCTCGCCGAAACCGGGAATATCCTTGAATTTGCTTTCGGCGATGAGTGCTTTGATGCGCGGGCTGCCGATCTCGAACTCGACGACCTTGACGCCATTCAGCCACTGCTGCACCTGGCCGCTGTTCACGACGATACGCACGTGGTTCCAGTCGCCGATGGGGCGAGCCGCGTGCGCGGAGGGGGGAATGAGGTCGTAGACGGCGCCGGCCGTCCGGTTGCCGTCCTTGCCTAGCTTGGCATCCGGGTGCCGCTCATCGTCGAGCACCTGCATTTCGAACGACACACCGGCGCGACCCGTCTTTGCGAGCGCCTCATCGACCAGATACTTGATGCCGCTATTGCCGCCCGGCGCGATCTTCCAGACGACCTGCAGTTCGAAGTTGGTGAACTCGTCGCGGGTGATGATGTCGCCCGCGTTGGCCGCTTGGGCCGGAGGAACTGTGATGTGTTTCAACGTGCCGGCTTCGATCACCCAGCCTGCTGTTGGAAAGTCTGTGCGGTTATACCCGCGCCACCCGTCGGTCGTGCGGCCGTCGAAGAGTAGTCGCCAGCCCGCAGCCTTCTCCGAATCGGTCAGTGTGTTGGGAAGCGGCGCCGACTGCGCAGCGACACGCGAACTCGACGGCACGAGGCTGCTGAGACCGGCGCAGCCGCAGGCGACCGCCGCCAGGGTGAGTAACGTTCGTAGATATGTTTTCATAACGCTCACTTCACAGGTGTGACACGCAGATTCGAGAAATCGCCGTCGCTGTTGTTGCCAACCCAGAGTCCGATCTGTCCCCGTGACAAGTCGCCAAGCTTTTTGACGTCGAGAGTCGGTGTCGTAACTGCGCCCGCAAAGATCTGCACGGTCTTGGCCGCCACGACAACACGGAGTCGGACCCAGTCGGTCGGTGAGAGCGACGCATCGACGGGATTCTCGAACTCTTCGGGAAACTCCTGACGCAAGCGCGGCCAGTCATACGCCGGCACGGAGACGTACTGGACGGCGTGCTGGTGACGTGCCGGATCTGTTGCTTTGAAGTTGAACGGGCGCAGGTATACCGCCTCGTAGGTGGCGTCGTCCTTTCGATGAAAGGCGATGCCGAGAAAGCTCTGTTGCAGCACGTCCTTGCCCCGTACATCGACTTCGATCGTCCCCTCTGTAAAGTCCGTGGCGTCGATCCAGGCCACGCCGGCATCGACGCCCTCGCCAAGATGCACGCCGGGGCGTGGACCCTCGAGCCGCGTGACTGTGCGGTTCACGCCACGCACCGTGCGGGCTGCCAACCGGGCGGCGAGGTCGATGGACTGGGTTGCGGCCGCTGGTACTTGAGCGGCCAAGGCCGGCCAGGCGACGTTTAGCGCCAGCGCAACGGCGACGCCGCCGAGAGAGACAACAAGACGATGAAGGCCGGTTGACACGGGTCCTCCCGACAGAAGCGGCCCAGGCTGGCCAAAGTCATGGTCGCCGCGTTGGACGTGTGTTTCGGCGTTAGCCATTATGATAACCGCTCATCCCGTATGGACAGTCACCAGAGTATTGCCGCACCCGAGCGCACCGGCGTTTCGGGCGCGGGCCGACTTTACGGCTACCTCTCGCCCGACGAAGTGGCCAACCTCGTCCGCGACGGCTTGCGAGCGATTCCGGCGGACAACCGGCGTGTGCTGGTCATCATCCCGGACGGTACACGCACCATGCCGATGCCGTTCATGTTTGCTGCGATCGAGCGCGAACTGGGTGCACGCGTAGCGGTGATGGATTATCTTGTCGCGCTCGGCACGCATGTGCCGATGTCCGACCGGGAACTCAGCGCGCACATCGGCCGCGATGTCGTTGATGGACGGGTAGGCGTGCGGCGCATCTTCAATCATCGATGGGACGATCCCGCGACGTTTACCGAGCTCGGTACGATTGCTGCCGCTGACGTCTCGTCGCTGACCGGGGGCCGGCTGAAACAAGACGTGCCGGTCGCGCTCAATCGCCTCGTCATCGAATACGACCACGTGATCGTCTGCGGTCCGGTATTCCCGCACGAGGTCGCAGGGTTTTCCGGCGGCACCAAATATCTGTTCCCGGGCATTGCCGCGCCCGAGATCATCCACTTCACGCACTGGCTCGGTGCACTCGTGACGAGTTCGGAGCTCATTGGCACACCCGACACCGCCGTGCGCGCCGTGATCGATCGCGCGGCTTCCTTGCTGCCAACGCCGCTCTCACTCCTCGCCCTGGTGGTGACGCACGAAGGGGTCGCCGGCTGCTACTGCGGCGATCCACGCCCGACCTGGCGCCGGGCCGCCGACCTGTCGGCCCGACGTCACATCACCTGGCTCGACGCGCCCCTCGATAGCGTTCTGGCTGTCATGCCGGAGATGTATAAGGACGTGTGGGTCGCCGCCAAGGGCACCTATAAGACGGAACCGGCGATCGCCGATGGTGGAGAAGTCATCATCTACGCGCCGCACGTCAAGGCCGTGAGCTACGTGCACGGTCAGTTGCTCGAGGAGGTCGGTTATCACTGCCGCGATTACTTCCTGGCGCAGTGGGAGCGCTTCAGGCACTATCCAGGTGGCATCTTGGCGCACTCGACGCACGTCAAGGGGCTCGGAACCTACGATCTGGCGACGGATGTCGAGACGCCGCGCATTACGGTCACGCTCGCCACGGGAATTCCCGAGGCCATCTGCCGGAAGATCAATCTGGGCTATCGCGATCCGGCCACCATCCATCTCGACGACTGGCCGACGGTGCCGAGCGGTGGCCGGTTGAAGGTGCCACGGGCCGGCGAGATGCTGTACCGCGTGGGCCGTCCGCCAGCCGCTCCTGAGTACGAACGATGACTTATTCGATTGGTGTCGTGGGACTGGGCGTCATGGGGGCCAACCTGGCCCGCAACATCGAGAGCCGGGGTTTTGGCGTCGCTGGCTACGACCTCGACGCCGCGAAGACGGCGTCGTTCCTCGCAGGGCCGGCCAAGGGCGCGAATATCACCGGTGTGAACTCACCCGAGGCGCTCATGGCGCGGCTCGAGCCGCCCCGGCGCGTGCTCGTGATGGTGCCGGCTGGTCCGGCGGTCGATAGCGTCATCGCGCTTCTACGTCCGCACTTGCAACCCGGCGACATTCTGATCGACGGCGGCAACTCGTTTTTTCGTGACACGGATCGGCGCAGCGACGACCTGGCGTCGAGCGGCTTCCACTTCATGGGCACCGGCGTGTCCGGCGGCGAGGAAGGCGCGCTGCGAGGACCCGCCATCATGCCGGGCGGATCGCGCGATGCGTGGGAAGCGGTCGCGCCCATCTTCCGCGCAATCGCGGCGAAGGCCGACGATGGCGAGCCCTGCGTCGATCATATGGGGCCACGCGGTGCGGGGCACTACGTGAAGATGGTGCACAACGGCATCGAGTACGGCGACATGCAGCTCATCGCCGAGGTCTATGACCTCTTGCACCGAGGCGCCGCGATTCCTACGCCCGAGCTGGCCGCGATCTTCGCCGAGTGGAACAAGGGCGAGTTGAAGTCGTACCTCATCGAGATTACCGCCGCCGTGCTCGCCCGCGTCGACACCGAGACCGGCCGGCCGCTGGTCGATTTCATCCTGGACGAGGCCCAGCAGAAGGGCACGGGCAAGTGGATGAGTCAGAACGCCTTCGACATCGGCGCGCCAATTCCCACGGTGAACGCGGCCGTGGAGGCACGCATCATCTCGTCGCTCAAAGGCGAGCGGGTGGCGGCGAGCCGGGTGCTGTCGGGGCCGACGACCCGGTTCACGGGGAACCGCCAGCAACTGGTCGATGCGGCGCGCGCCGCCCTGCATGCGGCCAAGATCACATCCTACGCGCAGGGCATGGCCATGCTGCGTATGGCGTCGCACGAGTACGGCTACGGCATCGATCCGGCTGTCGTCGCAAAAGTCTGGCGGGCCGGCTGCATCATCCGCGCGGCACTGCTTGGCGACATTCGCAACGCGTTTGCACGCGACCCCGCCCTGGTCAATCTGATGCTGGACGGCGCGTTTGCCGGCGCCCTGGCGGACCGGCAGGACGGCTGGCGTCATGCCGTTCGCACGGCGGTCGACTTGGGCATTCCGGTCTCGGCGATCGGAACCTCGCTTGCCTACTACGACGCGTACCGCAGCGAGCGGTTGCCCGCCAATCTAACCCAGGGCCAGCGCGATTACTTTGGCGCGCACACGTACCGTCGCGTCGATCGCGACGGCGTGTTTCACACGAACTGGACCGACGAGACCCGCTGATGAGCGCCCACGAGACAGGACTTTCCATTCCCAAGGCTGGAGGCGCGCTGGATTTCCTGGCGCTCGGTGCGCTCGTGCACCGGCTCGACCCGGGCGTCGTGCCCTTTCACAAGGCGCAGACGTGCACGATTCACGTGAGCGGCGGCGAGTACAACACTGCCGCCAACCTGTCGGACTGCTTCCGCCTTCAAACCGGTGTGGCGACGGCCATGGTGGACTATCCCATCGGCGATCTGATTGCCGAGCGTGTCCAGGCCATGGGCGTCAAGCCGTTCTACAAGCGCTTTACGCATGATGGGGCGCGCGGTCCGAACATGGCGACGGTGTACAGCGATCGCGGCTACGGCGTGCGGGCGCCGGTCGTGTTCTACAACCGCAGCCAGGAAGCCGCAGCCGAACTCAGGCCGGGCGACTTCGACTGGAAGGCCATCTTCAGCAACGGTGTGCGGTGGTTTCACAGCGGCGGCATCTTTGCCGCGCTCTCGCCCACGACATCCGAGCTGATCATCGAAGCCATGCAAGCCGCCAAAGAGCATGGCGCCATCGTGTCGTTCGATCTCAACTACCGCGAGAAGCTCTGGCGGGCGGCCGGCGGTCACGCCCGCGCTCTCGAACAGCTTGAACGCATCGTGAAGTACGTCGATGTGCTTGTCGGCAACGAAGAGGATCTGCAGAAGGGACTCGGCATCGAGGGCCAGGAAGTCGAAGCGCACTCGAAGCTCGACGCACAAGCCTTTCTCGGCATGATCGACCGCGTCGTCGGCAAGTTCCCGCAAATCAAGATCGTGGCGACGACCCTGCGCGAAGTGCGCTCGACCAACCGCCATACGTGGGGCGCTGTGGCCTGGGTGAACGGAAAGGCCCTCGTCACCCCGGTCTGCGAGCTCGACGTCTACGATCGGGTGGGCGGCGGCGATGCCTTTGCGTCCGGCTTCTTTTACGGCCTGCTCACCGGCGAGTCATCCGAAGAATCCGTGAAGCTCGGTTGGGCCCACGGCGCGCTCGCGACAACGTTCCCGGGGGACACGACGATGGCGCGCCTCGAGCACGTGCGGGCGTTTGCGAAGGGCGGATCGGCAAGGATTCAACGATAGGTACACAAGAGACCGGGTCTCTTGTTAGTTCTTCGGGGCGAGACCCGGTCTCCTAATCGGCGCCAAATCCGAAGTACCGGTTGGCGTTCTCGTAGCAGATGTCTCTGATCAAGCGACCGACCAGGTCGTCTCGGTCAGGCAGTTCTCCCCGTTCCACGTCCCGCCCGACGACATTGCAGAGCACGCGCCGGAAGTACTCGTGGCGCGGATACGACATGAACGATCGCGAGTCGGTCGTCATGCCGACGAAGTGCGCGAGCAGACCGGTGTTCGACAAGGCGTTGATCTGCCACTCCATGCCTTCCTTCTGATCGAGGAACCACCAGCCGCTGCCGAACTGAATCTTGCCGGCGGTGCTGCCGTCCTGGAAGTTGCCGGCCATTGTGG
>Ga0190274_10000914_pt1 | contig 17141 bp, 10 predicted proteins | sample Popmic531T_FD_133002 | JGI IMG/M metagenome (GOLD analysis project Ga0190274, IMG submission 133002) | Populus adjacent soil microbial communities from riparian zone of Yellowstone River, Montana, USA - 531 T | ecosystem: Environmental > Terrestrial > Soil > Riparian zone | place: USA: Montana... | reverse complement strand
GTTTGATTATATAGCGTTAGGGCACTTGCATCGTCCTCAGGTTGTCAACGGAATGTCGCACGTGCGTTATTCAGGCTCACCTATTCATTTGAGTTTTTCTGAAAGTGAGGATACAAAAATTGTCGTTGTGCTGGACTTTGAAGAAGGAAAATTGAAGAGCACGAGTGTAATTAATATTCCACATTATCGCAAATTAACAAGAGTAAAAGGTGATTTGAATACAGTAAAGTCAAAAATTAAGATAATTCAAAAAGAACATGCCGTGCAATTACCTGTATGGATAGAGGTTCAGGTTGAGACGGAAGGCTATATCTACGATTTGGATGAACAACTAAATTCGTTAATAGCTAACTCTCCTGATATTGAGCAACTCTTCATAAAGCAAGTTCGGATGTCACCTCAACAAACAATTTCCGAAGTGGAGGAAGAAGAACTGTCTTTAAGTGACATGGATCCGGCAACGGTGTTTAAAAAAAGATGTGAAACAGAATATTCAGAAGGGAACTATGACGATTTAATACAAACTTTTGAGGAAGCTTTAGAACTCTTCACTCAGGGAAACAGTTAAACTTTTAATTAATAATTACCAATGAGAATAGTTAGCATAAGATTCTTTAATCTTAATTCATTGAAGGGGGAACATAGTATCCGTTTTGACGAACCTCCAATTTCTGATAGCGGGCTTTTTGCCATTACCGGGTCAACTGGTGCTGGTAAGACGACTATACTTGACGCTATTACGATCGCGCTTTATGGACGGGTACATCGCCATGACAGGGATGATCCATCTGAAACAATGACAAGACATACAGGTGAATCATTCTCTGAAGTGGAGTTTGAGATAAAAGGAACTTTATACAGGGCAAAATGGTCAAATTATAGGGCGAGAAAAAAAGCAGATGGAAAATTGCAGGGAGTGAAAATGGAGTTAGCTGACGCCACAACAGGTGATATTATTATAAGTCATCCGTTAAGCCAGGTACAACAACAAATTGTAGATATCTGTGGATTGGACTACAACCAATTTCTTCGTTCTGTAATGCTCTGCCAGGGCGATTTTACGCAATTCTTAAAAGCTACAGAAAGTCAACGTAGTGAATTGCTCGAAAAAATAACGGATACGGGGATCTATTCGGATATATCAGAATTTGTTTTTAATAAAGCGAAAGAAGAAGGCACCAGGCTGGATACCTTACACTCTAAATTGAATGATGTTAAGATTTTTACAGGAGATGAGGTCAATGCCTTGCGGTCAGATCTTTCAGAAGTGCAGGAAAAAGTACGATTGCAGAACGAAGAAAAGAAGGGGGTGGAAACTCAGGTACAATGGCTGCAGAATATCGATAAACTAAAAATTAAACAACAGGCCTTGACAAAGCAACTCGGCCTGCTCGAAACAAAACATTTGGAGAGCTTACCGCTGTTTGCAAAAATAAGCCAACACGACAGGGCAATAAAATATAAGCCTCTATTAGTAGAAGTAGAATCAAATGGCCAACGCGTATCAGATTTAAATGAAAAGTTATCTGGCATAAAGTTAAAAATGCCTGGCTTGTTAAAAGGAGCAAACGAATTGAGCGGGAAAACAAACCATGCCAATGACGTACATAAAACAGCTGACAAGGAGTTAAAAGACAAAAGTCCAATTATACTTGAAGTCGAACGTAAAGATTCATTGATTGAACGTGTTCAAAGGAAATGTTTGGAAGAGCAAAATGAATATGATGTTGCATTTAGGTCTCTGGAGAAAAATAAAAATGACATTAAGGATAAAGAAATTGCGTTAGGTGAATTAAAACAAAATGTTGCTAAGCTGGAAGAATGGCTTTTAACACATGAGACCGATCAAAGATTAGAAAAGGAAATTCCTGTTGTCAGGAATCATTTAGATAGGTTAACAGAGCTATTTAATTCAATACAAATAGCAACTGGGCTAAAAGAAAAACTTGGGCAACAAAGTATTGTTGAAGAGGATAGCGTAAAGGAATTTCTAAATAAGGAGACTGGTTTTATCGGGGAAATAAATAAAGTTAAAGATAGGCAACAAGAAAACCAGAACGGATTACTAGCGATATTCTCTGGCAAAACAAGGGAGGAGTATGAAACAGAATATGACACCCTGCCAGCAATTCTCGCTCTTTATGATCAGCAACTGAACCTGGCTACTCAAATCACACAGAATGATCTAAGGATTGAACAATTTAGTTCTAAGGAGCGGGAAAATAATTCACAAATAAAAACAGAGGATGCGGCATTGGTTCGGTTAACGGATGAAAAAAAGGAAGCAGATGAACTTTTTTCTGTTTTGCAAAGGAATGTCGAATTGCAGATCAGAATTCAGAAATATGAAGATGACAGGAGGACTCTAAAAGCCGAACAGCCTTGCCCTTTGTGTGGTTCTGTGCATCACCCATTTGTAGAAGGCCATTACGTTACTGAGCTCAACGATAGTGAGCAAAAAAGGGACAAACAAAAAGATAAAATGAATGACTTAGCCGGCAAGATAAAAGATAAAGAGGCTATAGTTAATAAACTTGGTAGCAATGTAGAGCTATATAAAAAACAGAAAGAACAGGCCCAAGCGGAAAAAGATGAGGCGTTTAGGAGGTTTGGAGTAAATAATGGGAAATTATCAAAAGCACTGGATATAAGCCGACCAGATGTTATAGGTGCAGAGATCAATAAAAGAACAACAGAATTTGAGCTACTGAAAGAGAAACTTCAGGTTATACGGAAAACAGAGAAGCTGATTAATGACGATCAAAGCCAACTCAATAATTTAAGCCAGGAAAAAGTTCGTAATGAAGGATTAATTACACAAACGCGCAGCAGAATTTCAAATATCAAAGAAAATATAGAACGTCTTCGGTTAGAGATCAACACAAATTCAGAACAAAAAAATGATTTTAATAATAAAGCAATTGGTTTACTTAAGCCTTATCAAATAGAGTTTACGTATAGTGCCGGTGAAGAAATACTTCAGGTAATGAACAATTCTTCTCAGGCTTATTTATATAATAAAAGCGAAGTGCAAAAAAAGCAATTGTCATTGCAACAGGTAGAGACCGATTTGAAGAAAACAAGGGAGTCGGTGAGTGAAAAAGAACAAAATTTAAATGGACTAAATTCAAAGCTTCAGGGTACGAGAGACGAGCAACAGCAATTGCAGGATGAAAGAGTTGCTTTGTTTGGCAAAAAAAATCCAGGAGAAGAGCGTAAACGATTGGAGAATGATTTGGATGTTAAGAAAAAGGCATTGGAAATTATTCAACAAAATTTACAGAGAACGGAAGAAGAATTACGATTGACGATATCTATGGAAAGTGAAACTTCAAATGATCTATCCAGGATCAATACATCTTATAAAGAACTTTTAGATCGATTAAAGGGGCAATTAATGGCGGGTGGTATAGAGTCTATCGAAATATTAAAGAACCGGTTCCTTGATGAGAAGGAAGAAAACGACATCAAAGAAATATTGCAAAAATTAGAAATTGAAGAAACTGAAAATAAACAATCCTTAAAGGATATCGAAGTGGAATTAAATTATGAGATAAATAAACAACTTACCGAGGAGATTGAACCTGTATTGATAAATAAAATTGATGAATTAAGCGCCTTAATATCCCGTCAGAATGAAGAAGTGGGTAGAATAAAGCAAATACTGGAACAGGACGAGGAATTTAAAAAACGTCATAAGCAGATCACAATTGACATCGAAAAGCAAACGAAGGAGTCCGGAAGATGGAATAAGCTTTCAGGATTAATAGGATCTGCTGATGGAAAGAAATTTAGCCGCTTCGCTCAAGGGCTTACCCTTACACGATTAACGGAATTAGCCAACCGGCATCTGGAGCAGTTAAGTGATCGTTATAAAATAAAAAAGGACACCGAAACCGATCTTGGCCTTTTGATAATAGATAAATATCAAGCCGATATAGCTAGACCAATGACAACTTTGTCCGGGGGCGAAAGCTTTTTAGTAAGTCTTGCGTTAGCGCTGGGTCTTTCTGAATTAGCAAGCAGGAAAACGCAGATAGATTCACTATTTATTGATGAAGGATTCGGCACTCTTGATGCAGACATGTTGGATATTGCTATATCAGCTCTTGAGAATCTTCGGGCAAATGGAAAGACAATTGGGGTCATATCACATATAGAAGCTCTAAAAGACCGGATCGGAACACAAATACAAGTTAACAAACAACCTGGAGGCCATAGTAAGATAAAGATAGTTTCCTATGGAGCTGAGGTTCGGGTAGGATGATCTTTATAGATTAGTATTATGCCCTTGATATTTTAAGCACTGGCTGCGCTTGGTGAGACCAATTTGTAGTAAGTCTGGAAAAAATCACCTGAAACCTCTATGATTTTCCTTTTTGGGTCACAAATACAACATAATAACTCTCCAATTTTCTCATTTTCTCTGTCATTTACCGAATAGATACCTTTCTTAGGTCCGTCGTAGACCACTTTCACGTAGCAGCAGTCCTCTTGTACCTGGTAAACAGCGTACTCAGCAGGTTCGTGCCTGAATTCAATTTTTTTCATATACATCTTGTCTGGGAAGGGTTTAAAATGCTTCTTCCCTATATCTTAATATACTGAAAATTAATGATATATCCAAATTTTTTTGTAAAAGGTGGGCTTATATAGCATTAGTTGTTATATCACCAAAGGGTGGGCCATGGCAATCTGCTATTCTTATAAAACTGAAAAAATGGCCAAATGTTGGGTAAATATATTTGCATGAATTTTTATTAAAATTTCATGCAAACTATTCAAAAATTATTATCTTTGAGTATGCAAAAACTGAACGACTTAAAGAATCACTTGAAGCCTGGTGAAGTATACAGGCGTGCTGATTTAGAGGTATGGTCTAATGCGGTTGATCGTCACCTGCAACAGTTGGTAAAGGAAAATGAATTAGAAAAGTTATCCGGGGGACTCTATTATGTTCCAAAGAAAACCGCATTTGGTAAAACGCCAGCCGGGGAACATGAGTTGGTACGATCTTTCTTGAAAGATGACCGGTTTGTGGTTACCTCACCCAATGACTATAATGCATTAGGTGTAGGCACCACTCAACTTTATAATACCCGCTATGTGTATAATCATAAACGACATGGGGAATATAAGTTGGGTAATCGCACATTTAAATTTGTGCGAAAACAATATGTACCCGAAAAACTGACCAAAGAGTTCTTGCTGGTTGACCTGGCTAATAATCTCAAACACCTCGGCGAAGATCAGCCGGTACTTCTGGAGAATATAAAGAAGATGGCAAAGGAAATGAATACAGAAAGTTTAAAGACAATAGCCGGTAACTTTGGAACAGTAGGAACTAAAAAATTATTTGCTTCGGCATTATAGATATATGGCGGCAATTTATCTGCACGAACACACAGACTTTCCCGATTTGCTACGCATTATTGAAGAGGACACAGGGATACAGGCAGGACTGGTGGAAAAAGATTACTGGATCATGCATGCATTATATGGGTTGAAAAAACAGGGCTATAAATTTCAGCTAAAGGGCGGCACGTCTTTATCAAAAGGTTTTGGTTTAATAGATCGTTTTTCCGAGGATATAGATATTCACATAGATCCGCCGGCGGCGCTCGGCATTAATGAAAATCCAAAGAACAACAGTGAAAAAAATATTCAAAAGAAAAAACAGTATTATGATACACTCGCAGGTGAAATAAAGATTGATGGGTTCATTGATGTAAAGCGAGACACTGCATTTGATGATCAGAACAAATACAATAGCGGTGGAATAAGATTACATTATGAAAGAACGATGGATCCTATCGATGGTGTGAAAGATGGTATCCTGCTCGAAGCGGGATATGATACTGTTGCTCCAAATGGCCCGGTGACCATTACTTCATGGGCATTTGATAAAGCAGGGGAGGTTCCGGGTATCGAATTAATTGATAACAGGGCCGTAGATATTCTTTGCTATGATCACCGCTATACATTCGTTGAAAAGCTGCAAACCATAGCCGCTAAGTTTCGAAAGGAAATGACGACAGAAGTGGTTGCTACCAATTATATGCGGCAGTACTACGATGTATATTCCTTGTTAGCTGATAAAGGTGTACAGGACTTTATTGGAACGCAACAGTATTGGCGGCACAAAGAACAGCGCTTTTCCAAAGAAGATTTTGATCTTCCCATTAGTAAGAATGAAGCATTTTTATTAACGGATCTTTCGGTAAAGGAGAAATTGCAGAAGCGATATGAAACAGCAAAGGCTTTATATTATAAAGGACAACCGCCCTTCGACGAAGTCATGAAACGTATTGGGGGATTTATAGACAAATTATAACGTTTTCACACTTTTAAAACAGTACGTACCGACAAAGGGTTTGTAATAGAATTTCAGCATTCAAATAAGTTCGTCTCTATCATTTTCGTTGATATCATGAGCTAACAAATAAAATTTTACAAGATACTTACTTGCAAAAAGTCCGTTGCAATAAACTATCCCGGCTCCTAAATAAAAATTATTTATGAAGGTTTTCCAGGAAAACGGAGACATGGGCCAAATAATAGCAATTAATATTAAAATGGTCACCGATAAGCGTAGCCAATAAGCCATATCTTTCTTGAAAGGTGGGATTGCCATCAGGATTGACTTTTCAAAAGCCCCGGTGATAATTGGAGTTGAATTTAAACCCCGAATGAAGATGTTCTCACTGGAAGTAATATCTAAATAAATTTCTTTATTTAACTTTTTATCATCTTTTCGTAAAAGTTCTTTGAGAACTCTTTCAAGCTGCAGAGAAAAGTAAATACTGGCAAGAGTTAATAATAAAAAAACGATCCAAGAGTGTTTTAATGGGAATACAATATCATTCCAACTAAATTCTTTTAACCCGTAAAATTTAGAGAAAAGAATAATTAAAGCAGCGCAAATAGATGAAATAAAGAAAAAATTGATTGTTTTAAAGTTATTTAGAATTAAACTTTTATAATGTGATGAATTAAGCTGGACCATTTAGGAACCTGTTTTTAGTAACATTGCCGTTGTCAAAATTTACGCTATTTCCAGAAAAAACAAAATTTACCTGCAAACAGTCATTGCTAAATGGAAAAGATTCACAATTAGAAAAAGCTGTTCAGGAAATGCTCGATCGGAGCATTTTGTGGTGTTTTGCCAGATATTCTCGAACCTGCTACATCTCCAAATCATAGAAATTTTTTTCATAGTGTTGCTGCCGGTACAGCGATCGGAGTAGGAATGTATAAAGCAAATAGGAGCAATCTTCCTGAAAGTAATAAAGAACTTATAAATCTTCCTGGTGCGTGTTATTTATCACATCTTGTTTTGGATAGTGAGACGGAGTTTGGCCTGCCGCTTGTCGCTTGATTAGGTTTAGTAATTGTCATGCTCAAAATCATCAAACTCGGAGTCTCCTAAACCAAGTAAAAAACCACTCGCGAATGAATTTGAGATTTTAATTGTTGCATTTGGATTTAAGTAGACAAATGATTTGACATTTGTCTTATTGGATTCTTTACTCAAAATAGTATGGTCTTCAAGGAAAATTATTCCGGACAAATGATTTGACACCTGGTAAATAGTTTGCTCACCTTTAAAGTTTGGATTGAAAATTTTAAATTTTGTCTGATCATACTTGTATTGACAAAATACTCTTCTTGCTATTGCTCTGTATAATTTGCGGTTTGCATTAGCAAAATCAGAGATCACAGGATTATACCATGGAAAGATTACCAACACAATTAACGAGGCTTCATCTTTTACGAATTTGTTTGCATAACTAAATAACACCTTATGGAAGTTTTCTGCATGGCTGTAGGGATGATACGATCTTTCCGCTGTTTGAATTCCGGCACCCCAGTGAATTCTATAATTTAGAGTGGGGATAATTTTACTTTTTACAAAAGGTGTCTTTTTATTTACGTCGATTGCACTTTGCAATTCGTTTAGTAAACTGTTTCTGTTTTTTTGAAAATCATCATAGGAAACATCTAAGGCATATTCTGCCATTATATTAAGATCATAAACAGCAAAATGGATTTGTATTTCTTTATAAAGGCCTTCAAGAATTTCTTTTACATTATCTTTAAAGCATTTAACGTCAAAATACAAAGGTATATCTTCAGCATATCCGTCGAGATTTGCTTCTTTTTTTCCAAGTTCATCCGCAAATGTTCTGGATTTATCAATAGTAATATTAGGTTTTATAGGATTGGATAAATATGTTTTCCGCTTCAATATATCCTTGTTTAGATGATCAAAGGCTACAAGTTCGGCAAAAGCTCCTTCCCAGTTTTTAGGATTAGCTATAAGATTAAGTTGAACTAGTATTTCTTTGAGATAATCAGGATGTGTTGAATAAATATCCTTTAGGCGGTATAGTCTTTCTGTAAAATTATTTCGGAATTCTACAAATTCTGTGGGATGGTTTAATGCTCCGATCACATTGTTAGTAATGGGATTATTTGGATCAAAAGTTGCGCTTGCTACTCCGAAGATCTTGTCCAAAAGAGTTTTATAGTTTTCAATATCGGTCACAACTCTATTATTTAATAAAAGAAATTTATCTCCAGGTAATTTTATTGCCATCAAAATCTTTACAATAGCCCGTACCATTAAATGTCCATCCACCGATCATGGATGGAACATTAGTCACTATCCCTTCTTCAACAAGATCGATCTGGTAGTTATGCTCAAAGATGAGAGGCTTTATGGAAATATTTGTCAATGTAAGGGATTGCCTTACACTTGGATAAAGAATGGCATCAACTTCTCCATTTTCGAAGTTGTAAAATATTTTATTAGCGAAATACGCGCTCATGAAATAATCAAAATGGTTGTTGGGATCAACATCTTTGGAAAAGCAATCGGCCATGAATTTTATCAGTATATCTATCTGCTTTGCAGTTTCCTCATCATGATTTCTTAATTCTTTTGCATAATGAAGCGAAGCCTTTAAGGCCATTTCATTATGAACAATTCCGTCTTTCGTAGAGTTTTTAAAGACGGGACTAAAAGTTAGATCATGGTCCGTTTTCAATTTCCATGTAGAAGTAGTCACTAAGTCACCAACTTCAGGTCTCATTTCCGAAAGAGCCGTTAAAGGATCAAAAGTCGCATATAACACACTTTGTTGTTGAAGATTTGCCCTTCCTAATCGTGAAACTAAATTAGCGGGTGGATTTTTAAGAAAACTGATATCATCGATCCGAACATTTTTTCCTTGAAATAACCGTTTGTTAATGGTTACCCTTTGAAAGCTACTAATTCTGCTTTTAAGAATTAAAGAAGTAAAAAAGGGGATAGAGTCGAGTTTTCTTTGAATTTGATCAATATGTTTTTCTTGGATAGAATTCTTCAACAGAAATTGAAATAGAGGTCTTAGCTCCACAAGAAAAACTTCATACCCTTTCATTTGGCTTAATATTTTTTTATAGTATTTAAGATCAATGTAGTGTTAATGACTCCAAAATTTTTGTAGTTAAACCTGCATTTCCTGGTTTGATGCTGGGAGATTCCGCACATTCACAAGGGATTTTATTGTACCCCCTCCGGCACAGGGCTTACAATTCTTCCAATATCATTCCCCGGACCGAAATCCATCGAATCAACGGAAGTGTTTCCCAGTTCATTTGTGGCATACACAAATAATCTCGAAGAAAGAGAAGTTGGCCTGTAATAGACCTGGTCATTTCTTTTTAGAAATTCGCCATCAGGAGAAAAGAAACGGAACCAAACTTTACCTTCCGTAGGATCACGGGCTGAAACTCTGAGGAATATTTCTTTTACATCTTTATTGTATCGCGTATTATTATCAACAGTAAACTCAACGATCTTAGGGGAAGGCGGAGTTCCGATAGTTGGTGGGTCCAGGTAAAGCTGGTCATCGATAACAGCAACGATTTTTCGTACGGAGATATTTTCATCCCCGATGCTGTTGATAACAAGCAATATGTTCCCACGCACTAGAAGAATATGTTGTTCAATTTTGCCTGTTCCCTTGTAAGCAATATCCCCCAGCATTTTATTACCTGAGATCTCAGGCAGCTTTTTTATGTTCATGTGATTATTCAGCTTCTTCAATAAAAATTGCTGAGCATCGTTCCATGATCCAAATTCATATACATCGATCTTAACGGCGTGCTCAGTTAACTTTATATTTCCAAAATAAAATTGGGTGATCGTACCATTATCAAATTGATAGGGCTCCGATTGTTCCAGTAACTTCCATTCGGGGAATGTATTACGATGAATGAAGTAACGCCAGGTAAAAATATTTTTGGAGGCGGCTTCTTCCCATGCTTTGATATTGTATTGATCGTTCATTGAAATTTGAATTAATTAAAAAACTGTTCTTCTCACTCTTGTTGCCGGCACAGGCTGGCAGGTATCGCACCCGCTTGCCCCCGGTGGACATAGTCTTAACCGGTAGTCCATCGTACTGCAGTCACCGAACTTTAAATTTGCAGGCAGCAATGGTGTATGCGGTGCATTTCGCGGGTCGGCATCACCATCTACCTTTAAGCATGCATCAAATATTTCGTCGTTAACATCACAATTATTTTTCCATGCTACTTCATGATACCGGAACCCTCCCCATTTACAGGCGGTCTGCCATGTGCTGCTGCCGATCGCAAGGATCGGGTTAAGGTTGAAATACAATTCCATCCTTGAAGCCCAAAGTTCAGCTCCTAAAATATTAGCAAAAGTAGTGACAATGGTTGCGCAATCTGTGCAATTTACATACTCACCGTTGCCATAAAGTCCGTGCAATTTTTCTAAAAACTTTGTACAATCGAATGTATCGAAATCAGTCGCATAGTGACGATCACCATCTCCTGGACAATCATATTGAAGTAGGGAATTGCCCAGGTTATAAACTTGTTCGGTGATCTTAATAGAAGCCTGGTCCTTTGTTATAGCTCCGCGTGCCCAGTTACATGAATAGTTCAATACATCTGTCCATGGCAAATGATCACTACCCGCTGTTTGGTTCCATGGAGCTTTTGGTCCTGCTACCAGCACATAGATCTTATGACGGCTCATCTGCATATTCTGCCATGGAACTTTCCTGCTGCTGCGATATTGCCATAGCCATTCTGTAAAGTAAATACCAACACCGGCTGTCCATATGCGTGGACCAGTCAGGTTAAAAGTTACAAAGCCTGAATCATCTACAATGAAATCTACCCATTGTGATTGTACTTCACCAAGCACATTACCGAAAATTGCTTTTAAAATTTGTTGAATAAGTTTTATGAGCCAGCCGATACATCCTCCCGGGTTCCGTGGGTTAGTAGAGCCATCGATGGCCCTGATCTCAAAGAGTGAAGCATCTTCATTCAATGTTTGAAATCTTGCCTGGATGGTTAAGGTCTTGCCGGAAGTTTCAGTGATCTCATAGGCCGCAAGTGAATCATCAGCGGTAGTGCTGATACCATCTACCCATTCAGGCACACTGATTGTTTGCGTTTTATTTTTACGAATAGTGATCGCATCATTATTTATTGAACCTGGGTCATGATTGAATTTTATAGCCTTTAGAATAATGCTCATAATAGTTCATTTGAACTTTTTCAGGTCGAACGATATTAGTATGATCTCAAAAGGCACAAATAATTGATTTCACGGGAGGATTAGATTTTAAACTTACTGTAAAAAATACTGTCACCTATACCCCTTAAGTGGTAGACTTACATTAATTAGGACTACATACATTCAGTCCAATATTATTTTCGGGCATTTGTTTATCCTGGTTTAAGGAGAAAAAGCTGTTTTAAAATTGCATGTAAAGAGAGAGATCGTGGTTATTTTATTTCATAACGTTCATTACAAGGGTGGACAAAATAAGATCGCCAGGCTTGAATGTGCCTGCTGGCTAAAACAAATTAGCAGGAATAGACATATTGCTAAAAAATAACTTGCGATATCTTTCTTAAAAGAAAACAATATGAAAAAGTTAATTCCCCTCTGTTTGTCAATAATTATTGCGACAAGTTCATGTACTAAATATGATGGAGATCGCGGTATTCTTATTGATCCTAATGGAAGAACAAAGGCAGCAAATGATCTGCAGTCAGGAGTTAAGGAAGAGATCAGGACTGGGGATGACGGATGCGGCATTGATCCATATGGAAGAAACTAGAATACAGCACAGACCTGAATATTGCAGCTCAGGTTTGTGCTTACTTTTTGTCGGTTAGAAAATCATAAATGAAATAAGTTGGTTTGCAATTTATATAACCTTCCGGTATTTGCTCTTCGATAAATTTTTCTTTCGCTAAACGAGCTTCATCTTCATTGGAAAAGACCAAATGCAATATGTCCGGGCGATCTTCTTTTTATAAACGATCAGACTTGTCTTTCCATTCTTCGACATTTCTTTTATGGCGTTTGGAAACAGATTCATCCTCATCTATAAAAGTTTGCGTCAATTTCAAACATTCATAAAAATAGTCTCTTAACCATACATATTTGGAATAGAGTGATTGTTCAAAATAGGGTGCTGGTAAATTTAATGAGCTATTTGGATCAACGGATGATTCCACTTATTCAAAGAGACGAAAAATGATTTCAGATTTGTTTTCTTGGATTTTTTATTTTTTTAAAAAAGAATCCTACCTTAAGATGCCTTACAAGCCGATAGCCCATTTGGATACTTCTGACCCACTGTCCTGTCTCTGATCAGCAAGCTAATTTTAAATTATCAACTCTATTCATTTTAAAATTAGAGTATGAGGATAAGTGTATTCATACTGAGTCTTATAACCTGGACTGATATTTATGCCCAGGACCCCGGACTCCTTTGGGCAAGGGGCGTGGGTGGTGCGGGTATGGACCAGGGCGTTTCAACAACTGTTGATGCAAACGGAAATATGTATACGACAGGATACTTTCACGGTACCGCTGACTTTGACCCGGGCGCAGGGGTCTTTAATTTAATTGCTAATGGAGAAAATGATGTTTTCATTTTAAAGCTTGATGCATCAGGAAATTTTATCTGGGCAAAGCAAATAGGTGGATCGGGAAAAGATGAAGGCAGGTCAGTTTCGATCGATGCCAATGGTAATATTTTAATTACGGGTAATTTTTTTGGTATTGCGGATCTCGATCCGGGAGCAAATGATAATACCTTAGATTATGCGAATGGCAATATTTTTATTTTGAAGCTTGATCCGGATGGAAACTTTATATGGGCAAAGCAATTTGGAAATCCGGTCACCAGCGTACTTTCAATGAAACTTGATGCAGCTGGTAACATTTATACTACAGGGGGCTTTCAATTAACAGCTGACTTTGATACAGGTCCCGGGATCTATGATCTTATTACAGCAGGAAACAATGCTGAGATCTTTATTTCAAAACTTGATCCTTCTGGTAACTTTATTTGGGCCAGGCAAATTGGTACCGTAAACGGGGGAGGTGGTGTCGCGTATTCGATCGACGTTGATAACAATGGAAACGTATATACAACAGGGTCCTTTAGACATGCCGATTTTGATCCGGGTCCGGGTACGTATATTTTGGGTAATCAATTGTCACTTGGAGAAGTCTTTGTCTCAAAGCTTAATTCAAATGGGAATTTTGTTTGGGCAAAAAGTTGGGGTGGTACGATAAGCTATTGTATAGATGTTGATGTGAATGGTTATGTCTATACAACCGGCATTTTTGGGGGAACCGTGGATTTCGACCCAGGTCCTGCCATGAATAATATTTCAAGTTCAGGTAACAATGATGCCTTTGTTTCTAAACTCGATACAGACGGAAATTTTGTTTGGGCAAAAAAAATTGGTGGAGCAGTAAACAATGAAGCTGGAAGATCAATATTGGTCGACGGTATTGGCAATGTTTATACCACCGGATATTTTAATGACATTGTCGATTTTGATCCTGGCCCCGGTATTTACAATTTGAGTTCTTTTGGTAACCATGATATTTTTATTTCAAAACTTGACGTAAACGGAAATTTTGTTTGGGCAATAAATATGGGTGGAACCACTCAGGATGAAGCCAATTCAATTGCTCTTGATGCAAGCAAAAATATTTATTTAACAGGGTTCTTTGGTAATACTGCCGATTTTGACCCTGGCACCGGAACTTATAACCTTACCGCTTCGGGAGATTATGATATTTATGTGGTAAAGCTTCGACAAGGTGTTTGTACAGGCGTGAATATTTCTACTCAACCCGTAGATCAAACGGCCACTGTTGGAAGTACTGCTACTTTTAATGTTGTAGCTATTGGCACCTCTCCATATATCTATCAATGGAAAAAAAATGGAGTAGATATTATTGGGGCTAACAGTGATTCCTACACCACTCCGATTCTAACTTTAGCTGGTAGCGGAGACTATTATAGTTGTTTTATAACAAATTGCAATGGTCTTTACGCTGCTATAAGTAACGAGGCTTTATTGACCGTGAACTCGACATGTTCAACTCCAACTACGCAGGCAGCTAGTATCAATTTTTCTTCAGTGAGTTCAAGTCAAATGACGATTAGCTGGACTAACGGGAATGGATCAGGCAGAATTCTGGTTGCCAAAGCAAATAGTTCCATTAACGATGCTCCTTCAAACGGAACTTCATATACAGGTAATCCAGGTTTTGGAAGTGGCAGTACAATTTCTTCCGGTGAGTATGTTGTTTATAGCGGCAGCGGGACCGGGCCGGTAACAGTTACCAATTTATCTCCCGGCACTACTTATTATTTCAGGCTATATGAATATAGTTGTACTCCAACTCAATATTTAAATGCGACAGCAACTGGAAATCCAAATAGCCACGCCACAACATTAATTACTTCGCCTTCTCAAATTATGATCAATAATGTTATTCCAAACAATTCTACTTTTCCAACCCCAAAACAACTTTGGTCTGGATATACAAACCAGGTCACGCCCGCAATTAAAATATGTGCAGACGCATCAAAGGCTACTGAAATAACTTTTATTAATAACACGGGAGTAAATTCAAACAATATTCGCTTTTGGATTGCAAGTGACCCTAATGGAAATAATTCGGATATCTCGGGATATTTTATTTTAACTGATTATAGTGTAAACGGGAATACTGTTAAGGCAAAATTTAGCCATCCTAAATTTTTGCAATCAACATATATGCCTTTCCGGTCGGATGCTATTCAAATCGTTGATTATACTGATCCTTCTTCAATACTTTTTACGATCCCGGTTGATATTTATCGTGCTCCGGTTATTATGGTTCATGGATTATGGGGCGACTCGCGTGCTTTTGATGAAATGAAAACTGACCTCGACAATAGTGATCTTTATATTAAGAGTCTGACAAAGAAAGTCGATTACAGGCATACAAACTCCTGGAGTTTTCTTTCCAATTTCAATGTGATCCCGGACAATATTAATTCAATACTGCTGACTGCAAGGGCCGATGGTTTTTCAGCTGGTAAAGTTGATATGGTCTGTCATAGTATGGGTGGAATACTGGCTCGTCAATACATTCAAAGCCCTTCTTTTCAGCTAAAGAAAGACGTTCATAAATTAATAACAATTAATACTCCGCATTCGGGGTCCCAGGCGGCTAACCTCTTATTAAATTTGACTACTTGTGAAGGTGTTGCAGCGAACGCTGCCGTGGCTTACTGGCTTTTTGTTAGTTATCCCGGCGCTACTGTGTGGGATGGAGCTGTCAGCGATTTAAAAGTTAACAGCCAGGCAATACAAAGTTTAAATGGCACCGGTTTAAATGCAGGTATCGTTCCCAGTCACGCAATTATCACAGAGTATGATCCATCTTTTTTTGTGGACCTGGCATCTTCATTCCTGTCTGCTTACATTGCCTCTTCTCTTCCTTGTGGTGTCAATACTGCTGGCGGATTTCTAAACCATCTTTTTTATAATGAGCCTAATGACCTTATTGTTTCGATACCTTCTCAAACAGGAGGACTAACATCTCAATATATAACTCGTTTTTTTGACCAGGCACATGTTGGTTCCGCAAAAGATCCTCTAGTGATTGCGAATGTTAGAAATTTACTAACTATCAATCCTGCCAACTCAAATATTTTTAGCCAGACCGGTTTTTCACCTGCTGACTTAAGTAACAATACTCATTATCGGGTAACGGGTGATTCTGCCTCCTATAGAGTACAGGAAGGAAGTATGAATATCTTAAGTCCTAATTCAGGACAGGGATTAAATCCTGGAGATACGATCCATGTTAGCTTTAATTCTAACAATGGCATTACCCGGACCATATTGCAGGCTTTCGCTTCCGGTTCTTCAACAATTTTCATTAAGGATACCATGTTGTCAGCTGGCATAATTGATTATTTAATACCAATGGACGCCTTTGGTAAAATAGGTATTATTTTGATTGGCTATAATGCTTCAGGTACATTTATTGACTATGATACGGTACTACTAAACGTTAACGTAATTTCTACTTTGGACAGTATTACTTGTCCGGTTGATACAATTTACATTCAGGCAGATCGTACCACTGGAATAAATTTAACCGGGTATTTTCATAATGGCTATGTTCAGGAAATAAGTACTGCAAGTGGAATTCTATATCAGGTTGCAGACAATACTATCGCAAGATCCTACTATTCAAATCTGGTCAGAGGCTTAAAAATTGGTACAACGATCTTATCAGCAACTTATTTAGGTCAGATCAAAAATATACCTGTTGTCGTAACTCCTCAGGATACGACCAATCCTGAAATCAATTTATCACCAACCATTATCGCAGCAGGTCCAACCACTTTTTGTCAGGGTGGAAGCGTTGCCTTAACTGCTAGCCCCGGTATTTCTTATCTATGGTCAAGTGGGGAAATGACAAGAAGTATCATTGTTAACTCTTCAGGAAGTTATAGCGTAACAGTAAGAAACTTGAATGACTATTCTGCAACATCAACTGCGATCAATGTTCAGGTTATACCATTACCTGGTCAACCAGGAACAATTTCAGGCAACACAACAATATGTCAGGGATCAATGCAGAACTTTTCTATAAGCACTGTTCCCAATGCAACAAGTTATTTATGGAGCTTGCCATCTGGATGGACCGGAAGTTCAACAACAAATACGATCCAGGTTACAGCTGGCTCAAACAGTGATACGATCAGGGTTAATGCAATTAATAGTTGTGG
>Ga0190274_10000913_pt1 | contig 17144 bp, 9 predicted proteins | sample Popmic531T_FD_133002 | JGI IMG/M metagenome (GOLD analysis project Ga0190274, IMG submission 133002) | Populus adjacent soil microbial communities from riparian zone of Yellowstone River, Montana, USA - 531 T | ecosystem: Environmental > Terrestrial > Soil > Riparian zone | place: USA: Montana... | reverse complement strand
TTGGCCCGGCTCAAACGCGGCGAAGAAACTTTTTACACTTTCTCGGAAAAGGAGGGATTTCCTCCGGGCAGATCGGTTTCGTCTTTTAGCGAAGATGGCTACGGTAATCTGTGGTTTGGCTTTTACGAAGGTGGTATGGCGCGTTTTGCACACGAGCGTTTCAGTCAAATCAGTGCAGCGGACGGCTTGCCCCAGGGCGTGATAACCGACCAGCACCTGGACCGGCGGGGACGGTTGTGGCTGACATCTTCAAGCGATGGCCTGAGCCGGATTGATCATCCGGAGGCGGCTCGACTGCAATTCACTTCGCTGACAACTGACAACGGCTTGTCCAGCAACAATATTCGCACTATTACGGAAGACCATTTCGGCAACATCTATGTCGGCACAGTTCGCGGCGTTGACCGGGTCTCGCCCGACTCGAATCGCGTCAAACATTATTCGGTGACGGACGGCCTGGCGGGCGATTTTGTGGTGGATTCGCATTGCGACAAAAACGGTCACTTGTGGTTTGCCACTACCAACGGAGTGTCACGTTTAGTGCCCGCTGCAGCCGTTGAGAATTATGCGCCGCCGACTGTGTGGTTTGCCGGCTTGCGGGTTGCCGGAGTGTCGCAAGCTCTTTCTCAGTTGGGCCAAAACGAAATTGGAGCTCTGCAGCTCTCCCACACGCAGAACAATCTGCAACTGGATTTCTTCGGGCTTGATTTCCACGCCGGCGAAGTCCTGCGTTACCAGTACAAGCTCGAAGGCGCCGACACCGATTGGAGCCTGCCAACTGAGCAACGCACGGTGACCTTCGCCAATCTGCAACCGGGCAAATATCGCTTCCTGGTCCGGGCGATTAACTCCCAGGCTGGCTTTAGCGAAAAGCCTGCCCTCGTTTCATTTCAGATTCTGCCGCCAATTTGGTTGCGCTGGTGGTTCCTGGCCGCAGTCGCGCTGGTGAGTCTCGCAATTATTTATTTGCTCTATAACTACCGGCTGGCGCGGCTGCGCGAAGTTAACGCCGCTTTGGCTGAGGCGAAACGCGCCGAAGAGTATCTGGGACAGGCGCGAGAAGATCGCCTCGCCGAGCTCGAACGTGTGCGTACCCGCATCGCAACCGATTTACACGATGATATCGGCGCTTCCCTGACGCAGATATCTATTTTGAGCGAAGTCGCGCGCCAGCAAGGTGGCAACGCAAATGGCGCGTCGTCGGGTCCCTTGAAATCAATCGCCGATGTGTCGAACGAGTTAGTTGACACCATGAGCGATATCGTTTGGGCGATTAATCCACGGAAGGACACGCTGCAAGATCTGGTTCAGCGGATGCGCCGGTTTGCCAGCGACCTTTTATCAGCTAAAGGGATCGCTTTCGAATTTGAGACGCCAACGTTTACGCCGGAGATTCCGCTGGGCGCAAATCCCAGACGGGAGGTGTTTCTGATTTTCAAAGAAAGCCTCGCCAACATCGTCAAGCATTCAGAAGCCACCAGGGTCGGAGTGGAACTTACCTTCTCAGCGGAGAGTTTGCAGCTGAAGATCACCGACAACGGGCGAGGTTTGGAGGTGGCGAAACTGGCCAACGAGCGCTCGCTTTTCGCCGATCAGAAAGGCGGCAACGGCATCTTGAGCATGAAGCGGCGCGCCGGAGAAATGAACGGCGACTTTGAAATCGTTTCGGAGATCGGCAAAGGCACTGTGACCACGTTTAAGTTGCCGCTGGCCACTACCCGATTGGGTGGTGACAATAGGAACCCGACGGCATAGAGTGACTACCTGAATATGATGGAGAGCACGCAAACAACTGTGATCAAAACGGCGGTCATCGAGGATATCCGGGAGATCCGCGAAGGTCTCACAACCCTGATGAATTTCACCGAGGGTTTTCGTTGCACCGGCAGTTACCGCTCAGTCGAAGAAGCGCTCGAAAGACTCCGTGAAGATCCGCCCGATGTGCTGTTGAGTGACATCGGTTTGCCCGGAATGAGCGGAATTGAAGGCGTGCGGCTTTTGAAAGAGCGCTACCCACAGATGCAGATCGTGATGCTGACAGTTTACGACGATGATGATCGCATATTCGACGCCTTGTGTGCCGGCGCCAGCGGCTATCTGCTCAAGCGTACGCCACCCGCGAAACTACTGGATAATATCCGCGAAGCGATGTCGGGCGGGGCACCCGTTTCTCCTGAAGTTGCCGCGCGGGTCATCAAGTTTTTCCGCGAATCCCACTCAGCGGAGCGCTCTGATTACGACCTTACACCACACGAAACTCGTCTCCTGAAACTCCTGACCGAAGGCTACAACTACACGACTGCTGGCGCGAAACTCGGTGTCAGCTACAACACCATCAAATTCCACGTCCGTCACATCTTCGAAAAGCTCCAGGTTAACTCCAGGTCCGAAGCCGTCGTCAAAGCGATGCGCGACCGGTTGGTCTAAGTAAAGCAAGCGGGCCTGTTTGTAAGGGCGGCACTCCGTGGCCGCCCCGTCGCTTCGCTTCCTCAACCTTCGAAGAAATCGATAACCCCAACGAAGCGGCAACGGCGTACTCGACGCCTGTTTGTAGGGGCGGCACTCCGTGGCCGCCCCGTTGATTCGGTTCCTCGACCTTCGAAAAAAATAATAACGCAACCTTCTGTTGTTGCGGTTCCTCAACCTGCGAAAGAAATCGATAACCCAACGAATGGGGTGGCCACGGAGTGCCACCCCTACAAGCTCGCCACGACAATTTAACTATCCAACCGGGTGGCGACACACCAGCGCGTTAATCCTATAACACCCAAGCACGCGGGCGCTGGCCCAGTGAACACGCAAAGCAAAGAGATTTACCGGGCCGCGATTGCGAACTTCGTCAGAGACGCTAAAGGAGACGCCATGTCACGACTCAAATTCTTTCTACGCAGAAAACTCCTCGCACTGATCTTTATGTTGGCCCAGGTTGGTTTCGTTTACGGCCAGACCAGCACGTTTACTTACCAGGGTCGATTTACCGATGGCGGCACGGCGGCCAACGGCACCTACGACATGCAGTTCAAGTTGTTCGACGAAGCTGGCAACCAGATCGGCTCGACGATCACCAATGGCGCTGTGACTGTCGTGAGCGGTGTCTTCACCGTGCAGCTGGATTACGGCGCCGCATCGTTTCCAGGCGCGAACCGTTTTCTGGAGCTGGGTGTGCGGCTGGCGGGCAGCGGAGATCCATACACTGTGCTGGCGCCACGGCAGCAATTGACTTCGACTCCTTACGCGCTTCGTAGTGCAACGACTACGAAGGCCGATTCCGCCACAGTGGCTGACACCGCTACCAAAGCCGACTCAGCGACCAAAGCTGACACCGCGACCACGGCTACAAATGCGACGCAATTGGGCGGCGTGGCCGCAAGTCAATTTGTGCAAACGAACGATTCTCGACTAACCGACGCGCGCACGCCGACCCCAGGCAGCAGCAATTACATTCAGAACGCCAACGCCCAGCAACCTGCCAACTTCAATATCAATGGCAATGGCACGGCGGCCGGAACGCTTTCCGCGAACGTCGTCAACGCTGGCGCTCAGTACAACCTTGGTGGTGACAGGTTCTTAATTGCGCAAGGACCAAGCAACACAATGGTTGGGCTTCATTCCGGCGCCGCTAACACCGGATCCCAGAACTCCTTTTTCGGCTTCCGCGCCGGGAACAACAACACGATAGGCGTGTATAACACCTTCGTTGGCTCTTTTGCTGGACGCGACAACATGTCCGGCTCTGGGAATGCTTTCTTTGGCAGTGCCGCCGGCCTCGACAGTACGGGCGACGGCAACTCTTTCTTCGGGAGCGTTGCTGGTTATTATAATGTCACTGGAAACTACAACACTTTCTTTGGAGATGCTGCCGGGCTTAATAACACCACCGGTAGCGGCAACACCTTTCTGGGTCGGCACGCGGGCGATTCAAACACGACCGGCAAGAGCAACACTCTCATCGGGCATCTCGCCAACGTCGGCACAAATAATCTTGATCACGCTACGGCGATCGGCGCAGACGCCGTAGTGGGCAGCAGCAACGAGATCGTGCTGGGCCGGGCCGATGGGTCGGATGAGGTGCGCGTGTGGGGCACTCTCCGGCTCGCAAAGCTCGGCTCCGCCGGCAGCGTTTCCTTATGCCGTAATTCTTTCAGCTTCCAAATTTCGACCTGCTCATCCAGCCTGCGCTACAAGACAAACATCCAGCCCTTTATCGCTGGCCTCGCGGTTGTCAATCGTTTGCGCCCAATCACCTTCGACTGGAAGCAGGGCGGCATGCACGATGTCGGCTTTGGCGCCGAGGAAGTAGCAGCAGTTGAGCCCTTGCTGGTGACCCTCAATGACCAGGGCGAAGTCGAAGGCGTGAAGTATGACCGCATCAGCGTCGCGTTAGTTAACGCCGTCAAAGAACAACAACAGCAACTTCAACAACAGCGGGACCAACTGCAACAACAGCAAAGGGCGATTGAAGGCTTAAAGAAGTTGGTATGCCGACCACGTCACGGCGCAATTTGCCGGTAAGGATATGAAATGAATACCAGCCTTGATAACAAAGAAATCATAAACAGCTTTCCACAGAATCAAGTTATCGCCGCTGCACCAGGCAACTTGCGCGGCATTCGGAAGGGAGACCTCATGCATACAGCCAAACTTCTAATCAAGAAATCCAGACTGCTTACTTTCGTCCTTTTGGCACTCGTGCTTCAGGCCGGAGCAGTCCGTGCTCAAACCAGCACGTTTACGTACCAGGGCCGATTTACCGATGGCGGCACGGCGGCCAACGGTACCTACGACATGCAGTTCAAGTTGTTCGACGAAGGTGGTAACCAAATCGGCTCGACGATCACCAATGGCGCTGTGACCGTCGCGAGCGGTGTCTTCACCGTGCAGCTGGATTACGGCGCCGCATCGTTTCCCGGCGCGAATCGTTTTCTGGAGCTGGGAGTGCGGCTGGCCGGTAGCGGAGAGCCCTACACCGTGCTGTCACCACGGCAGCAATTGACTGCGACTCCTTACGCGCTTCGCAGCGCAACAACTACGAAGGCGGACACAGCCACACTTGCCGACACCGCTACGAAAGCTGACTCCGCCACAAAAGCTGATACGGCTACCAAAGCCGACAGCGCGACGACAGCCGACAACGCCACGAAGGCTGACACAGCGACGACCGCTACAAATGCGACGCAGCTTGGCGGGGTGGCCGCAAGTCAGTACGTGCAAACGAACGACTCCCGACTAACGGACGCGCGCGCGCCGACGGCCGGCAGCGGCAACTACATTCAGAGCTCGAACAGCCCGCAGGCAGCCAACTTCAACATCAATGGCAACGGCACGGCGGCCGGAACGTTTTCCGCGAACGTGGTCAATGCGGCCACTCAGTACAACATTGGTGGTGTTCGGTTTTTGAGTGGGCAGCTAGCATTAAAGAACACGTTGGTTGGGATCGATTCCGGCACCAACACCACCGGAACACAAAACTCATTTTTCGGCACTCATGCCGGAGCCCAAAATACGTCTGGCGCGGCCAACAGCTTCTTTGGCTCTCTTGCTGGAAGCGACAACACGACCGCCTACGAAAATTCTTTCTTTGGCCACTCCGCGGGCGGCTACAATACATCGGGCCAATACAATTCTTTCTTCGGCAGCAGTGCAGGTAAAAACAACCTCACAGGAGGCGACAACTCATTCTTTGGGCGATTGACGGGCGCACTGAACCAGATCGGCTCGCGCAATTCGTTTTTCGGTGCCTACGCCGGTGCCTTCAACAACACGAGTGACAACGCTTTCTTCGGCTATTACGCCGGCTACCAATCCACTGGCGCCTTCAACTCGTTTTTCGGAGCGAACGCGGGCGAGACAAATAAGGCCGGCAACAACAACACTATGATCGGCCACCTGGCCGACGTCGCCTCAGATAATCTACATCACGCCACCGCGATCGGCGCGGGCTCCGTTGTTGGCAGCAGCAACCAAATTCTCCTGGGCCGGAACGATGGCTCCGATGATGTGCGCATACCGGGAACTCTTAGACTCGTTACCTTAGGCTCTACCGGAAGCGTATCGTTATGCCGGAATGTTCTCCTTCACATTGCCACCTGCTCATCAAGCCTTCGCTACAAAACCAACATACAACCGTTCGTCGGTGGCCTCGCGGTCATCAACCGCCTGCGCCCGATCACTTTCGACTGGAAGCAGGGCGGCATGCACGACGTCGGCTTTGGCGCCGAGGAAGTGGCAGCCGTCGAACCATTGCTGGTGACCCTTAACGACAAAGGCGAAGTCGAAGGCGTGAAGTACGACCGCATCAGCGTCGCGTTAGTTAACGCCGTCAAAGAACAACAACGGCAAATTCAACATCAGCAGAGCCAGATCGACAGTCTGAAGCATCTCGTCTGTCGTCGTCACCAACGGGCAGCGGTCTGCAAATAGAGCTGCCGGAAACTAGGTGTTTAGGGTTAATGCTCTTCATAAGGTCCTAAACATAAATGCTGCCCTCGCCGCAGAGCGGCGAAATGTTTATAGACAAGTAACCGAAAAGAATTGCCTCGCTCCGGAGGAGCGACATGTGCCTTTCGGAAAACCAATATTTCGCTCCTAACGGAGCGAGGAAGAAAATTTTTCCAGCTGTCGCGGCCTATAAACATCTCGCCCCTAATGGGGCGAAGACGCGGCACGAAACGACGGAGTAAACAAAATGCGAAGCCATAACAAACGCACCACCGCGATTCTCTCAACCATCCTGCTCTCTCTGGTTCTCACTCCGGTTGCCGGATTGGCCCAGAGCAGCGGTGGTGGCAACTACAAGATCACTTCATCAGTGGTGGCCGGGGGCGGGGCCGCCAGCACCGGCAGCGGCAGCAAGGTGATCGACGGCACCGGCGGGCAGTCTGCCGCCGGTGGACCACAAACCAACTCGTCCATCTCACACCTCAGCGGTTTCTGGCCGGCCACACTCGCCGAACCGAAGCCGCAACAGGGTGGGCAGGTCATGCTGCAATTCAGCGCGGCCAGTTACCTGGTCCAGGAAAACCTCGGCGCACTGGCAATCACTGTGACCCGTAGCGGCGATGCTTCGGTCCTCGCCAGTGTTGAGTTTTCGACCGTCGACGGCGCCGCAACTCAGAAGAGTGATTTTGAGTATGCCGCCGGCAAGTTGACGTTTGCGCCCGGCGAGACGAGCAAGACCTTCACCTTGCTCATCAATGAAGATATGTACGTCGACTTCAACGAAACCTTTGCCGTGTCACTCAACAATCCGTCTGGCGCGGTGCTCGGTCCACAAAGCACAGCTTCAATCACCATCACCGATGATTCACCCGAGTCGCAGACAAATCCGATTGATGATGCGCAGAGTTTTGTTCACATGCAGTATCACGACTTCCTCAATCGCGATCCGGATGCCAATGGCCTGGCTTTCTGGACTGACAACATTGCGAAGTGTGAAGAGGAGTCTCGAAGACCTGCAGGTCAAACGGCAGCGCAGTGCTTCGATAAGCAGCGGGAATCGACGGCCATCGCGTTTTTTATGTCGCCCGAGTTCCAGATCACCGGAGGGTTTGTCTACCACCTGTACAAGGGCAGCCTGTCAGGTGCGCCCAATTACGATGGTGGTTCGCCTGGCAGGTTCCCCACTTCTCAGGAATTCCTGCGCGATGTCAGCCAGGTCTCAGAAGGGATTGTGGTCAACAACCAGATCTCAGGCGCGATGGTTGAGGCCAATCGCGACCAGCTTGCGGCAGACTTCGTGCAGCGGCCTGAATTCATGGCGAAGTATGGAGGACTGAACAACTCGCTCTACGTGCAGGAACTGTTCAATACCACCGGCATCCCGGCGACAGCAGCCGAAAAGCAATCGCTAGTTGACGGACTGAACAGCGCGACCATGACCCGCGCCGCTGTGCTCCGGAAGATAGTGGATGGAACAGTGGTCATCAGTGAAGGCAACGTGCAGTTTACGACTCCTTACGGCCAGGCGTTCATCAATCAGGAGAACCGGCGTGTGTTTGTGTTTATGGAATACGTTGGCTACTTAAGACGTGAGCCGGATGGACCGGGATTCATTCACTGGTTAGGGAAGTTAAACTTCTACAGCGGCGATCCGTTCCAGGCCGAGATGGTACGTGCGTTTATTCTCTCGCCCGAGTATCGCCAACGCTTCGGCCAATAGCGAGGTGGCTTAACAGGCGACCTGTCGCCGCCTCTAATGTCCGACACACTTTAGTTTGTCGCTCGTCTCTCGCCAGAGGCTTCTCCCGCGCGACAACGACAAACTAAAGTGTGTCGGACAATTACTCTTGCCGCCTCACTGCGTCGGGCATATTCTGTCCTCACTTCGGTTCATGAGATTCCAATCCATCCCCCGACTCCTACTCTTCTGGCTGACCTGTCTTGCCTGCCCTTTGACCATTTACGCTGAGCGCCTGCCCATCAGGATTTACACCTCAGCCGACGGACTGGGCAGCAGCTTTGTCGATTATCTAATGCGCGACTCGCGCGGCTTCATGTGGTTCTGCACCCGCGATGGACTGAGTCGTTTCGATGGCTCTCGCTTCGTTACCTATCGAATCGGCGACAAAAATTCCCCGCCCGGCATCGAGGGAATTACTGAGACGAGTGGTGGAGTTTACTGGATTACGACAACGGGCGGATTCTATCGTTTCAAAGCCGACACCGTTTCTCATCCGGACCAAACCGGCGGCGGCAGTGCCTTCCTGAATGCCGAGTACATCGACGATGGCCGTGGCTCCGTCATCGAAGACCGTTTCGGGAATGTCTGGTATGGCGGCCATGATCTCTACCTGGCCCAGGAGAAAAACGGGAAGGCGGAGTTTCAACGATTGAATCTTCAATTGCCTTTGAAGTCCGGACAAGGATTAACAATCCTTCAAATGAGCGCGACGGCGGATGGCTGTATTTGGCTCAATACCAACCTGGGCCTGGTGCGCCGCCTCCCTGACGGCCGGTTGATTCTCTATCCACACGAAACGAGTCTGCCTCTCAGTTTGCTGTCGATGATAACTGATCGGGCGGGTCGAGTTTGGGTGGCATGGGGCAAAGAGATTTATGTGATTAAGCCGGAGCCGATTGGGTCTTTGCCGTCGTTCGCGCAAACTACGGTGTCGCTCAAGCAAACCTCCATCGCCTCTGCCGACACTGACGAAGAGGTTCACCTGCCGGAACGGCCAGGCGAGATCCTGCTGTTGAACCATCACGGCGACGACCTGCTTACGAGACGGTTTTACCAAACCCGCGACGACCACATCTGGCTGATCGATAACGACAAATTACTGGAATTCGACGGCCGGGCTTTCCAGGTGCACGGATCCGCAGTAGGTTTACCGTCAGGCATGACAGCTCTGGCCGAAGATGCCGCGGGAAATCTATGGATTGGAGCCCGGACCGGACCGGCCCGATGGGACCGAAGCGGGTTAACTTCCTACGGTAAAACGGACGGCCTGAAATCAGGAGATGTTCAGGCCATTAACGAAGGGACGGACGGATCCCTCTTTGTCGCGAACGGCGGTTTCTATCTGAATCGTTTCGACGGCAGACAATTCCACTCGTCTCGTCCGGAGGTGGCGCCGGATGCGCGGACACTCTGGACTTCGCGCTACGCATTCCTCTCACGCGCTAATGAATGGTGGATCCTGACGGCCGATAAGCTCTACCGGTTTGCGGCTTCTAATCTGCAGACACCGCTGTCCACCTACGATAGTCACACGGGGTTGAAAGCCAACGAAGCCTTGCAGATTTTTGAAGATTCGCACGGCTCCATCTGGTTCAGTCAGCAACCACTTAAGGAAGAGAATTTCGGCTTGTACCAGTTAAGGCCCGGCGAGAAAAAATTCTATGGCTTTTCCGAAGCGGATGGTCTACCTCGCGGCAAAGCGGCATCATCTTTTGCTGAAGACCAGCATGGCAATCTCTGGTTTGGCTTTTACGAAGGTGGCCTGGCGCGCTTTGCGAAGAATCGTTTTGAGGAGTTTACCAGCGCAGACGGAGTGCCTGGCGGTTTGATAGCGGACCTTCACGTCGACGCGAAGGGCCGACTATGGCTGGCATCGTCACTGGATGGCGTGAAGCGAATCGACGATCCGGGCGCAGACAAACCAGCTTTCGTCTCGTTAACCATCGACCAGGGATTGTCGAGCAACAACGTTCGGACGATCACCGAAGACTGGTTCGGCAATATCTACGTCGGCACGGTCCGTGGGGTTGACAGGATATCGCCCGATGGAAATCGCATTAAGCACTACTCAGTCAGCGACGGGTTGGCGGGGGATTTTGTCGTCGATTCACATTGCGACCGGAACGGAGCGCTCTGGTTCGCTACCAGTAATGGTTTGTCGCGACTGATCCCGGTCGCTGAAGATAAACACGCAGCCCCCACAATTTGGCTCGGCGGCTTGCGCATTGCGGGCGAGGAACAACCCGTTGCGGAGCTGGGTAACGCGCAAATTCAAACGGGCGAACTCGGGCCCAACCGGAATAACCTGCAAATTGATTTCTTTGGACTCGATTTCCAGGCCGGACAAACCCTGCGATATCAGTTCAAGCTCGAGGGCGCCGATTCAGGATGGGGCGCCCCAACGGAACAGCGGACAGTTACTTACGCTAATCTCAAACCCGGCTCGTACCGCTTTATGGTTCGCGCGCTGACAACCGACGGAGCGGTGAGCGAGAAACCGGCCATCCTTTCATTCAAAATTCTGCCTCCAATCTGGTTGCGCTGGTGGTTCCTGGCGCTGGCGTCGTTGTTGATGCTGGCTTTGCTCTACGCTTTCTACCGGTATCGCATGGCCCACCTGCGTGCGGTCAACCTCGCCTTGCGGGAAGCCAACCTGGCGGAAGAGCAGCTGCGCAAGTCGAAGGAAGAAAGATTGGTAGAGCTGGAACACGTGCGCAAACGCATCGCCACGGACCTGCACGACGACATTGGTTCCAGCCTGACGCGCATTTCGCTCTTGAGCGAAGTGACCCAACGACAGGGTCATCAGGCAGAGAGAGAGGGCGGTTCGCTGGCAGTGATTGCCGGTCTCGCGCGCGAGCTGGTTGATTCCATGAGCGATATAGTCTGGGCCATCAATCCCGAAAGAGATCATCTTGGGGATTTGACCCAGCGCATGCGTCACTTTGCCAGCGATGTCCTGGCCGCCCGCGGGATTGAGTTTCGATTTCTTTTCCCAGACTCTGACCGTGATTTAAGGGTGGGCGCTAACTTTCGCCGCGAACTGTTTCTAATCTTCAAGGAGGCCGTGAATAACGTTGTCCGCCATTCGGCATGCACCAGGGTCGAGATTGATTTCAAAGTGGATGGCCAGGGCGTGTTCTTGAAAGTGTTTGATAATGGCCGGGGATTCGATGCGCAAAGTAAGGTCAGCGGCCACGGTCTCAAGAGCATGCGTTCGCGTATTGAAAGCCTTGGTGGCCGGCTGGAAATCGAGTCGCATCCAGATGCGGGAACGACGCTCAGCTTTGTTATTCCATTGGGGCCTCATGACGGAGCTGTCCCTGGGAGAATTACCAATAACCAATCTGATTAGTTGGAATGAGGGTACGATCCACGAAATGACACGAACCGGCAAACACGAAACGGACACGAAACCAGGCGATTCTCAGTGTGAGTTCGTGTGATGTTCGTGTTATTTCGTGGATCGTACTCCCATCCCATACCCATGCTTATTTCACTGCTTCTGAAGCACCCCCAGGTACCTGCATGAATATGCGGTGACAGGCATCCGCCCGGAGCGTAGTCTGGAGCAATGTTAATGGCCAACGAAGCCAACCCAACCGAGAACCTGGTCGCGAACCAGGTGACAACAGACATCAAGGTGGCGATTGTCGAAGACGAGCGCGAGATCCGGGAGTGTCTTACTTTTCTGATCAACGGCACCGACGGATACTCATGCACCGGCAGTTATCGCTCGATGGAGGAAACGCTCGAAAAGATCGGTCACCCACTACCCGATCTGGTCCTTTCTGATATTGGTTTGCCGGGAATGGACGGTATTGAAGGGATTCGGATTCTGAAGCAACGCCATCCCGACCTGCTGATCCTAATGCTCACCGTTTATGACGACGACGAGCGGATCTTCGATGCGATGTGCGCCGGTGCATCCGGCTACTTGCTCAAGAAGACACCGCCGGCAAAATTACTCGACAGTCTCAAAGAAGCCGTGGACGGCGGCGCCCCGATGTCGCCGGAAGTCGCGCGCCGCGTGATCGCGCTATTTCGCGAGATTCGTCCACCTGATCGCGCCTATTACCATCTGGCACCTCACGAAACGCGTCTGTTGAAGCTGTTCGTCGAAGGGCATATCTACAAAACCGCAGCCGTAGAACTTGGCGTCTCGGTCAATACCATCAACTTTCACGTCCGTAATATTTACGAAAAGCTCCAGGTCCACACCCGCTCCGAAGCTGTCGCCAAAGCACTCGTCAACCGGCTGGTCTAAGCAACCAGTGATACAGAACCGGGAGCGGTAGCGACTAGGTCTGGTGGATTTGCACGCCCGCAGGTCACAGCCACAACCCGGTCGCTACCGCTTCCGGTTCCGTATTTCTCCGGCCCTGCTCATGCCTTCTGGCCAAGCCAAACTTCCTACTTGCGCAAGTGGTGACGGCCGGTACGTTTGGCACTACCTTCGAAGTCGCCCGTCAGCGGAGGCGGGCGGCCAACCATCATTAACGAGATGGAACTTTGAGAAGGAGCAGGAAAATGAGTATTCGACAGACAATGCCCTGGAGCAGGGTGTTTCTCTTACTAATCCTCACGACGGTCAGCCCAGCCAGCCTGGTTCGCGCCCAGACGACCGCGTTCACCTATCAAGGCCGCTTCACCGACGGTGGCACGGCGGCCAACGGCACCTACGACATGCAGTTCAAGTTGTTTGATGGGTCAGGGAATCAGATCAACTCGACGATAACGAATGCCGTAGTGACCGTCTCCGGCGGCGTCTTCACCGTTCAACTCGATTACGGCGCGTCGGCGTTTGGCGGCCCCGATCGTTTTCTTGAAATCGGCGTCCGGCTGGCCGGAAACGGCGAAGCCTACACCGTGCTGTCACCCCGACAACTGTTGACCTCGACTCCTTACGCGATACGTAGCTTAAACACGGTAACCGCAGATGGACTCTCAGCCGCGTGCAATGCTTGCGTGAGTGATGCCAACATCAACGGTATCGCCGCCAGCAAAATTAGCGGCACAATTCCCCCGGCCAGTGTTCCCGCCGGCAGCACTAATTACATTCAAAACACTACCACTCAGCAGTCAGGCAGCAACTTCAACCTTAGCGGCACCGGAACGGCCGACAGTTTCAATGCGACGATGCACTACAGCCTCGGGGGTGCGCGCGTATTGAGTAACGCGGGAAATCAGAATCTTTTCGCTGGAACCAATGCCGGAATCGCGAACGCGAGTGGCTTTGGCAACTCATTCTTCGGTGCATCAGCGGGATCGGCGAACACAACCGCAATCGACAACTCGTTCTTTGGCGGCAGCGCGGGCAAAGACACGACCACTGGCAGTAGCAATTCCTTCTTCGGTTACTTTTCCGGTGCGCAGAACACGAGTGGCGCATTTAACTCCTTCTTCGGAATTTCTTCCGGGGTCGCCAACGCTACCGGCGTGAGCAACTCCTTCTTTGGCGCTACCACGGGATCGGCAAACACGATTGGGAGTCGCAATTCCTTCTTTGGACGCGACGCAGGGTCAAACAACATCGACGGAAATAACAACGCCTTCTTCGGTTACAACGCCGGGAAGGCCGGCGTTTCCGTGAGCAATGCGTCGTTCTTTGGCGCGAATGCCGGCGCTGCCAATACCGCGGCTAACAACTCGTTCTTTGGCTCCTCGGCCGGAGCGGTCAATACGACGGGGACTGGAAACTCATTCTTTGGATCTTCGACGGGTGCATTGAATACGGCTTCTGACAACTCTTTCTTTGGCTCTGGGGCGGGAGCCGCTATCACAGGCGGTGGGCAAAATTCATTCTTTGGCGCATCCGCCGGTGCAGCGAGTACGGGCTCTAACAATTCCTTCTTTGGGGCAAATGCGGGAGCCGTCACCACCGGGACGTTAAACTCCTTCTTTGGCTCACGCGCGGGGAAGAACAACGCGAGCGGACTTGAGAACGCACTCGTCGGATATGCAGCCGGCGAAGACAACACCCTTGGTTCCTTCAATTCGTTTCTGGGGGCCCAGGCTGGCAGATCCAACATTTCCGGTTCTTCAAACGTCTTCGTCGGTTATGAGGCGGGCTTCTTTAACACTACTGGCGAGGGAAACACTTACGTTGGTTACTGGAGTGGTTTTAACGGTGGCACCGGATATTCCAACACCGGGCTTGGCTATCGCACCAAAACCGAAAACGTGTCAAACGCTACCGCGATTGGGGCAAACGCCCAGGTAACGAAAGACAATTCGCTGGTTTTGGGTAGTATCAATGGCGTAAATCTCGCCACCGCCGATACGAATGTCGGCATCGGCACGACCGCGCCTTCTTTCCGGCTAACAGTCAAAACTCCAACCAGCAGTTATGGCGTGGTCCATACCGACGGCACAATCACCGTCGGCACTTACGTGGGCGGCGCCGGCAATGGCGGCTACATCGGCACTAGGTCGAATCATCCGTTGCATTTTTTCGTCAACGACGGTGCCGCCAGCATGACGGTCCAGGCCGGAGGCAACGTTGGCATCGGCACCACGACGCCAAAAGCAAAACTCGAAGTGCGTGGCGGCAATCTCTTCATTGCCCAGCCAAATAGTTTGATTCTCACTTCTGCCAATAGCGCCTGTTGGGCCCTCACCGTGAGTAACCTGGGCGCTTTGAGCACCACCCCCGTCGCGTGCCCGTAAGCAAACCCTTTGGAGTGCGCCGCCTTGTCGGCGCTTTGGTATTCGGCGACCTGTCGCCGCCGTCAGTGATGGAATCTGAAGCGCGGTAGAAACCCAGAGGCCTAAAAGGAAATGACGGCGGCGACAGGTCGCCGGATACCAAAGCGGTAACAGGTTACCGCACTCCAAAATGCTCTGCAAAATAGAAGGATTCGTGAAAGAAGATGAGCACATCTGACAAACGAACTGCACTGACTCTTTCGATTGGCGTGCTCTATTTCATTCTGAGCGCGCTTGTGGCTGTGGCCCAGAGCAGTGGTGGCAACTACAAAATTACTTCATCAGTCGTGGCTGGAGGCGGCGGATCGAGCACCGGCAGCGGCAGCAAAGTGATCGATGGCACCGCCGGGCAACCAGTCGCCGGCGGGCCGCAAAGCAAAGCATCTATTTCCCAAGTCAGTGGTTTCTGGCCAACTACCTTCGCCCAGCCCACACCGTCCCAGGGCGGACAAGTCACCCTTCAATTCAGCGCTGCCAGTTACCTGGTCCAGGAAGACCTGGGCGCGCTGGCAATCACTGTGACTCGGAACGGCGACGCGTCTGCTCCTGCCAGCGTTGACTATTCGACCGCCGACGGCGCCGCGACTCAGAAGAGTGATTTTGAGTATGCCGCCGGCAAGTTGACGTTTGCGCCCGGCGAGACGAGCAAGACCTTTACCTTGCTCATCAACGAAGACATGTACGTCGACTTCAACGAAACCTTTGCCGTGTCACTCAACAATCCGTCTGGTGCGGTGCTCGGCCCACAAAGTACAGCTTCAATCACCATCACCGATGATTCACCCGAGTCGCAGACAAATCCGATTGATGATGCGCAGAGTTTTGTCCACATGCAGTATCACGACTTTCTCAACCGTGAACCTGATGGGCCCGGGCTGACCTTCTGGGCCAACAACATCCTCAAATGTAACGACCCGGCGCAACGACCGCCTGGGCAGACATTGGCCCAGTGCATCGATAAGCAACGGGAATCGACGGCCATAGCCTTCTTTTCGTCGCCGGAGTTCCAAATTACTGGAGGATTTGTCTACCACCTGTACAAGGGCAGTCTGCCGGGTGCGCCCAACTACGATGGTGGTTTGCCTGGATCATCATTAGGCCGGTTCCCGACTTCACTCGAGTTTCTGCGCGACGTCAGTCAGGTATCGGAAGGCATTGTGGTCAACAACCAGATCTCAGGCGCGATGGTTGAGGCCAATCGCGACCAGCTCGCGGCAGACTTTGTGCAGCGGCCTGAATTTATGGCGAAGTATGGCGGACTTAACAACACGCTCTACGTGCAAGAGCTGTTCAATACTACCGGCATCGCGCCGGCCGCCGCCGAAAAGCAATTGCTGGTTGACGGACTGAACAACGCGACCATGACCCGAGCGGGTGTGCTCCGAAAGATAGTGGACGGAACAGTCGTGATCAGTGAAGGCAACGTGCAGTTTACGACTTCGTACGGTCAGGCCTTTTCCAATCAGGAAAACCGGCGCGTGTTTGTGTTCATGGAATACGTTGGGTACTTAAGACGTGATCCGGATGCTCCAGGCTTCAACCACTGGCTTGGAAAGTTGAACTTCTACAATGGCGATCCGTTTCAGGCCGAGATGGTGCGCGCGTTTATCCTCTCGCCCGAGTATCGTCAACGCTTCGGGCAGTAGCGAATTCGGATTAACAGGCGTATAGAGTCCAACCCCGGGGTCCCCGCGCGGGCAGCCCGCGTGGGGTGGTCGATTCAGGTTGCCGCGTTCGACGCCACTTGGCCAGGTTTTACGATAGCCGCTGTCCTAAGAAGTTGGGCTGAGTGGTCGCCATGACGCAACCTGAAGGTTGGACTCTATACGCCTGTAATGATCGGCTATCTCTGTTTGACGAGCTTACCTGAATGTACTAATGTTTCCACGTCCCAAATTGCAGGGTTGTTGCCTTCAAGTCGACCTTACCGCAGAAGGGTCAATGATCCAGCAAACTAGTAAGTCCCGCTAGTGTTTACTCCAGATAGAGACGCGTGTGTAACTTTTTGGTTTTCCCAACCGAATGCATACTGGTTTCTAGTCAAACCCACTTGCCGCCTTCTTAACCGGCAGCAAGCAGATCCAAATGGATCAAGTGCGGGAAGCTAACCGCGTCCCCTCTCAAAAATTTTCCTCTTAGATCTAAAAGGCCACGTCATTGTGGGTGAAGCCTGATTTGTATCCGGCTTTGCTCCTGCGTGTAGCCATGAATCAAAGCCGGCATCCATTCCGGGTGCGGGACAGTGTCTTGCTGCGTC
>Ga0190274_10000912_pt1 | contig 17168 bp, 11 predicted proteins | sample Popmic531T_FD_133002 | JGI IMG/M metagenome (GOLD analysis project Ga0190274, IMG submission 133002) | Populus adjacent soil microbial communities from riparian zone of Yellowstone River, Montana, USA - 531 T | ecosystem: Environmental > Terrestrial > Soil > Riparian zone | place: USA: Montana... | reverse complement strand
GACACGATCGGAGCGGAAGAATGGCACGGGCCGCGAGGCGCCGGTCTTCACGATCTCGATGTCATCGATGCTGTATGCGCCGCGCCAGAGATGGATGTCGATGTCGCCGACGTGCCCGTCGTAAGAATCGAGCGCCGCCAACCTTTCATTGGCGTAGTCCTCGACCAGGTACGGCATGGCCAGGCGCACCGCGATCAGCAACAGCAGCAGGCCTGACAAACCGATGACGACTTTTCGTTTGCGAGTCATGGTCGGCGTCCAAAAAAGAGGCCGCTCGAAGCGGCCCCTGTGTGAATCCGGAATCGCGCTGGGAGGAGCACTACTGGATTCACGACTGCAGTGTGCTCCCGAAGCGCACCGTGACCCAAGCGGCGATCTACCGTAAATTGCGTCACACAATTCTTACAAGGTGGAGCGGTGTTGGGATGAATCGCATGACGGTGGTGTTCGCCACTATTGTTTGCGCCGGCATGGCCCTGGCGGGAAAGACGATGGCCGCCGATGCCGACTGGCCGCGTTACGGCGGCGACGAGGCCCAGACCCGACATTCCTCGCTCACGCAGATCAACCGCCGCAATGTCGGCCGCCTGTCGCTCGCCTGGCAGTACGACACCGGCGAGAAGGGCGACACCCAGACCCAGCCTATTGTTGTTGGCCGCACCCTGTACGGTTACACACCCTCCCACAAGGCCTTCGCGCTCGACGCCGCCACCGGCAAACAACTCTGGACGTTCGACTCCGGCATCGCCGGCGTGGGCGCCAATCGCGGACTCATGTACTGGAAAGGCGGAGCGGACGCTCGCGTGTTTTCCGCCGTCGACAACTTCATCTACGCGCTGGATGCCACCAGCGGAAAACCCATCCTGAGTTTCGGCAACGGCGGTCGCATCGATTTGCGCCAGGGCCTCGGCCGCGACCCGGAATCGCAATCCGTACAACTCACGTCCCCGGGCGTCATCTATGGCGATCTCATGATCGTCGGCGGGCGCGTGAGCGAAAGTCTGCCGTCATCGCCGGGCCACGTGCGCGCCTACGATGTCAGGACCGGCGCGCTTCGCTGGACCTTTCAAACTATTCCGCAACCCGGCGAACCGGGGCACGAGACCTGGCCGAAGGATGCCTGGCAGTACATCGGCGGCGCCAATAGCTGGCCCGGCATGACACTCGATGCCGGGCGAGGCGTGGTGTTCGTTCCCACCGGTTCGGCTGCCGCGGACTTCTACGGTGCGAATCGCCCCGGGGACAACCTCTACGCCAACTGCCTGCTGGCGCTCGACGCGGCCACCGGCAAACTGCGCTGGTACTTCCAGTTCGTGAAGCACGACCTGCTCGATCGCGACCTGCCCGCCGCGCCGACGCTGGTGACGCTGCGATTGAAGGGCAAGCGGGTCGACGCGCTGGTGCAGACCACCAAGCAGGGGTTCCTGTTCGTGCTGGATCGCGACACGGGCAAGCCGGTATTTCCGATCGAGGAAGTGCCGGCGCCCGCCTCCGACATGCCGGGTGAAGTGGCGAACCCGACTTACCTGCGGCCCGCGCTGCATGCACCCTACGCGCGCCAGCGGCTCACTCCCGATACGCTGACCGCCCGCACTCCGGAAGCCAACCGCTGGGCCCGCGAGCAATTCGCGCAACTGCGCAGCGACGGGCCGTTCAAGCCGCTGGGCGTCGGCGTCGACACGACTATCTACCCCGGCTTCGACGGCGGCGCCGAGTGGGGCGGCCCGGCCTATGATCCGGGCAGTGGTCTTCTCTACGTGAACGCCAACGAGATGGCCTGGTTGGGTTCGCTGGCGCTCAACGACACCGGTCGCAGCACCGGCAAATCCATCTACTTGCGCGATTGCGCCGCCTGCCATGGTGATAGCGGCAAAGGCTCCCCGCCGCAATTTCCGGCGCTGGCAGGCGTTGCCGGCCGCATGACAGGAGAGAAATTCGCGGAGCGCGTGCGCAAGGGTGGCGGACGCATGCCAGGGTTTCCGCATCTGCAGGACGAGGCGCTGGATTCGATCGCCCGCTATCTAAGCGACGGCAGCGACATCCCGGCGGGGGTTCCCGATGCTTCGCCCGGCAACCTGGCATATCGCTTCACAGGTTATCGCCGCTGGGTCGATCCGGAAGGTTATCCGGCCGTGAACACGCCCTGGGGCACGTTGAATGCCGTCGATCTCGCAACCGGAAAACTTGCCTGGAGCATCCCCTTCGGTGAATTCCCCGAACTCGCGGCGCGCGGCATTCGCGAGACGGGCAGCGAGAATTACGGCGGACCGCTGGTAACTGCCGGCGGCTTGCTGTTCATCGGCGCCACCATCCACGATCGCAAGTTTCGCGCCTTCGACAAGGGGACCGGCAAACTACTGTGGGAAACTGCGCTGCCGTGGTCCGCCGACGCCACGCCCATCACCTACCAGGTAGATGGCAGGCAGTACGTGGCGATCTTTGCAAGTGGTGGTAAAGAACGTGGTGGCTCTGCCGGCGCCGTCTACCTTTCTTATGTGCTGCCCAACCAGAATGCCCGCTGACCGGTCAATACCCGCATGAGCAGTCCCGCCAAAGCCGTGTTATGGCTTTCCGCGTTGTTCCTCGTGATGCCCATTGTCTATTCGTGCTGGCGATGGGTCCGCGGCAGGAGTGAACCGCAATCTGCCACGTGGAACTGGCAGCTCACCTTCAAATCGACGCTGGCGTTCGCGTTGGCTTTCAATCTCGTTTTCTTCATCCAGGAACTCTTCCTGGTGCTACCGAAGGCCCTCACCCAGGGCCTCGAGCCGACACTGTTTCACAACAACCACCTCTGGCGCGGACATGATCCGATCGAGGACCTGCTGCAGGGAACCGGGGCGCTCGCGACCGTGGTCGCGAGCACGTTTTTCAGCGTATGGCTGGTTTGCCGGACGCCGAAGGGCGATGTCGCACGCCTCGTGCTGTTCTGGCTCGCCCTGCTCGGATTTCTCTCCGCACTTCCGCAGGTCGTCATTGGCACCGTGATACTGCAAAACGACGTCGGCCGCGCCATGAGCTACCTGCACTTCACGGAAGGTGCCCGGCTGCTGGCTTCCATCGGCGCGTTCTTCGCCATGGCGCTGGCGTGCTGGCGCCTGACACCCTATCTACTGTCGACCAGTGAGGTCACGTCGCGCGGCGGCGCAGCGGCAATTCGTCTCGGCCTGCTGCCCTGCATTTTCGCCATCCCGTTGATCGTCGCGTTCCGGATTCCCAACTCGGCGATCGAAGTATTGCTGCCGCCCTGCGTGGATGCGTCGATCGCCGCGGTGTGGATCCTGGCCGCGGCCTGGCACACCCGCTCCATCGGTGCTGGCACGGCAAGAACCCAGCCGCTTTTCTGGCTGCTCCTTGCGTTCGGTTGCCTGCTCGCCTTCTTTCAGCTGGTACTGAGGCGCGGCATCGATTTCTTCTGAAGCTGCGCGACCGGCTTCTCGCGCGCCACGAAGTCCAGGGCCACCGAGTTCATGCAGTAACGCAGGCCGGTCGGATCCGGGCCGTCGTCGAACACATGCCCGAGATGCGCGTCGCAGCGCTTACACGCCACTGCGGTGCGTTCCATCATCATGCTGTTGTCGGTGATCTCGCTGACATTGGCGCTCGAGATTGGCATCCAGAAACTGGGCCAGCCGGTGCCGGATTCGAATTTTGCTTTCGAGTCGAACAGCGCGGTCGCACAACAGATGCAGCGATAGAGACCGTCGGCGTGATTCTCATTGTATTTGCCGGAATACGGCCGCTCGGTGCCTTCCTGGCGGGTCACGGAGAATGAAGCTGGCGACAACTGCTTGCGCCACTCGTCGTTCGACTTGACCACACGCGCGACGGTGGCCTTTCCGAGGCTCTTCCCCGCTGCGGAAAAATTCTCGATCTCCACATTCGCCGGCTTCGGCTGGTCGGCGGCGCGCGCGCAGGCGCCTACGCCCAACGCCACCGGCGTCAGCATGGCGCCAAACAAAAATTCCCGCCGCGATGTCATTGGCTCGTTCATCGATCCCTCCGCTGCGCACTCAACCGAACGTGAATGAATAAGCGTCGACACCCGGGTCGAGGAACTCGATGACGAACTCCTGCTCGATCACCGGCCCCTTCTCGCGAACGAGTTGGTAGAGCCGGTGCTCGCGCACCACTCCATTGCCGTCGGCATCCACGTCCATGCCCGCATCCTTCTGTGGCGGCGCGCCACCGATGGTGACGCGAAAGCGCACCGGCTTTCCCGCCCTCGCCGGCCCCAGCACGAGGTGCAGGTCTCGCGCCTTGAAGCGGAAGGCGATGCGGCCCGGTGCGGCGTCGAGCCGCGCGTGTTCACGCGCCACCTGCCATGGGCCAGCCAGCGCCCACTGATTGAGCGTGAGCTCTTTTGGAATCGCGTAGCTCTTGCGGGCATCGCGGGCAAACGCACCTGGCGAGACAAAGTTTTCCGCGCGCGAGTACCCCACGTACGTCTCCGGCGATGCCACGCTCGCGGTGTCCGCCGGCGCGGCAACGCCCACACCGGCGGCTTCGTCGAGTGGGTCGGGCAAATTCTTCGCACCGGCCTCCATGAGCAGGCGACGGATCTCACGTTCCGACTTGCCGTATTTTCCCTCGCCGAAATGATGACCGCGGATCTGCCCCTTGGCGTCGACGAAATAATGTGCGGGCCAGAACTTATTGTTGAACGCTTTCCAGATCACGAGCCCGTTGTCGAGCGCGACCGGATACTGGATGTCGAATTTTTTCACTGCGGCGCGCACGTTCTCGATGTCCTTCTCGAAGGCGAATTCCGGCGAGTGCACGCCGAGCACGACGAGGCCCGCGTCCTTGTAGTGGCGATACCAGGCGTTCACGTACGGCATGGCACGCAGGCAGTTGATGCACGAGTACGCCCAGAAATCGACGAGCACGACCTTGCCGCGCAGGCTCTCGGGCGTGAGCGGCTTGCTGTTGAGCCAGCCCGTCGCGCCCGTGAGTGGCGGCAGCGGGCCCTCGGTCTTCGACGGACCGCTTGCACCCTGGGCCGACATCATTGCGCCGCCTTCCGCGGGTTTTTCGGCAGCCGCCATCATCATGGCGCCACCGGTATCGGGGGGCGCTGCCTGCGCCCCCTCGCGCTTGGTCGCGCGCACTGTCACTGGTTTGGCGACATACAACGCGGGCAGCGTGCCCTGGAAGTTGCGCACTTTCGGCAGGTCGTTGATCGCGATGTAGGGATTCGTCGGGTGATCGAGCAGATAGTCCTGGTGGTAGCTCTCGGCTTCGTAGAAGCCTTTCAATGCATCGACGCGCGTGACGATCGGCCGTGGATACACACCGGCTTTGTCGAGCTGCGCGATGTAGCTTTCCGCGATCTTCTTCTGCGCATCGTTGGCATAGAAGATGGCCGAGCGATATTGCGTGCCCCGGTCGGGACCCTGCCGGTTCAACTGCGTGGGATCGTGCGCCACTGAAAAGAACACCTGCAGGATCTGCCCATAGGTGACCTGCGTCGGGTCGTAAACGATCTGCACCGACTCGGCATGGCCCGAGTCCCCGGCGCTCACCGATTCATAATCCGCGCGCGTGCCATCGCCGCCGGCATAGCCGGACAGCACGCTCTTCACGCCCTTCAGGTGTTGATAGACCCCCTGCACTCCCCAGAAGCAGCCGCCCGCAACCACGGCCGTCTGCAGCTTGCCCGCGACCCCGCTCTTGTCGGACAAGGGCTGATCGACCGCCGGCGCGGGAATCTTCACCGCCTCTTCCGAGCCGCAGGCGTTGACGCTCAGCGCGACCGCCAGGATCCCCAGGCCCAGTGCCGATGAAAGTACTCGCAACATGATGATTCCTCACAGGTCGTTACGCAGGAGACCGGGAGTCCGGATCCTTTATTTCGCGTCGGAGCGACGCGGATTCTGGCATGCGCGAAAAGGCCGCGCAGATCAGAAGACCGGGCGTTCGTCGGAAAAATTCCTGGTGAGGATCAAAGCGGACGGTTCCCGCCTGGGAACCGTCGCGTAGCCGGAACCGGCCAAGAGATCAGGACTGCGTGAAAGTCGAGTGGCAGACGCCGCATATCCTTATGCAGAACGTCTGCCACTCGCCAAGGCGTGTGGTTCAGCTGGGAGGGTCGCTGAACCGCACGCCTTAAACCGACTCGCCTACAAGGGCGGGAAGGCGTTCTGCAACAACTGCTGGAACTGCGCCTGGAACCAGTGACCCGACAGCGGTGCGTTCGGCAGCGCTCCGGTCATATGGTTGTTGTTGCGCGGATTGCCCGTGTAGGTCGGATCGCACATGCGATCGAAGCCCTTGCCTTCGTCGTTCGCAATGAGGCTGCTCGAGCCATCCGACTCACCTGGCGGCTTGATCCACACATAGGCGTCGATGCCCGCAGCCGGTGCCGCGCGCGGACGCTCGCCGAGGCCGGCGCCGCTCGGGTTACACCAGTTGCCCTTGTGGATACGACGGTCGATGCGTGAGGCGTCGATGCGCGCATTCAGATCTGCGAGCGTCGACGGACCCGTCGGCCGTGCCGCACCGCCCCAGCCATTGCGTGAGGTGTCGATGAGCATGCCGATCGTCGACGGGAAGCCCGCGCTTACGGCCTGGTTGCGCCACGCCTGAGCGAAGGTGAGTTCGTCGTTGAACTGGTTGAAGTCGATCCACGCCGAGGTGCGGGTGGTCGAGTCGATGGTGATGAACGGCTCCTGCAACGCCGAAGTGTTGGCGGTATCGGTGATGAAGCCGTGAACGTTGGCGGGCGTGCTGCCCGACGCCGTTGCGGCGGTCATCATCATCTGCACGGCCGGCGCAAAGTTGGTATCCCAACCCAGCCAGCCATGATGTCCGGCGTCCACATAGTTGTAGACGTTCGGCACCGCACCGAGCTTGAACAGCGCATAGCCCACGCCCTGCACGTAACCACCGTTCTGCTTCATGGTGTCGCACTGCGCGGTTCCGGTGACACGATCCGTCGTGTTGGTCACCAGGTTTGGCAGCGAGTCGATTTCGATGATCGCCACAATTCGCAGCGCAGCGTACTCGGGCCGCGCCAGGATCGCCGCGATGGGATCGATGTACTCCGCCTTGTAACGCGGCAGGTCATTCGGGCCGAGCTCACCGTTGCTGGCAAGCGCGGCACAATCACGACCCGGCAGGTTGTAGATCACCATCTGGAACACCAGCGGCGCCGCCCCATTGGCTGCGTCCTGGGTGACCGCCCCATTCAGGTGATCAACCAACCCCATGCTGCCCGTGGTCGCGCTGCCGTTGCCGGCAATCGCGCTGATGCGATCGAACCACACCGCGGTCGGCTGGTTGGCGATCGCGCTGCCGCCACCGGCCACCGCGTTCGCACGCCATTGCGGGTTGTTGTACACGCCAGCACCCGAGTACGGGTTGTCGGCGCGGCCCGGATTCGTGCCCGTCGCCGTGCGGTTCACGGTGATCGTCGCGCCAGTCGTGTTAGGAGCTGCGGCCGCGAAGGTCGAAGTGGCCGCCGTCGCACCAGCCGCGGCCGTGAACGTGACGTTCACACCCGTGGACCAGTTGCCGGTAGTCAGGGTGACCGTTCCCGGGCTCGCCGTGATGACGGTGCTGCCGCTGCGCGTCAGTGTCACCAACACGTTTGCCGTCGGCGCAGCCGATAGCCGCACGTTCGATGTGCCCGTCGTGCCACCCGCGAGGTTCAGCGTGGTGGGATTGACGATGATGGAGGGAGTACCCATGGGCGCCACCACGGCGAATGGGATGATGGGCGTGCTGGATGAATTCGGCGGAACCGCCGTGTCGAACGCCGTTGCCTGCGCCGTATGGCTTCCGGCCGCGAGAGCCGGACCGGAGAAGCTGTAAGGCGCGGACGTGTCGGAATTCACCAACGTGCCATCGACGCGGAACTCGACGCGGGCGACAGCCACGTTGTCGCTGGCGGTGGCTGCGAGCGGTATCGCGGCGCCAGTTGCAATTTGCTGTCCGCTGACGGGGCTCGTCAGGCTCACGGTGGGCGGAGTGGTATCACCGACCGGGGTCGTGCCGTTATTGCAGGCCGTGCCATTCAGCGTGAACGCTGTGGGCGAGTTGTTAGTGCCGGTGAACGTGCCGTTGAAGCCGACGGTGAAGCTGCCACCGCTGCCGATGCTGCGGTTCCAGTCAGCGTTGCTGGCAATCGTCAGCGTCGCGCTGCCCGCGGGCTGAGTGAAGGAGACCGGCCAGCCATTCTGCAATCGCTGCCCGTTCGGAAAGTTGAACACCAACGTCCAGCCATTGGTGATGGCCGGGCCGCTGTTGGTAATGACGACGTTGGCGCCGAAGCCGTTGCCGCCTTCCCAGGATTTCGTGTACGCGACCTGGCAAGACGGGGTTTGCGCCGTGGCGACGCCTGTTGCTAGCCCCCATAGGCAGACAGCCGCAGCCGTCAACCCGAGGCGGGTTCTGGTGATCATCATGAATTCCATCTCCTTAAGTGTGTGCGGACGCCGTGCGCCGCTCCCCGCGGCAAACGCCGTTCATCCGTGCTCTTCGTTAATGAACCGGCGGCGCTCAACGTTCCCCGGTGAGCGCCGTCGATGCATGTCAGACAAAACTGATCAGAAACTCCCTGTTTGTGTGCGCGCAACGCCGCCGGTGGTGTAGTTCACCGTCCAGGTGTCGCCGGTTACCGGGTGTGTGGTGCCTGTACCGCCCATCTGCGCCGCGAAGGTGCGCATGGTGGCGGCGCCCAGCTGTCCAGCGCCCAGCGTCCATGTGTATGTCACGGTCGAGGCGGTGCTCACGTTGCTCTGCGTGACCTGGCTGCCCACGGTGTTGTACGCGCCGCTGAAGCTCACGCCAGGAGTCCGCTGAGCGACGATCGTGATGGTCATCGCCGTGATCGGGCTGGTGTTGCCGAGACGTACCTGGATTTCGTTGTACCAGGGGCTCTGGGCGGCGACCGCCTTGGTCACGGTCACACCGCCGGTGTCACCCGCGGGCGCCGTCGGCGTGCCGCTCGCCTGCAGCGAGACGGGGCTCTCGCCGCTCGCGTTCAGCGCCGTCACGACGTAGTAGTAAGGCGTGCCATTGACGAGGCCGGTGTTCGTGAACGTGGTGCCGGCCACGCCGGTCTGCACGTTCGCGTACGGTCCGCCATTCGTCAGCGAGCGCTTCACGTTGTAGCTCGTCGCACCGCTCGCGGCCGTCCAGCTCAAGGCCACCTGCGCGTTGCCCGCGGTCGCCGCGAGATTCGTCGGCGCCGCCGGCACGTTGCCCGGCACGACCTGCAGGAACGCGCTCTGCACGTTCGCGGTGGTCATCGCGAACACCCGGTTGCTGGTGCCATTCGCTGCCGGCGTGATCGCGTTGTTGGTGCCGAGTACACCGATGCGCACGGTTCCATTCAGCGCATTCACCGCATTGCCCAACGTCACGGGCCACTGCGTCGAACCGGTGTTCGCCGCCGTGATCGTGATCGGGGTCGGCGGCCAGAACGCATCCTGACCCGTGGAAGAGACGGTGCGAACGTTGACGCGATCGCCGACCACGAGCGTCAGCGGAACTGTCGTGAGCGCACCCAGGTCTTGCCACACCGTGTTGGCGACGGGCTGGTGCAGGAACTGACGAGTCTCAGTGTCCGATGCGTTACCGCTCGTCACCAGCAGGGTCACGGTCACGTCCTGCGCGGCGCCCGGCGCCACGAGGTTCAGTGTCGCCGTGGCGCTCATCGGGTTGGTGATCGTATAGAACGAGGTGTTAGGCGCGGAGACAGTCCAGTTGTACACCAGGTTGGTGCCCTGCGAACCGGTGCCGTTGAGGGTGATCGAGCCCGGACCAGTGAACGTGGTGACGTTCGGGTTGAGTGTGATGGCGGCCGTGACCGTGGGCTGCGGAGTGCCCGAGAACTGCGTGTCGATGCAACCGTGGAAGCGCTCGAGCGTCGGCGGGGTGCGGCCCCACTCGGCGTAGATCACGTGGCGGCCAGTGCGTGCCGGCACCGTGCAGCGAGTCGTGAAGAGCGCAGCGCCCGGGTTGGGAATGAGGTTGGGGTTCGCGTTCGGCGTCGCGTCGTTGTAAAGGAGATCGCAGAACGGCGCGTCCTCGAAGTCGGCGAACGAGAGCGGGCGGCCCGTCTGCCACACGAAGCTGGACTTCGTGATCCAGTAGCGGAAATCCGCGGTGTCCGAGAAATGCGGACCCCAGGAAATGTTCCAGACGAAATCGCGTGGACCGGCTGTCATCGGCACCGTCGGCCAGTCGATGGCCTGATCCCATACCGTCGCGGCGCCGTTCCAGGTCTCGGAATTGAATCCGCAGACATTGGTGCGCGGACCGATGCCCGCACGACCCGTGGTGTGCGTGAGCACGCTCATGAAGCTGTAGCCGTCCTCCATGCGGACGCCGGGCGCGGTAAATGCGTTGCCGCACACCGGATATTGCGCGACGCCGTTTGCCACGTGGTCGGGCTTGGTGATGGCGCCGCAGAACCAGTTGCGTGCCGGCGGGTCCTGAACCAGGCCATGAGCGAAAACGCTCTGGCTCAGCATCGCGAACACGCACAGGAACATCGCTCGCAGTAAGTCGATCCTCATGACAACTCCCTCGTAACCGTTCGAATCTTCCGATTGATTCTTGACGATCAACGCTGGGAGCTAGGGCGGAATCCCGGTGTGTGGGCCCGCATGCTGGCAATGCGGCGAAACCTGCCGCGTCAGATCACTTGCATCCATACAAGTCCCCCTTCAATCGCCCGCGCAAAGCACGAGCGGAGCGGATGTTAGGCCCGTACTTGGGCCGCGCACAACATCCGTGTGCCGCATGTCGGTAGTTTGGACAGCGTTGTCAAGGCTGATTCCGACGAGCCGCCCGGCTGGAAGGCCCAAGGTGACTCACCGGACTTTTTTGCACTGACTGTCGGACACGCGTTGTCGCCTGACGACATCGGGCGGCGACCGAAATTGTCTCACCTATAGCTCGATCTCGGTGGCGAGAACGACCACTCCGCGCGTCGGCATGTTGAAAAACTCGGCTGCCTGCGCGCTGCGGCGTTGCAGGAACGCGAACGCCCGCGACTTAAGCCCGGGAAACCCCGGTCGCGGGCGAGCACGCACCAGGTGCCAACCCAGGAAGAACGATGAATCCTCGGCGAATACCTTCAACCCCTGGCGGCGCGCATTGCGGATGGCTTCACCGACATCCGGGGTCTCCATGAAGCCAAACCGCGCGCGCACGTCGTACACGTTCGGCAACAACTCTTCGACGATGACGCGACACAAAGGATCGGTGCGCGGCACGCGCTGGATCTCGACGTGCAGGATCACGATCTGTGCGTGGTGAACCTTGTTGTGTTCGAGATTGCGCAACAGCGCTGTGGGGACGAACCCGGAATGACTGACGAGAAACACCGCGGTGCCCGGCACCTTCGCCGCGGGTTCGAGCAGCTCGGCAAGCTTCTTGATCGAGACCGCACGGTGTTCGAGTTCGGCGCGCAACCGCTGGCGGCCGTCACGCCAGGTGATGAACATGGCAAACATGACGGCGGCGAAGACCAGCGGCACCCAGCCGCCACTGCCAATCTTGGTCACGCTGCCGGCCAGGAATGCCGTGTCGACCAGCAGGAACAGACCGAACAAGGGACCCACTCGCCACCACGACCAGTTCCACATGGATCGCGCCACGATAATTCCGAGCAACGTGGTGACGTACATCGTGCCCATCACCGCCACGCCATAGGCGGAAGCCAGTGCGCTCGAAGTGCGGAAGGTGAGGACGAACAGGATCACGCTGACGAACAGGAACATGTTGGCGGCCGGCACGAAGATCTGGCCTTTGGCCTCCGCCGAGGTCTGCAACACCCGCACGCGCGGCAGCAGATCGAGCTGAACCGCTTCGCGCGTCAGCGAGAATGCTCCGGAGATGACCGCCTGCGAAGCGATCACCGTGGCCACGGTGGACAGCAGCACGAGAAACGGCAACGTGCCCTGCGGCGCGAGCGCGTAAAACGGGTTGGCAATGGCGACGCCCGAGCTCAACAGCAATGCGCCTTGACCGAAATAGTTGAGCACCAGCGCGGGCCACACCAGCACCAGCCAGCCGATGCGTACCGGCCGGCGCCCGAAATGGCCCATGTCGGCATACAACGCTTCGCAGCCCGTGACCGCGAGGATGACGGCTCCGAGGATCGCGAGCCCGATCGCCGGATGAGCGACTAACAAACGGAGGCCATACAGCGGATTGAGCGCCAGCAGCACGGCGGGCGCGCGCACGATGGCCGCGATGCCAAGCGCCGCAAGCGTCAGGAACCACACGACCATGACCGGACCAAACAACCGGCCGACGCGCTCGGTACCGCGCCGCTGGATTGCAAAGAGGATCACGATGACGACCAGGGTGACGGGCAACACCGCCGAAGCGAATTCGGGATTGAGCAGCTCCAGCCCTTCGACGGCGCTCAGCACCGAGACGGCCGGCGTGATCAGGGCATCGCAGTAGAAAAGCGCCGTACCGAGCACGCCGAGCGCGACCGCATGACGCACCCATGGTGTTGCCGTACCGAATTGCTTTTGCACCAGCGCCACGAGTGAGAGCACGCCGCCCTCGCCCGCATTGTCCGCGCGCATGATCACGCCCACGTACTTGACGGTGACGACGATCGTGAGACTCCAGAAGATGAGCGAGAGCAGGCCGAGCACTTTGGCGCTCTCACCGGGCAGATATTCCGCCGCGGAGAGTGAACTGCCCAACGCGTAGAGCGGGCTGGTTCCGATGTCACCGAAGACGACGCCGATGGCGCCGATGACCGCAGGTCCGAGTGCTTGCTGAGCCTTCATAAACGAGGCGCGCATTCTAGGGCCCGCAGCGCCGCAATTCGCGGGTTTTCCGGTACCCTCGCGCGTATGCCCGCGGAATTACACGAAACTTCGCTCATTGCACTATTGGCGGTCGGCTTCGTGCTTGCTTTGTTGTTCGGGTTGGGGGCCAGCATCCTCAAGGTGTCGCCCATCGTCGGTTACCTGGTCGCCGGCATTTGCGTGGGCCCGTTCACGCCTGGGTTCGTGGCGGACGCAGGCCTCGCCAACCAGCTCGCGGAAATTGGCGTGATACTGCTGATGTTCGGCGTCGGCCTGCATTTTTCGATCAAGGACCTGATGTCGGTGCGCTACATCGCGCTGCCCGGCGCGGTCGCACAGATCGTGACGGCCACGGCGATCGGCGCCGGCATGGCGCATCTGCTCGGATGGAGTTTCGGCACCGGGCTCGTGTTCGGACTGTCGCTGTCAGTAGCCAGCACCGTGGTGCTGCTGCGCGCCCTCGAAGAGCGCAACGCGCTGCAATCCTCGGAAGGCAAGATCGCCGTCGGCTGGCTCATCGTCGAAGACCTGGCCATGGTGCTCGCGCTGGTGATGCTTCCGGCGCTCGCGGACACGCTCGGCGGGGACGCGAGCGCGGTCAATGCACATACCGGGTCCGGAAACACCTGGCTGGCGCTGGCCATCACGCTCGCGAAGGTCGCCGGGTTCGTCGCGCTGGCGCTCGTGGTCGGCACACGTGCCGTGCCATGGCTGCTCAAACGTGTCTCGGGCACCGGCTCACGCGAACTGTTCACGCTGTGCGTGCTTGCCATCGCGTTAGGCATCGCCTACGGCTCAGCGGCGTTGTTTGGCGTGTCGTTCGCGCTCGGCGCGTTCTTCGCCGGGGTCATTCTTTCCGAGTCGGAACTCGCCCACCAGGCGGGCAACGATTCGTTGCCGCTCAAGGACGCGTTCGCCGTGTTGTTCTTCGTCTCGGTGGGAATGCTCTTCGACCCGACCGTGCTGGTGCGCGAACCCCTGGCAGTGCTTTCGGTGCTGGCCATCATCATGGTGGGCAAGTCGCTGGCCGCGTTCGTCATCGTGCTCGCGTTCCGCCATCCCGTGCGTACCGCGCTCACGGTATCTGCCAGCCTGGCCCAGATCGGCGAGTTCTCTTTCATCCTGGCCGGGCTCGGCGCGGCGCTCGGCCTGCTGCCGCCCGATGGGCGCGACCTGATCCTGGCCGGCGCCCTGCTCTCCATCGCTCTCAACCCGCTCACGTTCGCGGGCATCACACCGCTCACCCGCTGGATCGAGGCTCGCCCCAAACTACTGCGGCTGCTCGAACGTCGCGGCGCAGACCGGCATCGCCGACCCGTCAGCAGCGCCGAGGGGCTGCGCAACCACGCAATCCTCGTGGGCTACGGGCGCGTGGGCGGCGCCATCGGTCCCGTGCTCAGGGAACAGGGCCTGCCCTTCGCTGTCATCGAACGCGATCATCTGATGCTGGCCACCGCGCAGGTGCACGGTATTCCCACCATCGAAGGCGACGCCGCGGCGCCTGGCATCCTGGCCGCCGCCGGCATCGGTACCGCGCGGCTGCTCGTCGTGGCCACGCCCGACAGTTTCCTCGCGCGAAGGATCGTCGAGGTGGCACGCCAGTTGAATCCCACCATCGACGTGGTGGTGCGCACGCATTCTGAAAGTGAATTCAAGGCGCTGGAGTCGCTCGGCGCCGGGCGAGTGGTGATGGGCGAACGCGAGCTGGCGCGCGGCATGCTCGAATATTCGCTGCGCAGTCTCGGCGTGCCGCGCGAACGCGCGCAGGCGCTGGCCGGCCGTGACCCCCAGGTGAACCCGGAAGGCACGTAAACCTCCATATGCTTTCACCCGCGGAAACCGAAGCCCTCTGGCTCAGCCTGTCGGTGGCGGCGCGCAGCGTCGCCTTCAACCTGCCCTTCGCCATCCTGGTCGCCTGGCTGCTCACGCGCACGCGATTCGCGGGGCGCACGCTGTTCGACGCCTTCGTGCACCTGCCGCTGGTGCTGCCGCCGGTGGTCATCGGCTATCTACTGCTGGTGCTGTTCGGCGTGCGCGGACCCATCGGCGGCTGGTTGCACCAAAACTTCGGCATCCAGCTCGCGTTCACCAGCACCGGCGCGGCACTGGCCACGGCGGTCATGTCGTTCCCACTGGTGGTGCGTGCCATCCGCATATCGCTCGAGAACGTCGACCGCGGCCTGGAAGAAGCGGCGCGCACGCTCGGCGCGGGACCCATGGACCGCTTCGTCTCCATCACGCTGCCGCTGATCGCGCCCGGCATCCTGGCCGGCGCCGTCACGGCGTTTGCGGCGGGCCTCGGTGAATTCGGCGCGGTCATCACCTTCGCGGCCAACATCCCGGGTGAGACACGCACGCTGCCGCTGGCGCTGTACACGGCGCTCCAGACTCCCGACGGCGATGCGCTCGCCGCGCGCCTCGCCGCCATCTCGCTGTCACTCGGCCTTGCCGGACTTCTCGTGTCCGAATTCCTGAGCCGCGCGCTTCGCCTGCGGCTGGGGCGCTGATGCTGCGCGTCGAACTCAGGAAACGGCGCGGCGAATTCTCGCTCGATGCCGCCTTCTCCGCGCCCACTCCCGGCGTCACCGCCCTCTTCGGCAGATCCGGATGCGGCAAGTCCACGTTGATCTCGCTGATCGCGGGACTGCTGGCCCCCGACGCCGGACGCGTGGTCCTCGACGACGACGTTCTCTTCGACAGTGAGCGTCACCTGTCCGTCGATGCGCGTCACCGGCGAATCGGCGTGGTCTTCCAGGACGCGAGGCTGTTTCCCCACTTGTCGGTGCGCGGCAACCTCGACTACGGCGCGCGCCGTGTCGCGCGCGAAACGCCGCGTCCGGTCGCGTTCGACGACGTCGTCAGCTTGTTAGGGCTGGGCCAGGTCCTGGCACGACGTCCGCACCAGCTGTCGGGCGGCGAAAAACAGCGCGTGGCGCTCGGCCGCGCGCTGCTCTCGCAGCCGCGGCTGCTGCTGCTCGACGAGCCGCTGGCATCGCTCGACCTGGCGCGACGCGAGGAGGTGTTGCCGTATCTCGAAAAATTGCGCGACGCCTTCGCCATTCCCATCGTCTACGTCAGCCACCAGTTCGACGAAGTGCTGCGCCTGGCGACCCGTGTGGTGTTGCTGGACGCAGGCCGCACCTTGGCCGATGGCGACATCGCGACCGTGAGCCGCCACCCGCAACTGCGGGCCATCGTGGGTCCGGATTCGGTGGGTGCCGTACTAGCCGGGCACGTTGAGAGTGTCGATAAGACCGGACTCGCGGTGCTGCGCGTGGGTGACGCCGAGCTCATCGTGGAGATCGACGGCGCGGTCGTGGGTCAGCGAATCCAGATCCAGGTGTTGGCGCGCGATGTGATCGTGGCCACCGGACGCCCGTCGGGACTTTCGGTACGCAACGTGGTGGCGGCGCGCGTGATCTCGGTGACTGCCGACGCGGGACGCGCCGTGCTCGTCGAGCTCGACATCGGCCGCACCGCGACGCTGCTGGCGCGCATCACGTCACGCGCTTCGGAGGAACTGGGACTGTCGGTGGACAAACAAGTTTGGGCGCTCATAAAGGCTGCTTCCCTGCGCGGGCACGTGTTCAGCGTGCCAGCGCGTTGATGACCGGCTGATATTCGATCGTCGCGCTCAGGCCGAGAACGACAACGACGGCCGCAAGGCCAAACCCGATGTTGCGAATGAATCTTTCGATGGACATGTCAGCTACTCCTGTAGTTGGGGACTCGAGAACAGGAGTGCATCGTGCGCGTGGCACGCACGACTAACAAACGCGATGCCTCAATGCGGCATCAACAAAACTAAACGAATCCCCGGCCGTTTTGCGGTCGCCTATCCCTTCCTGGGGATGCTTTTTGCGGCGGTCCCGGGGACACTGCGCGCGAACAGGTCGTGCGGGCGCGGGAACGCCGCCGCCATGTCGAAGATCCAGTCACGAAAACGCTTGACCTTGGGCATCACCAGATAGGGCTCGGGGCACACGAAGTAATAAGAAAAGCGAAACGGCAGCAGCGCATCGCCCGCGAGCACGACACGACCCTGCTCGAGCGAGCGTTGAACCAGCGACCAGCGCGCGAGCGCGAATCCGATGCCCTCTTCCGCGGCCGCGATCACGCCCGCCGAGTCGTCGATGATGGGCGCACGCGCCAGCCACTGGCCTTCCTGTCCCTTTTCGATCCACGCCTGCCACGGCTCGTCCATGCTGCCGAGCAGCGGGAAGTTCTGCAGATCCTCGCCGCGCGGCACCGGGCCGTACCTGGCGAGCAGTGCCGGCGAAGAAATGGGGATCACCCATTCGTCGAGCAGTTTCTCCACGTGCAGGCCAGGCCAGCGCCCGAGGCCCATGCGGATGGCGACATGCATCTCCGACCGCGAAAAAT
>Ga0190274_10000911_pt1 | contig 17173 bp, 14 predicted proteins | sample Popmic531T_FD_133002 | JGI IMG/M metagenome (GOLD analysis project Ga0190274, IMG submission 133002) | Populus adjacent soil microbial communities from riparian zone of Yellowstone River, Montana, USA - 531 T | ecosystem: Environmental > Terrestrial > Soil > Riparian zone | place: USA: Montana... | reverse complement strand
GCGGGCGTGCGCCGGGCGGTGGTCGTGCTGCCGCAGTGGAACGCCGATGCGGAAGGCCACGCCGGACTCTGCCGCTTGTTCTCGCGCTTCGGCCTGACAGCCGTCAAGCTCACGCTGCCGTATCATGGCGAGCGCCGCCCCCAAGGTCTTACCCGCGCCGACTACATCGTCAGCGCCAACGTCGGCCGGACGCTCCACGCCAATCGTCAGGCCGTGCTCGACGCGAAGCGTGTGGTCGACTGGCTCATCACACAGGGTTTCGAACGCATCGGCATTGTCGGCACGAGCCTCGGATCGTGTCTGGCGATGCTGACCATGGCGCACGACCCGCGCATCCGCGCCGGTGCGTTCAATCACATCTCGCCGTACTTTGCCGATGTGGTGTGGCGCGGCCTGTCGACGCGCCACGTGCGCGCCGGACTCGACGGGCACGTCACACTCGACGAGCTGCGGGCCTGCTGGATGCCCATCAGCCCGTGGCCCTTTGTCCCCCACGTACGCGGCCGGGATTCGCTCCTCGTCTACGCGCGCTACGACACGACCTTCCCCGTCGACCTCTCGCGCATGTTCGTGGCCGAGTTCCAGCGTCAAGGTGTGATGTTCGACTCGACCGTCCTGCCGTGCGGGCACTACACGACAGGCAAGACACCGTTCAAATTCCTCGATGGATACGCGCTGACGAAGTTCTTTTTGAAGCGGTTGTAGGCCAGCCTGAAGGCCCTACCGCGGTGCGTCCTGCCGTATACTGAGCCACACTGAAAACTTGGCAGTCGCGGCAGGAGCGCATGGCTCACCTGCCGAGATCCGTCGTGGCCCGCGTCCGACGCGGCCTGACCGCAGACCGGAGGAACCGTATGCGCGTGAAATCTCTCGTTGTCGCCCTGGCGGCCATGCTCACCGCCACGATCGTTGTCTCGCTCAGCGCGCGGCAGGCCGGCGCCCCGGCGCCTGCTCCCCAAGGGGCAGCTCCCGCGGCGGCACCTGCGCCTCAATTCCCCGCGCCGGCAGGTCGTGGGCCAGCCGATACGCCGCGACCTGGACAGCCGAATTTCATCGGCTGGGAAACCTCTCCGCCGCCCATGAACATTCCCGTCGGCTTCACGCCGCTCTTCAACGGGATGAATCTCTCGGGCTGGCACGTGAGCCCGACGAATCATCATGGACATACGCCGAATTTTCACGTCATGCACGGCATGATCATTGGCGCGCAGAGCCCGCTTGGGAGTGGCGGCATCCTGCTGACCGATCGGAAGTTCAGGAACTTCGAGCTCTATCTGGAAGTGAAACCCGATTATGGATGCGACAGCGGCATCTTCTTCCGCTCGACCGAGTGGGGCGCCGCATATCAGGTGACGATGGACTACCTACCTGGCGGCGGCATGGGGAACGTGATCTGTGAAGGCGGTATGAGCGGCTGCGGCCGCGCGGCGGGCGCAGGCGCGGCTGGGGCTGGAGCGGCGGGCGCAGGCGGTGCGCGAGGCGCGGCGCCGGCTGCCGGCGCGGCGGCTCCGACACCTGCCGCAGGTGCTCGCGGGCAAGGCGCCGCCCCTGCGGCTGGCGCGGCGCCGGCCGGCGGGGCTCCCGGTGGAGCGGCGGGCGCGGGTGGTCGCGGACAGGCAGCGGGCGCGGGCGCCGCGGCCGGAGGCCGCGCTGGCGGCGCGCCGCCGATCGTCGGCGGCATTCCGCTCGGCAGCACGACCCCGAACGGCGAATCACCGTGGATGAAAGTGTGGAAGCGCGAGGACTGGAACTCGGTCCGCGTCCGAGTCACCGGCGAAACGCCACACGTCATCATCTGGATGAACGAACAGCAGATCACCGACTACACAGACACGGCCAATCACGCCATTGACGGCATGGTCGAAGGGCCGGTCGCCATCCAAGTCCACGGCGGCGGTCGCTGCGCGCCCGGAGCGATGTGGAGATGGCGCACGATCGCGGTGAAGGAATTGCCGAACTGAAGACAGGATCTGGCTGGAGGCTTGGGGCTTGGGGTTTTAAACCTCGAGCCTCAGGCCTCATGTCCTCGAGCGCCAGGGCTCGAGGCTCGAGCCTTCACTTGATCACTTCACAGGTGCCGTAGTGCTGATAGGCCATGCCGGGCGCGGCGAGGTCGCCGAGGTGGCGTGAGTGCACGGCCCGAAGCGTATTCCCCTGCGCGCCTGCCACGTACACCGTCGTCAGAAGGAAATTGCCGAGCGGCGTAGTTTCGATGACGTTCAGCCCGGTTGATGTGAGAAACGCTGAGGCCTCGGCCGAGACCTTCCCAAAAACGATCCGCGCTGTCTTTTTCTTAAGATTGATGGTCTCAATCTGAAACGTGAAGTCCTGGGGGTTGGTCACCGAGGTCGGCACCCCGTCTTGCCATTCGGTCGTGACGAACGACGAGAACGTGCACCGCAGGGAGACCGCGGTGGCAAGGGGTCCTTTCACCGGGGCGGGTTTTTGCGCCACAACGACGACTGACAGCAGAAGGACGCCAACGACAGACACGAGCACCCTGGGCATAGCGACTCCAATCACAGGTAGCCGAACAGACCCTTCAGGGCATCGTAGATCACATTCGCCAGGGCCTGGAGGAGCGGCGTCACGTCGCCGCGCTGGACGACGACGTCCATCATCTCGCGACTGCCGACAGGATCGGTCAGGAGCAGCCAGATCGTTGCCGCGCCGACCGAAGCGGCAGCAATGCCGATCGCGGCGATCAGGCTGACGCTCCACCGCCCAAAACTCATGAGCCTGCCAGTCTAGCAGCCCATGATGGACGTGCGGTGGCATTCGTCCATGCACGCCGAGCACGAGGCGACTGGCCCGTGAATCAGATCGTGCTGGTCAGAACTCGGGGTCGCCCATTACGACTGGCCGTCCGAGCTTTTCGAGCCCCTGGCTGCAGGCGGCCGCATCGCCCACCACGATCACCGTGGCTGCGTCAGGCCTCACATGCATGGTCGCGGCCGCCCGCACGTCTTCAGCGTCAATGCTTTCAATACGCGGGACGAAGCGGTCGAACGTGCGATCGTCCAGTCCGTAAATTGCGAGCTGCGCCGCGGCTCGCGCCAGCTGGCCAGCCGTTTCGAAGTTGCGCACGTAGCCACGGGTGAGCGCGGCCTGGGCGCTGGCCAGCTCGTCGGCCGAAACCGGATCGCGCCGAATCGTCTCGAACTCCTCGAGTACGTCGGCGACGGCGGTGGCGGTGGCGTCAGCCTGCACGCTCGTTTCGCAGGAGTACGTGCCGGCCACGCGTCGGAAGTCGAAGGTCGTCCGGGCGCCATAGGTAACGCCCTTCTCTTCTCTCAGCCGACGGTTTATACGACTCGTGAATTGCCCGCCGAGCACGGCGTTGAGCGCGACGAGGGCGTGATACATGGGCGTCAGGCGTGGCGGGCCGAGGTGTCCGATACGGAGTTCGGATTGTGGCGCGCCAGGTTTGTCAACGAGCACGATCCGCGAGTCCGCCATGACGTCGGCCGGGGCGCCCGCCGCAACTGAACTCCCCGTGTCCGCCCAGTCACCGAACGCGTCAATCGCCATTCGGGTCGCTTCGTCGGACTGCACGTCTCCGACAACGAGGAGGGTCGCGCCACTGGGTCCGTAAGCCCGCCGCCAGAATTCGCGCGTCTCGTCAACGGTGATGGTCTCGAGCGTACGCGTCGTGCCGAGCGCGCCGTGGCCGTACGGGTGATCCCCAAAGATCTCCGAGACGAACATCCGGTCGGCCATCGTGCCCGCCAATCGGCTGAGCTGTCGAAGACGGCTGAGCCGGAGATCACGCACCCGAGCGAAATCCGGCTCCGCCAGCCGCGGCCGCATAACCACGTCGGACATCAACTGGAGGGCTGGGCCGAGAAAACGGGACAGCGCGGTCACGGAAATCGAACAGGCGTCAGGGCCGACCTCTACTTCGATCTGAGTGCCCATTTGGGCGAAGGCCTCCGACAGATGCAGCGCATCGCGATCGCCGGCGCCTTCGTCGATGAGGTCGCCCGTCAGGCTCGCCAGTCCGTGACGAGACGATGGGTCTTCGCCCGTGCCGTGCGGCAGCAGGACGGTCGCGGTGAAGACCGGCACGCTCGCATGCTCGACGGCCCACAGCGTGAGACCGTTCTCGAGCGTTTGCCGAGCGACGTCGGGAAATCGGACTGCTGTCGCCTGTCCGGGCGCCGGTCGCTCGAAGCGGATCGTGTTCATGCCGGCCGCTCCAACACTTCTGCGCGCGAGAGCGCGCTAGCGGCCTGCCCCAGCGGCACGACGCCGAGTGTCACGGCATCTTGCGGCTGTAGCCACTGACCCGCCGCCTCCCCGAGCGCCCGCCCACTAGCTCCGAGATAGCGTACGAGATCGACCTCGAAGCTGTCGGGGCTGTCGCAGTAGACGTTGTAGGCGTTCAACTGATCCGCTTTGCCGCCAAAGCCGCCGAGCGACTGGACGCGAAAGACGAAGGCCGCCTCGGCCTGCACCCTGCCGCGACCGACTTCCTGGTCCGACGGACCGCGATCGGCAAACCGCGCAATCTCGTCGTGGATGGCCTGCTCGAGTTCGTCGAGGGTGTGGCCTGGAGCCGCCGACGCAATGATTTGAAACGTGCCGCCCAGCTCGCGCGACGTCTGCCCGGCTGCCAGCTCGGCGGCGATACGCCGGTCGTGGATCAGCCGCTTGTAGAGGCGCGACGTTCGGCCGTTGGCGACCAGGTCGCCGACCAGATCCAGCTCCGCGTCGCCAGGTGCGAAGAGCGCCGGCGACCGCCATGCCAGATACAGTCGCGGCAGTTCGACGCGATCCTCCATCACGAGGCGGCGCATCCCGTTGTGCACAACATCAACTCGCACCGGCGCCACCGGCTCTCCCGCCGGAATCTGACCGAACAGATCCTCGGCCTCCGCGAGCGCCACGTCGGTGGCGACATCGCCGGCAATCACGAGCGAGGCGTTCCCCGGATGGTAATAGCGCTTGAAGAATGCCCGGACGTCGTCGAAGGTCGCGGCCTCGAGGTCCGCCGGCTCGCCAATCGTCGGCCAGTGGTACGGGTGGGCCGGCGGAAAGAGTGCGGACATCACGGCAAAGGCAGCCAATCCGTAGGGCCGGTTCTCGTAGCTTTGACGTCGTTCGTTGAGCACGACGCCGCGCTGCGTCTCGAGCCGCGCCTGCGACAGCGCCGGCAGGAGCCACCCCATGCGATCGGCTTCCATCCAAAGCGCGAGCCGCCGCGCATCGCTCGGCACGAGCTCCCAATAGTTTGTACGGTCAGTGCTCGTCGAGCCATTGAGTGACGCGCCCGCCTCCTGCAGTGGACCAAAGTACCCATTCGGCTGATGCTCGGACCCTTCGAACATCAAGTGCTCGAAGAGGTGCGCGAGGCCGGTGAGTCCGGGGCGCTCGTTCTTGGATCCCACGTGGTACCAGACACTAACGGCTACGAGCGGCACGCGATGGTCCTCGTGCACGATCACGTCGAGCCCGTTGGCCAGCGTCTGCTTGGTGAACGGGACTTTCATCGGATGACCAGCTGTCGAAACTACCGCACTTCAACGAGCGGAATGGCACCGCGCGAGAAGGATGCAATGGAGACCTGTTGCGCTACCCGCTCTGCGGCGGCAATAAGTGCGATCGACGACGGCGCCACGGGGTCGCCGATGACGGCAGGCACGCCGCTGTCGCTCGCGCGCCGAACGGGCTCGTAGAGCGGCACGTGGCCGAGAAACGGCACCGATAAATCGCGGGCGAGTTGCTCGCCGCCGCCCTTGCCGAAGATGTCGCTCTCGCGCCCGCAACCCGGGCAGACGAAGTGACTCATGTTTTCGATGATGCCCAGCGCCGGAATGTTCAGCTTCCGGTACATGTGCACCGCGCGGCGAGTATCGGCTACCGCCACTGTCTGCGGCGTCGTGACAAGCACCGCACCGGCCACCGGCACCGACTGGCTGAGGCTCAGGGCCACATCACCCGTGCCAGGGGGCATGTCGACGATGAGATAGTCGATCGCGCCCCATCGCACATCGCGGAAGAACTGCTGCACGGCGCCATGGAGCATCGGCCCCCGCCAGATCACCGGCGCATCGTCGTCGGTGAGGAGCGCCATCGACACAACCTTGATACCAAACCGCTCGACCGGGACGATCTTCTCGCCGTCGGTTTCGAGCCGGGTCTTCATTCCCAGCATGATGGGGACGTTGGGCCCGTAGAAATCGGCATCGAGAATCGCGACGCTGCTGCCGCGGGCGGCAAGGGCGGCCGCGAGGTTCACGGCCACGGTCGTCTTGCCCACACCACCTTTGCCGGCGCCGACGGCAATGATGTTGCGAACGCCCTCGATTGGCTGCCTGCCGGCTTCAGGACGCGCCGCGGCACGCACGCTCGCCGTCATTTCGATCGCCACGGATTCCACACCGGCGAGCGCGCTTACGACGGCGCGCGCCTGCTCCTGCATCAGGTCCTTCACCGGGCAGGCCGGCGTCGTCAGTTCGATCGTGAAGCTGACGTGGCCACTCTCGATGCGGAGGCCTTTGACGAAGCCGAGCGCGACGATGTCTTTATGGAGGTCCGGATCCTGGACGGCGCGAAGCGCGTCGAGAACCGCGGCCTCAGTCAGCACACTCATAGAGTGATTGTATGACGTGCGGAATCAGGGAAACCTAAAGGTCTGTCCTACGACAGTACGCGGACGACAGTACCCAGGCGGCCGCAGGCCAGGCCTTCAGGCCTGGCAAGAGGGATCACGGCGTCAGCGGCGAGCGTACGGGCCGACCGAACTCGCGACGAGCGTCGTCGTTCAGCAGCACCCAGCAGGCGTAGAGTGCGAGCGCTGTACCGAACGGCAGCACGAAGACGTTCGGCACCGCGAGCGCGAGCAGCGCCGTACGGGCACCTGGCGCTCGGGCCAGCAACGCGCGGCCCGAGATGACCATGGCGCCGCCGCCGACGGCGAGCACGCAGCCAGAGATGAGAAGCACCCAGACGGCGGGCGTCAACGCCGACCCCCCACCCATCTCCAAGAACGCCGCTATGGTCGCTCCCGCGAGCACGCCAAGCGACAGACCAGCGAGCAGGCCGAAGACGCCCCACAGCACATGAAGCCATGCCAGCACGTCCAGATGAACGCGCATTGGGCGCCTCAGCGTGGAATGCCGAAAAAGCGGGCTTGGATGCGAGGCACGAGCCCTGAAACGTCAATGAAGTCCACGGCAGCATCGCGGGCGAGCGATGTCGGCACTGTGTCGGGCACAGACGGCAAGGTGGGCCTGAAATCCGGATGCGCACGGGCCATACGCCGAGCGCACGCCTGTCGCACCTCAGTCACGGGTGCATTCTTTGAAAGGCCCAGGACGTCGAAGAGGTCGTGCACGGCAGGCGAGCGTCTCCCGTGCGCTCAGCGCGCTCCGAGAGTGACGAGCAGGTCGCGCCGAGTGGCTTCGTCGAGCGATTCGAGGTCCAAGGAGCTATCGCATTCGTCGCAAAGGAGCTCGAATAGGGCGGGACGGCCCTCCTCTTGGGGGGGCTGCAATTGGCCGTCATTCACCCGAAGAAGCTGCATCTGAAGGGTCTTGACGAGAAAGTTCTCTGAATTCCCGCAATTGGGACACGTGAGCGACAAGTGATGACTCCGTCTCGGGCCGCATTTTGCCCGCCAAGAGTGTATCCCATAGAAACGGCTGGAAGCCGGCAGAATTTCACATCATGCGTAAAACACTCGCGATTTGACGCCAGAAAAGCCGAGAATCGCCCCAATCGCCCGGGCGTAGAGCTCGGCCTGCCCTTGGTGCTCGGGACGGGGCTGGCCGGTCTTGAACTCCACGACGGTGGCGGCTCCCGTCCCGTCCACCACGAGACAATCCACAACGCCGCGAAGGCAGGACTCCGTTGAGTCGGGTGGGATGTAGGAGAACGGCACTTCGTACAGACAAGTGCCCGAACCAAGCAGCGCGGAGAGTTCCGGTTGTTCACGGAGCCCTCGAAAGAGCCGGATTGCCGCCTGGGCCAGACCGCCGCGGTCGGGCACGTCCAGACGTTCCTCTGAGCTGAGCATGCTCATCACGATCTCTTCCAGCGTGTCGTCGGCGAGAGACGGATCGATACGGCGCTGGAGCAGTCGATGCACGACCGTGCCGAGGAGCCGCTCGTCGAACGGCGTCAACTCCGGACGCCGTGCCGCCGGGACGAGGACAGAATCGACCAGCGGTTCGATGGCGTCGGTCACCGCTGCCACATGCAGCCCGCGCATCGCCAGTTCCTCGACGGCAGGAACATCGACAGCCGTCGGCTGCGGGGCAAGTGCAGGACGGTTCAGCGGGCCATTCGGAGCACGGCAGACGCGAAAGGTAAAGGATCCACGATCGCTGACCCAGTCGACTTCCGCACCCTGATCCGACACGGTCGCCTGCCCGAACAAATTCACGAGCGACTCGGGCATGAGTGAGGCGAGACTGCGCCCAGCCCGCCGCAATTTACCTTCCTTCAGGTCCGCCGCAAAGTACAGTCGGTCGCGCGCTCGTGTCACGGCGACGTACATCAAGCGCCGCAGTTCTTCGGTCTCACGCCGAAGCTCGAGCTTCGTGGCTGGGCTGGACCCGAAGCTCACATCAGGCTCCCCCGATGGGCCGTGCTCGATGACCGAGACATTCGATGTCCCACCTCGGCCCGGTGTCTGGACGTTGACGAGAAATACCACGGGAAACTCGAGCCCTTTGGCGGCATGGATGGTCATGAGGTTCACGGCGCCTGCCGCCTCGACGACGGCATTGGAGTCGTCGCCGGCACGGAGCGTGTCGAAGTAGGCCGCGAGGCGCCCGAGTGTGGCGTAGCCGCGATTCTCCACCCGCCGGATGAGCGCACGGAGCTTCTTCACGTTCTCGCGCGCCTGATCGAGACGACGCCCGCCGAGTTCGTGGAGGTACGCCGAGTCGCGCAGAATCACATCCACGAGTTCGCTCGGCGGAATGCGATCGGCCATCGGCAACCAGCGGCGAACGGCCTCGCGGGCCCGGTCGAGGAGTGCGGCGTCGAGTGGCAGCAGCGCGAGGGCAGCCGCGTCGAACGCGGGGCTGAGCAGCGAGCCGGCAATATCCCCAAGGCGGCTCAACGTTTCGTCGGACACGCGGATGACCCGCGATCGTAAGAAGGCAGCGGCGCGCAGGTGCGAATCCGGCTGGGCCAGGTAGCGGACGATTGCCTGCAGGTCCTGCACCTCGGGCGCGTCGAAGAAACCGAGACCCTTGTAGACATAGGTTCGAATACCGCGTGCCTCGATCGCATCCTCGAACAATTGATAGCCGGGGCGCGCGCGAAACAGAACCGCGATGTCGTCAGGCTGGACGGGCCGCGGTGCCCCGATGCGATCCCGCACCACTCCACTATCGAGCAGGCGCGCCACTTCTTCGGCGACAGCAGCCGCCGATTGCTCCATGGACTCTTCAGCTATGAGCCCCAGCACCGGCGCACCATCGCGTTTCGCACCCGCAGCGACACTCGGTGCCGGAAACTCGTCGTGCGCTTCGTATCGCCATCGATCCTCGAGTTCGGGATCACCGTGCATGGCACCCGACAGGGCGTTCACGAAGGCCAAGAGTTCTGGCACGGCGCGAAAGCTGGTGTTGATGGCCAGCCTGACAGGCCGATCCGGCCGCAACGCGCCAATGCGCTCCGCCGCGGCCTCGAGCAAGGTCACTTCAGCATTGCGAAAGCGATAGATTGACTGCTTGCGATCGGCCACGACGAAGATCGAGGTGCGCCCCTCGGCGGTCCCCTCCCCTTCCGCCCACGCGTGGATCAACAAATCGACGAGCTGCCACTGCCGCCGACTCGTGTCCTGAAATTCATCGATGAGCAGGTGATGGAATCGCGATTGGAGTTTGAGCCGGCTGCGCGCGAACTCTTCCTGGCGGCCGAGAAGCGTAACGGCCCGATCCAGCATGCCGGTAAAGTCCAGCATCGCGTGTTCCTCGAGCAAAGCCTCGTACTTCTGGACGGCTATGGCAAGGACACGCCGCAGTCCTTTGGCGAGCAGGCCGTTCACGTCCGCATCGAGATCGCTGAGCGCCGAATGGAAGGCAGGGGCCAGAGCAGACACGGCTTCGACGTGACGGCGTTTGGCGGCCGGAGACGCGAAGTCGGTGGCGTCCTGTATCAGACGCTTCCGAGGCGCGCCCGCGAGCGTGAAGAAATATGCCTCAATGCGACGGCGCAGTTGCTGCACCGACGCGGCGTCATGGCTTGGTGCGGCGGTGAGGCGCAGGAGGTCTTCACGGACGAATTGATACTCCGGCACCCCGCGCGGCCCATCGTCGATGAGCGCCGCCCGATGCGGCGAGTCGAAGATCTGTCGGGCACGCCCAATGAACGCCGCCGCGGCATCAGCGGCAGTGTCGACATGTGTCCGGAAATCGACAAAGCGCGAGAGCGCTGGCACGGCAATTTGACGCCGGTCGAGCAGTTCACCCAGCACGCGCCGCAGCGTGGGCTGTTTGACGCGCGCAAATAGCAAGCGCAACCGCTCGTCATCGACCAGCAGCGCGCGCGCGGCGCGCATCGTCAAATCCAGCGCTTCGGTGACGAATCGTGCCGTTTCGGTCTCGTCCGCGACCTCAAAGTCAGGATTCACGTCCGCTTCGAGCGGGAACTCGCGCAAGAGTGCAAAACAGAACGCGTCGATGGTCGAGACCTGGATATCAGGCAGGCGTGCACGCAGCGCGAGCCAGGCGTCGGGAGCGAGGCGACCCGTCTCAGCCGCCGCGCGCAACGTGTCGAGGACGCGGTCGCGCATCTCGGCGGCGGCCTTGCGCGTGAACGTGATGGCCAGGATGTTCTTCGGATCGACGCCGGCTTCGACGATGAGCCGAACGTAGCGATCGACAAGAACCCGGGTCTTCCCTGTGCCGGCCGAAGCCTCGAGCACGACATGGTTACGGGGATCGGCCGCGCGATCGCGCGCTATCTGGTCAGCTGGCAGCGGTAGCTCAGGTTCGCGCGCGGGTGCCGGCACCAGATCAAAGAGCGTCGGCTGGTTCATCGTCCTCCACGCGGTACTCCTTGCGGCACACCGTCGCGAATCCGCACCACTGGCAGTCGCCAACGCGCAGCGGGCGCGGCGGAAATTCGCCGGCCTCGATCCGGCGGATCGTGCGCGCGAATTCACCGGCGCGTGACTCGATTACGTCGACCTCGGACCCGGGCTCTGCCTGCATACGGCCTTCGAGCCGCTTGTCGTCGCCAAACGCCAGATACATGGCCGCCGCGACGGGCCTCGGTTCGCGGTCACGTGCCTCGAGGACCTGCCGTGCGCAGTGCGCGTAGACCGCGACCTGGACGGAGGTGTCAAGGTCGGGCATGCGGCCCAGCTTGTAATCGACGACGCGAATCGATCCGTCGGCGAGCACGTCGATGCGATCGGCCTTGCCACGAATGGCAATGCTCGTCGGCGCACCGTCGGGGTCCGGAAACTGGAACGCGCCGTTCAGCGCTTCCTCGAGAAACCGCTCGCGCACATCAAGACCGTCGGCAATTTCTATTTCGAAAACGCGCTCGGCGACGCCTCGACCCACAATCGAACCCATGACCCGCATGTATTCCAGGGCTCGATCGGCCTCTGGCAGCGCAGCGAGCGCCGCATCGACTACCGTCGAGAACACCCCGAGCGCGCGTGGGAGATTGGCTTTCGTGATTGCGCGCTCGCCCTGCCGCTGCCATTCCCGGTAGAACTGCTCAAAGAGCGTGTGCAGCAGCGTGCCGCGCTCAATAGGCGTCAGGCCGGAACTGTCTGCCAGTTCTTCGCGCAGTCCCAGTACGTGTTCGGCGTAGTACTTGAATGGACACGCCACGTAGCGATCGATCGCGCTCACACGGTACGACGTGGCAGGCCGAGACGACACCTGGCCCGCATAAAGCGGTGTGTCGAGCGCTGGGCGCGCGTGACGTACGCGAAGCCAGCCGGCCTGGCCGGCGTCGAGCCCCTCCGGGACGACACCGAGCGTCAGCCGTTCGTCGGCAAAGATACGACTGGGTCGCGCCGGCAGTTGGGATTCCGACGGCATCCCTCGCGCCAATTCGATCATTGATGACCGGCCGACAATGGTGTCACCGTCGAGTTCGAAGCTGGAAAGGCGCGTGCGGCTGCGCGCGAGAGTCAGACAGTCGCGGAACGCGGCCTCGTCGGCGACTGTCTGGTCCGCGTCCTGCGGCCAGCCGAGCGACTTCAAAAGCCCGGTTGAGTAGAAAATGTTCCGGCGATGACGGTTCGTCCAGTCCGTCTCAGCCAGCCCGACCAGATAGACGTCATCGAACTCGCCAAAACGGGCAGCGACGGCCTCGACAAGATGGACGCCGGCGTGACCGCGGCGAGGCATGAAGGTCTGCGCCTCAATCGCGTGATGAATCGCGGCCGTCAACTCCCCTTCGTCACGCTGCTGATCGTCATGGCGGCCGAACGCCTCCGCCAGACTATCGAGCACGCCCAGTACCGCGGCTCGTGCGCGGTGGTGTCGATCCGCGCGATCGTCCTCACGGGGCACCGGGCGCTCGTGCCCACGCAGCACGGCGGCCAGGGTGCCAACTTGCGCGGAAGCGGTCGCAGCGGTGCGGTACGCCGCAAGAGCCGCAGCCACAGCGGCCGCGGCCGCCGCGGCGCGACGGGCACTCTCGGCGACCAACTCATGGCGGGATGGACGGTTGCCGAAGAACGCGTCGACCTCGCGCCCAAAACCCATCGCGTCTCCGCTGGCGCGGCGGTCGAGGAGCACCGTCTCGAGCGTGGACACCTCGTCGCGCGTGATCGCGCGCCCGTCGGCGACAAACTCGAGCAGCGACGAGCGCAGCAGCGCGATGACCGCTTCGCGTGTGCCCCCGGTTCGCGCCACGGTCAGCACGAGATCGAGCAACGCGGCGTAAGGTTCGGCCGCAAGCGGCAACGCGTCGAACGCCTGGTATGGAATGCGGGCATCGCCCAGCACCTGCTGGGCCAGGTAGAGGTATGGGAGCGGCCGGTGAAAGACGACCGCCACCGACGAAGGTCCGCCACTCCCGTCGCGATTGGCACGGTCGCGGATCGTTCGCGCGACGTCGCGAACTTCCTCTTCACGATCCCGGCTGATGAATGCGGGTGACGCCGCGGCGTTCTCCGGCGTCACCAGGACAGGCGACCACGCGACATCGGCCACGCGCGATTCCTCGATGCCCGGCAGTTCGCGCTCGAGGCGTTCGCGCAGACCGGCATCATGCGCTTCGTCGGTCACGACGACGTGCACTTGAGCCAGGTGAGCCAACCGTCCGATGAGATCGAAGTCCGCAGGCCAGAGACCCTGCGGATCGGCCGGGTGATCGGCCACGGCCACGACCAAATCGTCGAACGGGAGCGTTGGCTGCTCGGTCACCAGCGCAACTCGCAGGGCGTGCTCGTCGAGTCCGCCGCTCGCCGCGACGCCCCGCGCGTAGGCCAGAAACGTGAATGCCAGGAAACGCGTTTGATCGATCAAGTGCTCGCTGCCGCGATCGGTGCCCCGTTCAACTCGCAGTTCGTCGAAAAGACCGCGTGCAAAGCGGCGCACGGTGCGCTGGCGGCGCTGGAGTTCGTCGTAGAACGCGAGCATCGCCGAGACAAGCCCCGGCCGCATGTGGAGGGCGCCCGATCGACCGTGCAGGACCTGCGCTTCCCGCGCGGCGCGCGAAAACAGCACCTCACGCTCGACTCGGGTGAGCAGCGGGGGCGCCCCGGGCAGCGCGAGATGCAGGCGCCGCAACCACTCCTCACGCGTGACGAAATCCGGGAGCACGATCGCAGCAACACCCGACGCGACCATTTCGCCCTCGATGGTCTGTCGCAAGAGTTCCGCGGCCGCACGAGTCGGGATGACGACGAGGCGGCGCCGGGCGGATAGCGGACCGTCGCCGACCGCCAGATCGGCGAGCGCGCGGCGAAAGGACGCGAGACCGCGCGCCCGGATGAGACGCCGTTTCTGTGGAGCCCCCATCGGTCCGTTACTGAAGAGTCGGACGCTTGAGCCGTAGGGTCAAGTCCTGTTCGGCCTGCGACGAGAGCAGCACGGCGCCGGCTGCCGCAGCGGCGGCCTCCCGAGCCGTAGCCAGCTGAATCTCAGGCGCCGAGGCGCGGCGAGACGTCGCTTCAGCCGCCATCGCCAGAGCGCTGGCAAATGTGGATTGCACCACAGCCACCGACTCTGGTGCCTTCAGCCGGCCCAACTCGGTTTGGACCCGCAGAATCTCCCCTCCGGCACGCCGGGCCTCGAGTTGTGAGACATCACCCATAGCGCGGAGTCCAGTCATGATCGGCTGCTGCAGTTGAAACCGCTCCATGAGCGGTCGCACCTGACGAGCGTACGCAGAGAGCGCATCCCGCTGTCGATCGAACACCGCGAGAGCCAATCTGAAGACGCTCGCTGACTCACGCATCTCCCGCAACTGTTGCTGAAGCGTGCGTACGGCCGCCGGCCGTTCATGACCCAAGCGGCGGTCCGCCTCCCGCAGTTCGGTCTCGAGTCCCTCAATTGCCGCTACGTTTGCCTGCTGCCGTTGTTGTTCGGCGCGGCGGAGCAGGCGATCCGAGAGGTCCGCGTAGGCCCGTGTGACTCGCAACTCAGCCTCGAGCCGGACCTTGACGATATCCGCGATGATGCCCGCGCCGGGCGCCGCCGCCCTGAGAATCGCAAACCGATCGTCCGCGCTATCGGCCGCATCCGCAGCAGCGAGGGCCAATTGCGTGGCCTCGAAGGCGGAAGGCTCTCCCATCAGTTTGTCGCGGTTCGGTGCCGGCATGCTGACCAGTTCGAACGACAGCGTCGGGTCACCGACCGCGATACGCATCTGGTTAATCACATCGTCAAACTGTTCGGCGAGCACCTGAATGTCTTCGGCACGGTAGGAAAAGTGTTGTCGGGACCACTCGAGCAGCCGGCGCCTCGCCTCGACCGCCAAATCAAGACGACGGCGACGATCGGCGATGCCGGTGAGCTGGTCGAGCGACTGGGCGACCTCGGCACTGATGGCGACATATTCCGCCTCGCCGCGGGTCGCCGCGTACCGGGCCGCACGCATCGCCTCCGTGTAGCGGACGGTACGTGCCAAATCAACCTTTGCAGACGGCAAACTGATGACCTGGAGCGTGGGACTACCACCTTCGTGACCCGCAACGAGTGTGAAAATCACGCGATCTTCGAGCGGCGCAGGTTCGCCGTAGCTTGGGAGAGCTTCCCCAGAGATGAGAAACACCCGATAGACAGAGCCGAGCGCCGCGATCTGCCTCGTCGCACTTGCAACGGCAGTACTCGAGAGCACGAACACGACGGCAAACGCGCTCAAGCGGCCCATCGAACGCATCTTCTCACCCGCCAGCGAAAGGTGGTGTGCAAATCCTGTGGAAGGATCGTGCATTCGCTGTGCACCGACTGGCGATCCGAAAGTATTTTGCGACGACGGCCGCCTGATACATGTGTCTCGCCCCTTCATGGTGCAGCTTCGTATTCCCCTTCGCTTGCGCTGGTTCTCACCGTGATTAGAATCATCCCTCGCGTCGACACAACTTCTTCACTCGCTTAACACTGTTTAGACGACACCACTGTGCCTCCAGTCCGCATCAACGAAGTGATTAATGGCCGCGCGTACGTCATCGAGGTCTCACTCGTGGCCGAGGATCGCTGGCGCGCCCAGTTGGCGCGCAAGGGTGCGACGACTGCATTGATGCCCTTTTATGGGTCCACGCCGAGCGAGGCCGCCGAGCGATTGACGCTGTGGCTCGCCCGCGCGAGCCGCCTCGCGACGGCAGCCGGCCCGCGCGTCTGACGGCCGACGGGCGCCGACAACAGCCGAGACCAGGGCGCTATGGACGCCGGTCGGCCTCTCGGCCAACGCGGCTGCCAACAAAGGCGCCGATGCCCGTGAGCGAGGACGCCATGATCGGCCCGACGGGACTCGAGAGCGTGCTGACCGCCACGACCGCAGCAGCCACGAATCCCACGGCAGCACCGATCGCGGTGCTCCGATACTGCGTCGCGGGGATCCAGCCTCGCCACTTCGCGACCGCCGCAGAGAGCGGCGCGGCAAGCAGTCCGCCCGCTAGTCCGCCGGCGAAAAGGCCCGCGCGGCCGAAGGCGCTACCCGCGATCGATCCGGCAAGACCGCCAGCCCCTCCGAAGAGAAACGCGGTCATGAAGATTCCGAGATCGGCCATGTGAAGCTCGCAAGACCTCAGGCCGCTGCCTCGGCCGGCTCATCGAGGAACTCGACCAGGCCGGTCTCAAGCGAGTACTCGGCGCCGACGACCAGCAGGCCACGATCGCGGATGAGTTCGACCAGCACGTCGGAACCATGACGGAGGTGGTGCACCGATGCGCGAATGTTGGCGCGCACGGCCGCGGTCATCAGCGCCGCGTGATCGGTGCCCAAGGTCACCAACCCCTCGACCGAAGGGCGAATGCGGTCCACGATCGAGCGGAGATTGCGCGACTGATTCTCGGTCGGCGTTTGCAGTTCCTCGAGCGTGGCGAGGATCGCTCCGCATTGCGAATGGCCGAGCACGACCACGAGACGCGTGTTGTATCGCTCGGCCGCGAACTCGACACTTCCGACTTGCGAGGGCGCTACGATATTGCCGGCCACCCGAATCACGAATAGATCGCCAAGGCCCTGGTCGAAAACCAATTCGGCTGGCACGCGCGAGTCCGAACACCCGAGGACGATGGCGAACGGCTCCTGCCCTGCCGCCAGCTCGGCACGCCGGTCGTGGCTCGGAAAGGCGCCCGCCGTCCGGACGTTGGACACGAACCGGGTGTTGCCTTCACGAAGGCGAGCCAGCGCATCCTCGGCCGGAATCATGCCCGAGTCTGTTCGGAGCGGAAGGGGACTGGAGGTAGCGCCAGAATCACGGGAAAAGTGGTGGACCAGACCGGGATCGAACCGGTGACCTCATGAATGCCATTCATGCGCGCTCCCAACTGCGCTACTGGCCCACATCCAGCCGAGAGAACGCATCATTATAGGTCCTTCGTCCCCGGTGTTCCAAAGCAGGCGCTCGCCGAGAGGCGCCCGCCAGACCTCAGCCCGCCAAGCCCCTGGCTTTTCTTGACTTGCGGAACGGGCGTGCCTAGACTGACCTTGGATTCGGTTCACACTTACGAGGCTGCGGCCTCATCGTCAAAGGAACAATCATGCCCAGCGGCACGATTGCACGTCTGCTCAT
>Ga0190274_10000910_pt1 | contig 17176 bp, 14 predicted proteins | sample Popmic531T_FD_133002 | JGI IMG/M metagenome (GOLD analysis project Ga0190274, IMG submission 133002) | Populus adjacent soil microbial communities from riparian zone of Yellowstone River, Montana, USA - 531 T | ecosystem: Environmental > Terrestrial > Soil > Riparian zone | place: USA: Montana... | reverse complement strand
CGCCCGACGCCGCGGCGGGGGTCGGACGCCCTTCGGCAGGTCGAACCACGCGCCGTACGTCCTCGCCCTCGATCAGATCGCGGTCGGTCATGATGAGCAGCCGCTCGACGACGTTGCGCAACTCGCGCACGTTGCCGCGCCAACGCGCCTCGGACAACGCCTCGAGTGCGTTCGGAGAAAACCGGGCCAGGCGCCGATTGCTCTCGCGGCTGAACTGCGCGACGAAGTGCTGCACGAGTTCGGGGATGTCTTCGCGGCGTTCGGCGAGCGGCGGCACCGCAATCGGGATCACGCTGAGTCGGAAATAGAGATCTTCACGAAACCGGTTGGCTTCGATCTCCTCCTCGAGGTCCTTGTTCGTCGCGGCAATCACCCGGACGTCGACCTTGATCGTTCGCGATGAGCCCAGCCGTTCGACCTCGCCCTCCTGGAGAACGCGCAGCACCTTGGCCTGCGTCTTCGGGCTCATGTCGCCGACCTCGTCGAGGAAGATCGTGCCCTTGTCGGCCATTTCGAACTTGCCGACCTGTTTCTCGGTGGCGCCAGTGAACGCCCCACGTTCATGACCGAAGAGCTCCGACTCGATCAGTTCCTCGGGGATGGCCGCGCAGTTGACCTGCACGAACCGCTCGCGCGAGCGCAAGCTGCCCCGATGGATAGACCGCGCGACGAGTTCCTTGCCCACGCCGCTCTCGCCGAGGATGAGCACCGTCGCGTTGGTCGGCGCGGCTCGACGGACCTGATCGAGCACACGCGCGATGGCCGCGCTCTCGCCGACCATCTGATGCCGGCCTTCGAGCGCCGATCGCAGCGTGCGGTTCTCGCGCCGCAGGCTTCCCAACTCGACGCCTTCGCGTACGGCATCGAGGATGTAGTCCTTCGACAGGGGCTTTTCGATGAAACGAAACGCGCCGAGTCGCCCCGCTTCCAGCGCGGTCGCGGCCGTGCCGTGCGCCGACACCATGACGACGGGAATCGACTCGTTGACGGCACGGAGGCGGCTCAGCACCTCCAACCCATCGGCGCCGGGCATCTTGATGTCGAGGAACACGAGGTCAGGCGACTCGCGCTCGGCCACGGTGAGGCCTTCCTGGCCCGACCCCGCGACGAGGACCTCGTGCCCCTCGTACTCGAGAATCATCCGCATCGTGTCGCGGATCGCCGGTTCGTCGTCGACGACGAGGATTCGAGCCTTCATGGCTCCGGATCGGGAGTCACGACGGCGAGCACGCGTTGCCCGGGCGGCGTGCGATCGAACAGGAGCAGCACCGCGGCCTGACCTGTCTCGAGGGTGCCCAGGGCCGACAGGTAGTCCTGGACGGAGTTGATGCGCCGCCGGTTGACCTCGAGGATCACCTGGTTCGTTCGGACGAGCGCGAGTCGGGCCGGCCCCGTAGGATCCACGTCCGCGACGAGCACACCGCGGATGGTGTCTGGAATGCTCAGCCGGTTGGCCGTCTCCTCGTCGAGTTCCCGAACGCGCAGGCCGAGCGGCGATTGCGGCTGCGTGATCGGACGAAGGTCGGGATCCGTCGGGGTTCGGCGCGAGACCGTCCGCGGAAGAGGCCGGTCTCGGAGCTTGACGAACACGCGCTTCAGCTCGCCGTCCCGCCAGACTTCCAGCGACGTCAGCGTGCCTGGCTGCCGGCTCGAGACGTGTCGCGTCAGGTCTTCATCGGAATGGACCGACTGGCCGTCGGCGCCAACCACCACGTCGTACGGACGAAGGCCGGCGCGTTCGGCCGGGGTGTCCGGCGTGACGTCCTCGACGAGCGCGCCCTCTTCCGGCTCGAGCCTCAGGGCGCGCCGCAGTGTAGGCGTGATGTTTCGGAGACCGACACCGATGTAGCCGCGCGCCACGGTGCCGTGCTCGCGCAGTTGCGGCAGCACGGCCACGACCTGGCTGATCGGGACGGCGAACCCGATGTTCGACGCCTGCGCGCTGATGGCCGTCGTGATGCCCACGACCTGCCCTCGCGCATTGATGAGCGGGCCGCCGCTGTTGCCGAAGCTGATGGCGGCGTCCGTCTGAATGTAGGCATCGAGGCCAGAGTCGAACAATTTTCGGCCGAGGAAGCTGACGACTCCGACCGTCACCGAGTGCGTGTAGACCCCAAGCGGATTGCCAATCGCGCACACCCACTCGCCGACGCGAAGTGTTTCGGAGTTGCCGAGCGGCGCCGCCGGCAGCGGGCCTTTCGAGTGCACGCGCAGGAGCGCGACGTCGATCGCCGGATCCACGCCCACGACATCCGCGCGGAAAATCCTGCCGTCACTCAGGGTGACCGTGACGCGGTCCGCGCCGCTGATCACGTGATGATTCGTGAGCACGTAGCCCGAGGGATCGATGATGAACCCGCTGCCGGAGCCCTCGCGCGGAGCCGGGTCGGTGCGTCCTCGGCGGCTGGTCCTCAGCGCGTCCACGGCGCCGCGCGATGCCGTGTCCACGTTCACCACCGCGGCGTTGAGCTTCTCGGCGACTGCGCCGAAGTCCGATGGGCCGCCGACGATGGCCGGCCCCGTGGTCGTCGTGTTGGACGGAATCTGAATGGGACTCAGGTCGGAGGCGGCACGCGGAACGGGCAGCGCATCGGTCGGACTCGGCGGCCGCGTGCCTGCGACCACGAGCCCGAGCAGGAAGCTCACAACCGCGGTGAGGCCGATGAATGCGACACCCTGCCGATTCATGCAGATTTCATTATAAGGGCCAGAAATGCGGACTCATCGAGCGTTGGCACTCCAAGCTCCCTGGCCTTGTCGGCCTTCGAGCCTGGGTCGTGCCCGACGACGACCCAATGTGTCTTTCGGCTGACCGAGCCCACGACTTTTCCCCCACGGGCCTGAATACGCCCGGCGGCATCTTCGCGGCTCAAGCTGTCGAGCGTTCCGGTAATCACAAATGTCTGACCAGCGAGCGTTTGGGCTGGAAGCTCCCCGCCCCTGGCCGCGTCGTCAACCATCCGCACGCCGGCGGCTTGGAGGCGATCAATCAGCGCCTGGTTGTGTGGTTCATCGAGAAAGGCCCGAACTGACGAGGCCACGACCTCACCGACGTCCGGCACGGCCTCGAGTTCGGCGGTCGACGCGGCTCGCAGTCTGGCCATCGACCCGAGACCTCGCGCGAGCGCTTGCGCGCCGCCCTCCCCCACATGCCGAATTCCCAGGCCGTGCAGCAGTCTCCAGAGCTCCGACTGCCGGCTCCGGTCAATCTCCGCCACGACATTCGCCGCCGACTTCTTGCCCATGCGCTCCAGCGCGGCAAGCGCTGCGACATCGAGCGCATAGAGGTCGGCGTAGTCGCGGACGAGCCCCTTGGTCACGAGCTGGTCGATGAGCGACTCTCCCAGGCCTTCGATGTTCATGGCCCGGCGCGACGCGAAGTGCTCCAGGCCGCGACGGATGCGCGCAGGACACGAGATGTTTTCGCAGCGGCGCACGACCTCGTCGGTCTCCCGCACGAGCTCGCTGTCACACGCCGGGCAGGCCGTCGGCATCTTCCAATCGGACTGCCGGGCCTCGTCCGGCTCGTCGGCAAGACCGACGACTTTCGGGATGATGTCACCCGCCTTCTCGACGATGACGTCGTCGCCTTCGTTGAGCCTCAGGCGGACGATTTCGTCTTCGTTGTGGAGCGTGGCCTTGGAGACGGTGGTACCACTGAGGACCACGGGCTCGAGAACCGCGAAGGGCGTCACCGCCCCCGTGCGCCCGACGTTCACGGCAATCTTCAGGAGCTTGGTCCGCGCCCGCTCGGCCGCGAACTTGAACGCGACGGCCCATCGCGGAAACTTCGCGGTGGCGCCGAGCGACGCCCTCATCGCCACGTCGTCCAGCTTCACGACGACCCCATCGGTATCGAAGGGCAGCGATCGGCGTTTCGTGTCCCACTCCCGGCAGTACGCGATCACGGCATCGATGCCCGCGCACCGCTGCCAGTGCGGCTCGACGGGACATCCCCATTCCTTGAGTTGCTGCAGCACGTCGGCGTGGTACGCCGCGGGTACGTCGAGACCCGTGGGTCTGACAATCTGATACGTGAAGGCGCGAAGCCCGCGGCGGGCCACGGCCGCGCTGTCGAGCGTCCGGATCGTGCCGGCCGCCGCGTTACGGGGGTTGGCAAAGCGCGGCTCGCCCGCGGCCTCCCGTTCCGAGTTCACACGCGCGAACGCGGCGAGAGGGAGGAACACTTCGCCGCGGATCTCCACCAGCGCATCGGGTGCGGTCCCGCGAAGGGTCAGCGGAACCGTTCGGATGACCCGCACATTGGCGGTGACGTCCTCCCCTTCGATGCCGTCTCCTCGCGTCACGGCCCGCGTCAGCCGCCCGCGCTCATAGGTCAGGGCGATGCTGAACCCGTCGATCTTGAGCTCGGCGACGTAGGCGAGTGGTTCGTCGAGATTCATGGCCGGTCGATCGAGACCGCGGCAAATGCGGGCGTGAAACTCGCGGAGCTCGTCTTCCGAGTACGCATTGTCCAGGCTCAGCATCGGCGCGAGATGGCGCGACGTTTCGAAGCCCTCCGCCGGCCGCCCGCCGACGCGCTGCGTGGGCGAATCGGGATCGACGAGCTCCGGATGCGCGGCCTCGATCGCGCGCAGCTCGCGCATCAACGCGTCGAACTCCGCGTCCGAGATCTCGGGCGCGTCGTCGACGTAGTAGCGTTCCTCGTGATGGCGAATGAGATCGCGAAGTGTTGCGGCGCGGTCTGACGGGTTCACACGTGCGTGTCAGCGATCGCGGTTCACGATGTACTCGGCGAGCGCGATCAGGCGATCGCGCTCGACCGATGGTCCAAAGGATGTGAGCAGGTGTTGTGTCGCGCGTCCGACCGCGGACACGGCGCGCTCGAAGGCGGCCTCAATCGCCCCGTGACGAGCGAGCAGGTCTTTGATCTCGCGCCAGCGCTCCGGGGTGACCTGGCCGTCGGCGATGACGCTGTGCACCAGCTCCGCGGCTTCCGGGCCGGCGCGCTGGAGAAGCAGGATGATCGGCAGCGTGACCTTGCCTTCCCGGAGGTCGCCGCCGATCGGCTTCCCGAGCGCGGACTCCTCGGCCATGTAGTCGAGGACGTCATCCACGATCTGGAACGCGATGCCGAGGTTGAAGCCGTACTCGCGCAGAGCCGTCAGCTGGTCCGGCGTCGCGTGGCCAAGCAATCCGCCGATTTCCGCGCAGCCCGAGAACAGGTACGCCGTCTTGCGGCGAATGATCTCGAAGTGCTCTTCCTCGGTGACGCTGGCGTCGCCGGTCTTGGTCAGCTGATACAGCTCGCCCTCGATCATCCGCAGCGTGCAGTCACACAGCAGCCGCACGACCTCGAGGCTGTCTTGCGTGAGCGCCATCGCCATCGAACGAATGTAGAGGTAATCGCCGAGCAGCACCGTGATGTCGCTGCCCCACCGCGAGTGCGCGGTCAGCCGGCCACGCCTGGTGTCGGCGCCGTCGATGATGTCGTCGTGGACGAGCGTTGCGGTGTGGATGAACTCGACGACCGCGGCATTCAGAATCGCGCGGTCTCCCGTGTATCCGCAGAGGCGGGCGGCCATGATGAGCACCGCCGGCCGCACGCGCTTGCCGCCGCTCATCTGGACGTATTTGCCCATCTCTGGGATGAGCTCGACCCGTGACTCGAGGTGTCGCGCGAACTCGCGCTCCACTCGCTTCAATTCTTCACGGACCGGTTCGAGAATCTGTGCGAGATCCGGGCCGGATGTCGTGGCGGAATTCACCGGGAGCGGTCTCGCTTGTGGGCTCACTTCCTGAAACCTGCGGGCATCAGACCATAGGTTTTGATCAGGTGTCAACGCAGCGAACGCGTCGGAACGAGCGCGAGGAAGTTTTGGACGACCGTGGCCGCGAGTTCCGTCGTCGGCACGCCACGAACCGTCGCGATCGACCGCAGCGTCTCGACGACCCAGGCCGGCTCATTCCGCTGGCCGCGGTGCGGCACGGGCGCGAGAAACGGCGCGTCCGTCTCGATGAGCAGCCGGTCGGCGGGGACGAACTTCGCGACCTCCTTCAACGACTCGGCGCGAGGGAACGTCACGATGCCCGAGAGCGAGATGTGAAATCCGATATCCAGCGCCTGCCGCGCCTCGTCGAGCGTTCCTGTAAAGCAGTGCATCACGCCCGACACTCCCCGCGCGTTCTTCAGGACCGCCATCGTGTCGGCGGTCGCTTCCCGCGTGTGAACGACGACGGGCAGGCCCCGGGACAGGGCGAGAGCGACCTGCGCCTCGAACACTCCCTGCTGGACCGCGCGCGGGGCGAAATCGTAGTGGTAATCGAGGCCGATCTCACCCAACGCGACTGCACCGGCCCGGTCGATGGCCGCCGAGGCCGCAGTGGCCGCGTCTGCCGGCCGTTCGGCGAACCCGCCGGCGCGGTGCGGATGGACTCCGGCCGAGAACCGGACCCCCGGCCAGGCCGACAGGACCACGTCCGTCCGAGCCACCTCGTCCGGCTCGTCAGCCGACAGAATGCACAAGGCTGACGTCAGTCCAGCATCTGTCGCCCGTGACACGACCTCGTTGAGGTCGCCGGCGAACTTCTCGTCAGCGAGGTGGCAATGGGAGTCGATCATGAACGGCTGCGCCGGTTCCCGGTTTCGCGTTCCCCGTTCCGGGTTCTTGGCGCCATGAACCGTGAACGGGGAACGCGAAACGGGGAACCGGGAACGGAGACCTAACGAATCCGCGTCCCCGTCGGAACTTCCCCGTCGAAGGCGAGCAGAATCGGTTTTCCACCGTCCGGGCTCGCCGCGAGCAGCATGCCGTTGGATTCGACGCCCATCAGCTTCGCCGGCTTGAGGTTGGCGACGATGGCCACGTGGCGTCCGACGAGCGCATCGGCCTCGTACGCCTCCGCGATTCCGGCGACGATGGTGCGGCGCTCGGCGCCGAGCTCGATTTCGATCTTCATCAGTTTCTTCGAGTTCGGCACACGCTCGGCTGTCAGGATCTTCGCCACGCGCAGATCGATTTTCATGAACTCGTCGATAGATAGACGGGTGTCGGCGGCGGGAGCTGCCTGCGCCGTTGGACTTGCCGGAGCGGCAGTCGTCGCGGCCGCAGCGGGCGCCGGTGGAACATCCTTGGGTAGTTCAGTCACTCGTGTCTCCTTGATCGGTTCAGCGGTCGTGAGGGCCTCGAGCCGCGGCCACAACAGTGTGCTCTGCGTCACGACCCGCCGGCCGCTCGACTGCCAGACGCCGTCGGTGTCGAGACGGAGTCCGCCCGGGCCGGGCGGCGAACCGACGCGCGCCAGAATCTCGGCGCCTGCATCCGGCATGAACGGCGTCAGCAGGACGGCCGCGAGGCGCAGGGCTTCTGTCGCGCTCCACAGTACCGCGTCGAGCTCGGCATCCCGTCCAGCCTTGGCCAGCTTCCACGGCTCGGCATCCGCAATCGTCGCGTTGGCGGCGTCGGAGAATGACAGCGCGATGGCGCCCGCCTCGCTCAGCCTGTAGGACTCCATCGCCTCGGCGTACTTCGGAAGCGCGTCGACCGCGGCCCGAAGGTGCGCGCTGTCCGCGCCACCCGGGCCGGTGATCACACCACCCCGATAGCGGTGCGCCATGGACGTCACGCGGTTCACGAGGTTGCCGAGATTGTTCGCAAGGTCCGCGTTGTACGACTTCTCGAACAGCTCCCACGAGAAGTCGCCGTCCTGTCCAAAACTGATCTCCCGGGTCAAATACCACCGGAGCGGATCGGCACCCAGACGATCCGCCGCCTCGAGCGGGTCGATCATTGTGCCGAGCGACTTGCTCATCTTCTCGCCGCGGAATGTGACCCAGCCGTGACCGAACACTTCGCGCGGAATGGCGATGCCGGCGCTCATCAGCATCGCCGGCCAGATGACGCAGTGAAACCGCGTGATGTCCTTGCCGATGACGTGCAGGTTCGCCGGCCACCACTCGGCGAACATGTCCTCGTCTGTGCCATAGCCGACGGCAGCCGCGTAGTTGATCAGCGCGTCGTACCACACGTACGCGACGCTCGCCGGGTCGAACGGCAACGGGATGCCCCACGACTGTCCGGCTCGGCTCACTGAAATGTCTTCGAGGCCGGCTTCGACAAGCCGCAGCATTTCGTTGCGGCGCGACTCCGGCTGAATGAAGTCCGGATGGCTCGCGTAGTGCGCGAGCAGGCGGTCGCGATACGCGGAGAGACGAAAAAAATAGTTGCGTTCCTTGATCCACTCCGGCTTCGTCCGGTGGATCGGACACAGCCCCTCGATGAGGTCCTTGTCCTGCTTGAAGGCCTCGCAGGAGACGCAGTACCAGCCTTCGTACTCGCCCTCGTAGATATCGCCGGCATCGTACGAGCGCTGAGCCATCTTCTGGACGGCGCGCGCGTGCCGCGGTTCGGTGGTGCGGATGAAGTCATCAAACGAGATGTTCAGCCGGCGCCAGACGTCGCGGAATTCCTTTTCCATGCGATCGCAGTAGACGATCGGATCGAGACAGGCTTCGCGCGCCTTCCGGTACACGTTCTGAGAGTGCTCGTCGTTCCCCATGACGAACCGGACGTCGAAGCCCGCCAGGCGCTTGTACCGTGCGATGACGTCGGCCGCGACCTTCTCGTAGGCGGTCCCGAGATGCGGCCGGCTGTTGACGTAATCGATGGCTGTGGTGAGGAAGAAACGGGACACTGGAAGGAAAAGTTTATGCCAACGACCCTGGGTTTCTTAAGAAACCCGGTTTCGCCAGCTGGCGACGGCTTCGGCCTGGACGTCTTTCAACGGTCTTCCGGTCGCGTCGGCGATGCGCAGACAGTCCTCGAACTCCGGGACCGCATTCAGCACGATGCCGGCACGCTCGGCGATCTTGATCCGCACCGGACCGCCGCTCGTCGCCACCTCCACCCATCGTCTGTCGAGTGTCTCTCGCGTGACGGACTCGATCCTGACCCCGATGGTCGTCGTGTCGCGAAACAGGACGTCGATGATGGCGTGACGGCGTGCCTCGGGCGCGAGTACCGTCACGAGCGTACCGGGTCTGCCCTTCTTCATGAGCACGGCGGTCAGAAAGACGTCGAGGGCGCCCGCGTCGAAGAGACGGTCGGTCGCTGGCGCGAACCACTGAGGGTTCATGTCATCGATCTCGCATTCGATCTTCAACACGCTTTCGGTTCTCGCCCCGGCCCGCTCACCGATGAGGACGCGGACCACGTTGGGCACGCTCGCGAAATCGCGCGATCCGGCGCCGTAGCCGATACGGTCGATCGTCATCGCGGGCGCCGGACCGTAGTCCCGCGCGTAGTCGGACACAAGGAGCGCGCCGGTCGGCGTGGTCAACTCGACCTGCGGCCCGGCACTGTAGATGGGCACGCCTTTCAGCAGCAGCACGGTCGCCGGCGCCGGCACCGGGAACGTACCGTGTGCGATCTGGACGGTGCCGCCGCCGACGTTCATCGGCGAGGCGACGATGTCGTCGATGCCGAGCCAGTCCATGGCGAACACGACGCCGCAGATGTCGATGATCGAATCGACCGCGCCCACTTCGTGGAAGTGAATCGTGTCGATGGGCACATTGTGAATAGCGGCCTCCGCCTCGCCGAGCCGCCGGAAGAGGGCCGCCGCTCGCGCTTTTCCCGCGGGTGACAGTCCCGAATGCCCGATGAGATGGACGATCGCACTCAGCGACCGATGAGCCTCGTCGCCATGAGTATGGGCGTGGGGGTGGGGATGTTCATGCGCGTCGTCAGGAACATGCGGGTGGTGACTTGCTGCGTCCGAAACCGCCACGACCTCGATTCGAGTCGCGGCGATACCCGATCGCACGACGCGCGACGCCGACAGCACGTGGTCCACGCCAAGCGACCCCAGGGCCGTCCGCAGCGCCTCAATTGGTACGCCCGCGTCCACCAGGGCGCCGAGCAGCATGTCGCCGGCCGCGCCCGAAAAACACTCGATGTACATCACCCGCGCCATGGCCCCAGCCTCGACTCCCTCATGGAACAGTACTCGACATCGGCGAGAACCAGATGGTCGACGAGATCTACCCCGATCAGTTCTCCGGCGGACCGTAAGCGGACGGTCAGCAGCATGTCCTCGATGCTCGGATTGGCGTCGCCCGAGGGGTGATTGTGAAACACGACGATCGCCGCCGCCCCGGCGACGAGCGCTTCCCGATAGATCTCGCGCGGGTGGGCGACGCTGGCGTCGAGCGAGCCAACGGATACCAGCCGGGCGGAGATGAGCCGGTGGCGGGTATCCAGCAGCAGCACGCCAAAGCGTTCCACCGGGTGGGCCCCGAACTGCGGAAGCAAGTAGGCGGCGATGTCGCCCGGTCCGAGGAACTGCGGGCGTGCCGGCGCCGCCGACAGAAGCGTGCGGCGACCGAGCTCGACGGCGGCCTGCACGCGGCTCGCCTGCACCGGGCCGATGCCCGTCACCTTCCGAAGCCGATCGCGGTGAAGCCGTGTCAGGCCATGCGCGCCGCCGGCCAGCGCGAGGATCTGGTTCGCGAGCGTCAGCGCGCTTGCGCCGGCGGCGCCGTGTCCGATGAGCACGGCAAGCAGCTCGTTGTCGCCGAGCGCACCGACGCCACTCCGTTCCAGCTTCTCGCGCGGCCGATCGCGTGGCGTCAACTCCATCATCAGCGCCCGTCCGCGTTGAAGCGGCCTGCTATACTTTTCATGCGAATGCGTCGTCTTGTCTGTGCGGTCGCCCTTGCGGCCGCCGTTGTGGCCTGCTCAGAACCTCCCACGAAGGAACGCGATCAAGCTCAGGGCGCCCTGGAAGCGGCGCGTGCTGCCGGCGCGCCCGCGTACGCGCCCGCGGAGTTTCGTACGGCTGAAAAGGCCCTCGCGGGCTATGAGGCCGCGGTCGGGCAGCGGGACTACCGGCTGGCTCTCAGCCTGGCGATCGATGCCCGTGAAAGTGCCTACGCCGCGGCGCGCCGTGCGACCGACGAAAAGGTCCGCTCACGGGCCGAAGCCGAGCAACTGATCGCCGCGGTTCAAAAGGGCGTGACGGTAATCGAGCAACGGCTGAACGGGAAGAGCGGTCCACGACCCACCCGGCCGATCGCGACTCGCCTTGCGGCGACGCTCAAGACCTCGATCGCTGCACTGCAAAAAGCGCGCTCACGTCTGGCCGCCGAGGACTATCGGAGTGTCGTCGCCGTGCTCACGCCGGTTCGCGAGGCGCTGGACGGCGATCTTGCCGCGGCGTCGCCCGGCCAGGGGCGCGCGGGACGCTGACGACGGGCTCGCCTCGGTGCAGATTCTGCGACCGAACGCCCGGCGAAGTATCGAAAAATTGACGTCCAAAAAAACTGCTCGGGTGAGTTTTACGTTTTACGTAAAACTCACCCGAGCAGTTTTTGGGATCGATCAGCCCGCCGCTCGTCTCGTCAGGGCGCGATCCACTGGACGGTGGCGATGAGCTCCGCCCAGCCCGTCAGCCAGACGGCGTCGTCGGTCCAGTCCACGTGTTGAGCGCCGCCCGGGGCGATGACCTCCACCGAACGCGACGCGCCGCCGGCAAAAGCGGCGGCAACCGCGGCCGCGCACGAGCCAGTCCCCGACGACTCGGTCGGGCCGACACCGCGTTCCCAAATCAGGATTCGAACGCGCCCCGGTGTCTCGACCGTCGCCAACTCGACGTTCGTGCCCGCGGGAAAGGCCGGATGAACCGCCAGCGCCGCTCCGATCGAGTGCAGGCGTGACTCGGTGGCCGGTCCAAGCACGACGCACTGCGGATTCCCCATGTTCAGCACGACCGCGTCCACGGTTTCGCCGGCGGCCGTCAGAGTTTCGCGCCGCAGGCTGGACGGCTGCCCCATGTCAGCTTTCAGCGTGTGTCGCACGCGGTTGGACTCGAGGAGCTGCAGTCGCCTGAGGCCAGCGGCCGTGTCGATTTCAATCCACTCCCCTGCCCGGATGGACCGGCGGTCGGCAATCCAGGCTGCAGCGCACCGGACGCCGTTGCCCGACAGCTCGGCTTCCCCGCCGTCGGCGTTGAACAATCGCGTTCGAGCACCAGCCGGCGTGTCCTCGACGACCATCAGCCCATCCGCGCCGATGCCCCGATGGCGGTCGCAAGCGCGTCGCGTGAGTTCGGCGAGGTCGGAATGGCCGGCGATGCCGGCGCTCGTCGCCAGCAGGAAGTCGTTGCCGAAGGCGTGAGCTTTGACGAGAGGAACGACGCGTGCGTGCACGCTCATCCGCACGATCCTACTCTCTACGCACGCGGGACTACGGGACCGTGAATCCGCGGAACACCCAGGTCACGCCTGCCGTGTAGCCCCAGGAAGGATCGCGCTCGGTCACGCCGATCGCCAACGCCCCGTCGATTCGAACCGGGCCCTGGGTGAATCGTGCGCCGACGCGCATCGTCGAACGGCTGTCCGTGCCCACCGGGGGCTCGCCCGAGCGTGTGTTCTGGCGGCCGTTGATCTCGCCGACGAGCTCGACGCCCTGACGCACCGCGCGCGCGACCGAGATGCCGTAGTCCAGCACGTCGTTCTGACGGTCGCCGCGAACCGGATCGGCCAGGATGCCGAACCCGAGGTTGCCGACCACTCGGACGGACTGGACGGTCTTGCCGATAGCCATCCCGAAGTGGAAATCCATCGTGTCGAGGCCAAGGCCGCTCTCGTTTCCGGCGTTTGGCAGCCGCGTCCAGAATCGAATGGCCACAGCGGGCCGGCCCTGTGTCTCCGAGACGAACCGGACCTTGGCGCCAATCGACACGTCTTCGATGTCCCGCGTGGAGTCGCCGGTGATGTCCAGCATGCCTGCCAGCGGCGCGAACGGGTCCTCGTCCACGATGGTGAGGCGGTTCATGAGTCCGCCGTCGATCTGCACCTCGGCAATCGAGCTGACGCCGATGCTCAGGCCGAAAGTTCCCAGGCGCGTCAGATTGCCACGCAGTCCCGACACGGGATAAATCGCATCTCTGTCGTGGTCGAAGCCCACCTCGAGGAGCAGGTTTCCTGCGGGCACGGTCTCAGGGTCTTCGGTGACTAGAGGCCGGGACTGAGCCAGCGCAGGACGCGCCAGCACGAGACAGACCAAGAGGATCGCAGCACACCTGAGACACTTCATCGTGAATGACTCCTTCATCGCACCGGAGGACTTCGCCCTCGTGAGCCTCAAAACACGCGCCGGCTGTCCACGAGGATTGTCACCGGACCGTCATTCACGACGTCGATGATCATGTGCGCGCGGAACCGACCGGTCTCCACTCGAACGCCCGTCTCGCGAAGGCGCCGGACAACTTCATCGTAGGCCGTCTCCGCTTCGGCGGGCCGTTCGGCCGCATCGAAGGCTGGGCGTCGGCCTTTACGCACGTCGCCGAGCAGCGTGAATTGGGAAATCACGAGGAGCGCGCCGCCGGCGTCCGCTACCGACCGGTTCATCCGGCCGTCATCGTCCGCAAACACGCGGACCTCAGCCACTTTCGACGTGATGTACTCGATATCGGCTGGGCCATCGCCAGCCGCCACCCCGAGAAACACGACAAGGCCGCGATCGATATGCCCGATCACCTCGCGGTCAACCGAAACGGATGCGCGGGAGACGCGTTGCAGGACGGCTCGCACCCGGTGTCAGGCCTGCGACAGGATCTCGGTCCTTGGGTTGAGCCGGGCGTCGAGCAAGTGAGTCGGCACGACGTGCCCAAGCGCGGTGATCATCGAGTTCTTGATGTCTGGATGCTCCATTTCGAGCTCGGTGATGAGGCGCTTGATGCGCTGCCGCTTCAGACTGAGGTCGCCGCACGCCGGACAGCAACAGCCGATCACCGGCAGTCCGACCTCTTGCGTGTACGCCCGGGCTTCGGCCTCGGTGACGTAGACCAGCGGCCGGATCACGATGTGCTGCTTGTTGTCCGAGACGAGCCGGGCCGGCATCGCTTTCAGGGATCCTTGGAAGAACAGGTTCAGGAGGGCCGTTTCGACGAAGTCGTCGAGGTGGTGGCCGAGTGCGATCTTCGTCGCGCCGACATCCTTGGCCAGCCGGTACAGCACGCCGCGGCGCAGGCGTGCGCAGAGCGAACACGGCGTATCCCCGTCGTCGAGGATGTCGTCCATGATCGCGCCGATGTTCGTGTGTTCGACGCGGAGTTCCCAACCCCGTTCGGCGCACGCCGCCGTGACCAGATCGTGCCGGAAGTTCGTGTACCCCGAGTTCACGTTGACGGCCACGATCGAGAAATCAATGGGGGCGCGCTTCTGCAACGCGTCGAGGATCTGGATGAGCGCCCAGCTGTCCTTGCCGCCGGAGAGGCCCACCATCACACGGTCCCCCTCCTCGACCAGGCCGTGTTCGATGATGGCGCGGGAGACCTTCTTGGCGATTTTGGCTTCGAGTAAAGAACGGTAGCTCACAGGATGCTCTTGGCCGTAGGATACACGGACATTTCAGGCTTGGGGCGGGAGGGACCGATGCGACGGCGAGACTTTCTTGCAACCACGGCGGCGGTGCTCGCGACGCCCGTGTCACGGCTGGCGGCGGCGCCGGCCGCCGCGGAGCGGCGCCTGCTGTACATCGCCGTGCCGGGCATCCGGAATTACGTCCAGTACGGCGGCGTGGGCGTGCTCGTCTACGACATCGACGCTGGGTACAAGTTCGTCAAACGGATTCCGACATGGACCACCCCCGCGGGCCAGGAGCCCGAGAACGTCAAGGGTGTGGCGGCCAGCGCGGCGACCGGCCGCCTCTACGTCAGCACGATTCGACGATTGTGTTGCATCGACTTCGCGACCGAGAAAATGCTCTGGGACGTGACGCCGGACGGTGGGTGCGACCGGCAGACGATTTCGCCGGACGGCAAGATTCTTTACGTGCCCTCGTTCGAGGGACCGCACTGGACCGTCATCGACGCGATGACGGGCGCGACGATCACGAAGCTCGCGATGAATTCGCGCGCACACAACACGTTGTTTTCCCTCGACGGCGCCGAGGTCTATCTGGCCGGCCTCGCCTCGCCGATGCTGTCGGTGGCCGATCCGCGCACCCATACGGTCATCAAGACCGTCGGTCCGTTTGCAAACTCGATTCGCCCGTTCACGGTGAACGGTTCGCGGACGCTCACGTACGTGAACGTCAACGAACTGCTCGGGTTCGAAGTCGGCGACCTTCGGACGGGCCAGAAGCTTCATCGGGTCGAAGTCCAGGGCTACGAGTACGGTCCGGTGGCGCGCCACGGCTGTCCCAGCCACGGCGTCGGCCTGACGCCCGATGAGCGTGAGCTCTGGGTGTCGGACGGCCACAACAGCATGATGCACATCTTCGACAATACGGTGATGCCGCCCAAGCAGGTCGCGTCGTTGAAGGTGCGCGATCAACCCGGCTGGGTCACCTTCAGCATGGACGGCCGGCACGCGTATCCGTCCACCGGCGAGGTCTTCGACGTCAAGACCCGTCAGCGGATCGCCGCGCTCGAAGACGAGCAGGGACGCCAGGTCGGCAGCGAGAAGCTGGTCGAGGTCGTCCGGGACGGGGCCAAGACGGTCCGCGTCGGCGATCAGTTCGGGATCGGTCAGAAACGGTGAGAAAAAGTGGTCGGGTGAATTCTTTGCGAAGAATTCACCCGACCACTTTTTCGGCAGTGAGCAGCCGCTCGACCGTCGCTGGCCACGTGAGCTTGGCCGCGACCTCCCGGCCCGCGGTTCCCATGCGCTCGGCGTCGGTGGGACTGTCCATCAGCGCCGCGAACGCTCGCGCAAGCGATCGCGGCTCGGGCGGCGTGACCAGTCCGTTCTCGCCGTCGCGCACGAGCTCGGCGGGCCCCCCGCTGTCAGTCGCCGTGATGACTGGCCGTCCACTCGCAAACGCTTCCACGGTCACGAATCCGTAGTCTTCGCTCCGGGGCACGAACACCACCGCGCGGCACCGCGCCAGGTGATCGACGAGCTCGGACTCGTCCAACCGGCCCGTGAACGTCACCCGCGAATCGAGCCCAAGCTCGCGCGCCAGGATCCGCAAGCGCGGCAGCTCTTCCCCTTCGCCACCAATGACCATGCGGACGCCCGCGGCCTCGCGCTGCGCCAGCGCGCGAAGCACGAGGTCCGTGCGCTTCAGCGGCGCCAGCCGGGACGCGAAGAACAGGTAGTCGCCGTAGGATTCCGATCGATACAACCGCGGAGGCGGTGGCGGATACAGGACGTCGGACTTCACACGGTTCCATCGCGTCAGACGATCCTGAATCGTCCGTGATTGCGCGAACACACGGGTCAACCGGCCGAGCAGGTAGGAATCGGCGCGGTGGATGATCGCGCGCCGAATGGTTTCCTTCAGTCGTCCCTGTGGCGACAACCGGCTCGAGAAGTCCTCCCAAAGGTCGTAGTACTCGCGCATCGTGTGGTTGAGCCACGACACGTGCCGCGGATGTCTGACCGCGTAGCTCGGGAACCGCAACGAGATCACCTGATCCACGTTCTCGCCGGAACCCGTCTGTCGTACCTCCGTCATCCAGTTGGCGAGGTAGGCCGACGCCTGCCGTCCGAACCGGTTCGATGGCGTCGTCACGATAGCCGCGTGATGACCGGCCTCGCGGAGGGCCTGCTCGAGCGCCCGCGCGATGACGAGGTGTCCGCCCTCTACGAGCGGCGGCGCCGACGTGACGACGAGCACATTGGCCATGACGTCAGACGCCCCGAATCTCGCGCGCGAGCCGAGACGCCAGCGCGACGATCGTCAACGTCGGGTTGGCGTAGCCGCCTGTCGGAAACACCGACGAGCCCGCGATGAAGAGGTTTTGATAGCCGTGGACCCGGCAGTTGCGATCGACGACCGAGTTGGACCGATCGGTTCCCATGCGTGTCGTGCCCATGATGTGCCCGCCGCCCAACACGCGACGGTAAATCAGGTCGTTGTCGATCCGGAGCCGCCCGCGATTCTCTCGGATGAGTGTACTGCCCAGTTCGCGCAGCGTGAGCTCCGCGTTCAGGAAGTCCTCGGCGTCGAGCACGCAGTGCGCTACCGGTTGATGGAGACCGGTCCGATCGCGCTCGGCGCTGAGGACGACCCGATTGTGCGGTGCAGGACGCATCTCGGCCCGGAGGTCCAGGCGGTAGACATACTGTGCAGCGCCCGTCGCAGTTTCAAGGTGCGTCCGCATTTCCGGGTACTCGTCGTTCACGGAGAACTCGAGGCTGCAACCGTAGCGTCGTAGCTCGCGAGCGCGCGAGGCGGCCATGACGAGCGCCGGCACGAAACGG
>Ga0190274_10000909_pt1 | contig 17200 bp, 16 predicted proteins | sample Popmic531T_FD_133002 | JGI IMG/M metagenome (GOLD analysis project Ga0190274, IMG submission 133002) | Populus adjacent soil microbial communities from riparian zone of Yellowstone River, Montana, USA - 531 T | ecosystem: Environmental > Terrestrial > Soil > Riparian zone | place: USA: Montana... | reverse complement strand
CGTAGGTCGGCTTTGGTCGTGAACGGGAACCGCGCGAGGTCCGCCAACGACACCAGGTCGTCCGGGTGCACGCCCGCCTCGTCGAACGCCTGGCGGTAGTGCGGCACCTCGTCGTACGCCGTGCGCAGGGTGGTCCGCAGACGGTCGAGCTGGAGCGCATCCAGCTCGCCGCGGTCGAGGGAGGGGACCTCGCCGATCATCTCGTCAGGCTAGAGGGTGCGCCCGAGGAGGTCCCGCAGGACGTTGAAGTGCCGCTCGGTCCCGGCCTCGTCGTACACCGACGTGTCGGCCATCGAGTAGCCGTGCGCCGCGCCCTCGTAGATCTCGTTGACGTGCTCGCGTCCCGCGTCCTGCAGGACCTGCTCGAGCGCCTGGACCTGCTCGATCGGCATCGAGGAGTCCTGGTCGGCATGGCCGAAGGCGTACGCCGCCGTCGACCCGGCGATCGCGAGGTGCGGGCTGTCCTCGGCGTCGGTCACCAGGCGACCCCCGTGGAACCCACCGACGGCCGCGACAGTCCCGGGAAACCACCCTGCGGTGCGTACGGCGAGCCGCGCGCCCATGCAGTAGCCGGTGACCCCGATCGGCCCCTCCCCGGCGTGCTTCTCGAGCTCGGCGACCCAGGCGGCTGCGTCCGACCGCGCGTGATCCGGGGTCAGGCCGGCCACCCGGTCCATGACCCCGCCCCCGAAGAACGCCTCCCGCGCCCCGGCATCCCTGAGGTCGCCCTTCGGAGCCAGCTCGGCGGCGCTGCCGTCGCGGTAGAAGACGTGCGGCGCGAGTACGACGTACCCCCAGGACGCGATCCGGTCGGCCATATCTTCGATCTGCCGCCGCAGCCCGATCGCGTCGACGTAGAAGAGGACACCCGGCTTGCCGTCCTCCCCCGTCAGGTAGGCCTCGGCGGTGCCGTCAGGCGTGGTGATCTCGATCGTCTGTCCCATGGCAGCGAAGGTAGCGCCCAATTGGTCGACTGCATCGCCGCGAGCAGCTGACGCTCGAGCCTGTCCCGGCTCCCCGGACGCGGGTGGTCTGCTGATCATGCCGCCGAGTTCGCGGAGGTGTGAGGTAGTTCGAACTCGACGGGGGCTGAGCACGGCGAGGCTCGTGAGCCAGCGGCATGGGTTGCGTCAGACACCGCCAAGGGAATAGCAGCGCCTTCGGGCTGGTGGCATCACCGTCCGACACCGAATGGGCTCATTCGGAGGCTGAACCCAACAATTTTTTGGGACGTACGGTGGAAGAATCGTTGGTTCCGAGCAGGTCGCTGGTTTCGTGGACTCCCTCGCCCACACCCAGGTCGACGCATATCTCAGGTTCGCCTGGGAAGGAGCACAAGTTGTGACCGATGGCGAAAGGGCGCGGGCCCACTTCCTGGAGCGGATCTGGGAGGTCTACGCCGACTACTACGACGCCTACCGCGTCGATACGGGCAGAATCACGCACCGCATCAAGCGGTGGTCCGAGTTGTCTCCAGTCCACAAGCAGCTCTTCCTCGATGAGATGAGCTCAGAGGAGGATCGAGTCATGACGGCAGTCGCGCAGATCGGGCTGGACGACGCTTTCGACTAGTCGACTCGCCGACCTGACGCCGTACGGTCGCTTGCCCGGCATCGACATCCTGGCCCATCCCTCAACACGAAGCCGCGGAGCCCCCACGCGACCGCACGCTGTGACCGCGGTGGGACCGTGCCGTGTCGGTCTCGACACGCATGCGGTCTTCGCGATGGCCCGATATTGGCGTCAGAAGGCGTCGCGGGGGCGCTGCTAGCGCGTCACGATGTCACGGCCGCGGGGGGTCAGCGCGTCGTCCCGCGGGGCGACTACGAGCCCGCCAAGGTTGCGTTCCATGTGCTCTTCCCCGGCGTACGCATCCGCACGCTGCTCGACGACCATCATCGTCGCCGCGGGCTGGGCTGGGTTCTCCTCGCGACCGAGGACCAGGCTGTTGAACACGACGACCGTCGTCCCGGCTCGTTGGGTCACGCGGCGGGCGATGCTCTGGTGCCACTCGCGCACGCGGATCGGGGTGGCGAGGATGGGCACCAGCAGGTGGGTGATGCCGAAGCCGACCAGGTCGGCCGCTAGATCCATCTCTCGTCCGAGGTCTTCGCAGATGAATACGGCGAACCTGCCGGCCTTGCTCTCCACAACGGTCAGGGTGCGCCCGGGCTCCATGCCTTCGTCGTGCCCCACCGGCGGGTCATTGGGCAGCCGGTACGCGGCGAGTAGGCCGGGGAGGATGGTGAACCCCGACCTCTTGTCCTGGACGGCGATGACGTCGCCGGTCGGTCCGTGGAGCAGAACTCCGCGGTTCGGCATGAGCTCGTCGCCATCGACAGTGGTGCCCGTCCCCAGGGGTGCGGAGCCGCCGGGAAGGTCACCTCCTACCGGCCCCGTCCCTGCGAACACCCAGGTGGGCATTTCCGAAGTCGCGGCGAGCTGCCAGGCGTCCAGTCCATTCGCGTCGAGAGTGCTTTCCGGGGCTAGCGCAAGGTCTGCGCCGTGGACGGCGGTTGCGGCGGTCGAAACGTGGGCGTGGAGATCCGGGCCGGGTCGGGCGATGTAGACCGGGCGACCTTGCGCGGTCTGTGTGCTGGTCATGTCCAGGTCCTCCGGCAGGACGGACATGGGAAGCGCAGCGACGCGGAGCTCATCGCCGGGGAGTACGCGGTAGTCAAGGTTGCTGTCCACGACGATGAACTGGGCGTGCGTCCATGATTCGGGCGCTACTCGGACGATGTCGAACTTGTCGGCGAGGGTCTCGGCCCCTTGTTGCGGTTCACGCTGACTCGCACGCCTGGACAGAACGGCCCCGTCATCTGCGGAGACGTAGTACCCGCCCTGGCGCCACCGCCGCTTCTGCAGCTCGATGGTCTGCGGAGTGCGGCCCGGATTGTCGTCGTTGGCACGCCGCAGCACGGTGTCGATCGCGGCAAGCGCACCCATCGTGGCCGGCCGACCGGCTGCGATCTCGGCCGTAAGCGAGGACTCGTCGATCTGCAGGCCAGTACCGATAAGCCCGGTGACACGCACCTCCGCTTGCCGGTACGCCGGCGAGGCAGGCCACGTCTCGAGTTCCGTCGCAACAGGCGGCGTCTGCATCAGTTCGTCGTACAGCTGAGCGAATGCCTTCGCGACGTCGACACCCAGAATACTTGACATTTAGTTGACATCCCCGCACTCTTGAAGACAGGAGGTATCCAAGATGGGAACCGAGAGACGAGCGGCCCAGCCGGACGCGACGCGTCCGAGCGAAGACGGCGCTCGACGAATGGACACGACCGGCGACGCTATCGAGAACGGCGACGCGACGTTGGCGATTCTCGAGCAACTTGAGACAGAGGCCGACGATTTCATCTCCACCGGCCACGTGGTCGATGCCGCATGGACCCGCTCCGCGGCCGGCCTGCTCGCCCGCACCATCGCCGACGGCGATGGTGCGCACGTGATACGGGCCCAGGAGGTCTTCCGCCGCCTGACCAGCGCCGCACGCCGCGCCCAGAACAACGCGCGGCGTTCCGAGACCGCGACTGCCAGCGAGTCGGCGCTGCGGAACCTGGACCGCATCTCGGTTCTCGTTGAGGTGGCCGACGCCGCAAGCACGATCGTTCGACCCCGCGAAGCAGCCAACGTCGCCTGGGGAACGCTGTCCGCGCGGATCCTGCTCGCGCTCACCCAGGACGACCGCACCCCGAACGAGGTCCTGCACTCCGTGGTCGAGACCACCACGCCGCAACTCAGCCGCGAGTGCAAGAGGCTCCTCGAACGTGGACTCATCACTCGCCGCTACGCCGGCAAGAATGTCAGCTGGGCACTGACCGGGAACGGCGTCGAGACCGCCGACCAGCTTCGCCGCCTCGACCGCCGACCCCCGGTCAGTCCCCCGGTCATCTCCACTGACGACCCGGTCCGCGCCGCGGCACCCGCTGCCAAGACGTCGGACACCGGCGAAGTCACGCTAGCCGACTCCATCGCATCGTTCAAGCACGCCGCCTACCGCGACGTGCCCGCCATCTTGGTCCGCGCCGCCTTCAACGAGCGGCCGGCTACGTCGGGCGCCGACCTCGACTGCATGGACGGTGTTCTCTATCGCCGCACGAACAACGTCGAACATCTCGACGATGGCGACTGGAGCCTCAGCGAGAACCCGCCCGAGGTCCTCCTCGACGCGTCGAACCACACCGCGTACGTCCAGATCGACGAGTTCGACCCCACCGCGTAACACCTTCACCGCTCGCAGATCCACGAATCTTCCCCGCCACTCCGTCAACGGCGACGGGCCAGCAACACAGAAGGCACAAAGTGACGATCACCAACCGCACCATCCACGGTCCTCGGGACACCGTGAACATCAGCCCCAGCTCACCGGGTTCAGGCCCCGGCGCCTAAGCGAAAGCACCACAGGCACAGGGTCCGCTTCCGGTCGGCTACGAGCATGGCCAGGAGGAAGAAGATGGTTCCCCCCGTTCGCCACCCCCGAGTGCACCCGATCACGCTCCAGCACGCCGCGCGAGTACTCCTCGAGGTCTTGCGCGAAGCAGACATGGAGCCGCTCGCGGGCGACCTGGACCCCGACGGCCTACCTGCCTCCCTTGCAGCACACGGCTTCGCCTCGGCCGAAGGCGCACCCATGGCGGCCGTCATGCTCAAGCTCCTCGAGGGCACCGCCGGCCGTGATCTCGTCCGCACCATGGACCCCACTCCGATCCCCGAGATCTTGCTGACCGAGCTCGCCCAGCTCAACGGGTACAACTTCACCCTCACCGACGACGCCGCTGATCGGTTCAACCGCATCGTCGGCACCATCCGAGAGGGTCGCTATGACCCGACCGGTTGGGAAGAGTGGCTGGCCTCCTGCTTGGAGGACGGCGACAGCGAGTCGTGGAACTGGGACGACAGCGCCGTCACCGCCCACGCTGACTTCCCCCTCCCCGTCGGATCGGGGCCTCCGGAGAGCCGCCTTCGCAAGAGCGCCGTTGTCCTCGGCGCGGCCACCGGCCGCAGGTTCGCTCCGGACCGAAAGCGGCGGTCCGCTCTGGTGGCGGCAGCTGCGAACCTGCTGTCCGACCGCGACTTCGCCGTCCACGCCCCCACCATCCGGCCGGTATACGACCGCCACGACTTCGTCGTGACCCTCGAAGACCTCGGCGAGTTGGCGCGCGCCCAGCTGGTCGTCTCGCCCAACGACTACGCGACCGGGATCGGCATCGCGCTCGCGGAGTGCCGCAGGACCGGCCCGGCGGTCCTCATGATGGGCCCGAAGCACGCTGACGTCGCCCCGCTGACCAACATCATCGAGGACCTCACCCTCGCGCCCGCACTCACCCCCGACCACGTCCGCCGGGTGCTCAGCGAGTACCTCGACGGCCGCGGCGACGCGTTCGACGAGCACCAGGCCCGCCTGGTCGAGGGCCGCGAAGATGGACGCCAGCGCTACGAGCGATTCCTCGCCGCCATTCGCCTCGAGGAGCACCTCCCTGAAGGTGTCGCAGACGGACCGATGAGCGCCCGGCGAAGGCTGCGCATGGCGCTCGACATCGACATCTTCCTCGCCGAGGATCCGCGGATCGTCGACCAGTACCTCGGGCTCGTCGAGCCCCTCATCGCCCTGACCCCGAGCGTGCCGCCCACCGTGTCACCGACCGCGCAACGCACACCACCCGCCGAGCCGTCCACCGAGCACACCGAGTCGCCGATCGCCCCGGACACCACAGTCCCGACCGGACCAGCCACCCAGGAACCCGCGGCGATCCCCACGTACTCCGTCGCGGGAGCGGTGATCGAGCCGGCCCTGTTCGGCAGCGGCGTCCGCGTCGTCCGGCCCGTCGGCTGGCTCGACATCGCCACCTTGACCGTCAAGCAGATGAACGCGGGCAACAGAGCCGCAGCCGAGCTTCGCCTCGGCAAGAAGCAGAAGGACCGCCTCTTCGAGTATGTCGCCGGCGTCCAGTACGACGACCAGGTACTCGCAGCCGCCGGCTACGAGCGCAGCCTCCGCATGCTCGACCGATCCGACGAGTGGACGGCCCTGTGGACCGCAAGGAAGCAACATGACTGAGACCCAAAACCACACGCCCCCGCGCCTCGCCATCGCCAACAACCAGACCCAGAACGCATTCGCAGATCACGCCACCGTCAAGTCGCTCGGTCGCTACGGCACCGGCGCAAAGGCCTGCAACACCTTCCAGCAACTCCACGAGCTGACGCTCACACACCCCCCCGGAGCTCCCACCCCCATTCCACCAGCCACGCTCGCGCGCACCGCCCCAGTGCCCGGCCCATTGCCGGCATCCCCCACCAACATCATCAGCGCCGAACTCGCCGGTGCCGCCCTGCGATCCATGTCGACCCGCACCGACCCCGTCCACCTCTTCAGCATTGCGCGCGAACTCGGCGTCGGCGGTATCACCGTCGACCCCAACCTCGACCGACCCGGCCGAGTCATCTGGGACAGAGCCACACCGGTCATCGCCATTCGAGGCGGCATCCCGGAAAACCGACGCAGGTGGGCGCTCGCCCACGAACTCGGCCACGTCATGCTCCGCCACGGGGACCCCGAAGCCAACCCGAACCCGATGACCGCCGACAGGTTCCGAGCCGAGGAACGCATGGCAGACGCCACCGCTGCCGCCCTCCTCGTCCCCCCGGATCACATCGAACAGCTCCGGCAACTCGACAGAGTCCGATTGGACGACATCCGAGCCCTCGCCGACCAGCACGTCACCTCGCTGTCGGTCATCGTCAACCGACTCCGCCACGCCGACCCGCGGCCGTCCATCCTCCTGGAGCTCTACCGCTCCCCCGTCATGTGGGAAACGCGCCGACTCGTCGGCGGAGTCACCGGCCTCCCCGACCAGCTCGATGTTCTCCCCGAGCAGTACCCCATCTTGGAGCAGCTCCCCGAATGCGATGTGCCGCTCGTCGTTCGTGCACGCATGGGTCGCCACATCTACGAACTCGGCGGAGACGGAAACCGCCGCGGATCCACGGTGCTGCTGTTCATCAACAGCGTCAGATTTGTCGCCGACGCATCCACCTACTAGCCGAAGGCGGACCCCCATACCGGTTCGACGGGGGAACCGGTATCGCGCCGAAGGCACCTCGTGCCCCAACAAGGACCGGACACGAGCAAGTCCGCAGGTTCAAAGCCTCACAGCTGACTCTGCACCCCAGCCAGCAGTTGCCGCGCCATCACGATCCGCTGCACCTGGTTGGTGCCTTCGTAGATCTGGGTGATCTTCGCGTCGCGCATCATCCGCTCGACCGGGTAGTCGCGGGTGAAGCCGTAGCCACCGAGCACCTGGACGGCGTCGGTGGTCACCTGCATCGCGACGTCGGAAGCGAAGCACTTCGCGGAGGCGCCGAAGAAGGTGAGGTCCTTGTCGCCGCGCTCGGACTTGCCGGCGGCGGCGTACGTCAGCTGCCGGGCGGCCTCGACCTTCATGCCCATGTCGGCGAGCAGGAACTGCAGGCCCTGGAAGTCGGCGATCGACTTGCCGAACTGCTTGCGTTCCTTGGCGTAGCCGAGCGCGTAGTCGAGGGCGCCCTGGGCGATGCCGACGGCCTGGGCGGCGATGGTGACCCGGGTGTGGTCGAGAGTGCGCATCGCGGTCTCGAAGCCGGTGCCCTCGGCGCCGATCATCCGGTCCGCGGGGATCCGGACGTTGTCGAGGTAGACCTCGCGGGTCGGGCTGCCCTTGATGCCGAGCTTCTTCTCGGGGGCGCCGAAGGAGACGCCCTCGTCGGACTTCTCCACGACGAACGCCGAGATGCCCTTGCTGCGCTTCTCCGGGTCGGTCACGGCCATCACGGTGTAGTACTCCGAGACACCGGCGTTGGTGATCCAGCGCTTCACGCCGTTGAGCACATAGTGGTCGCCGTCGCGGACGGCGCGGGTCTTCATGCCCGCGGCGTCGGAGCCGGCGTCGGGCTCGGACAGGCAGTAGGAGAAGCCACCCTGGCCGGCGGCGAGCGCCCCGAGGTAGTGCTTCTTGAGCTCCTCGGAGCCGGCGAGCTGCACCGGGAGGGAGCCGAGCTTGTTGACCGCGGGGATCAGGCTGCTGCTCGCGCAGGCCCGGGCGACCTCCTCGATCACGATCACGGTCGCGAGCGCGTCCGCCCCGGCACCGCCGTACTCCTCCGGCACGTGCGGCGCGTGGAAGTCCGCGGCCAGCAGCGCGTCGGCCGCCTCCTGGGGGTAGCGGGCGTTCTCGTCGACATCGGCGGCGTACGGCGCGACCTTGGCGTCGCAGATCGCGCGGACGGCCTCGCGGACGGCCTGGTGCTCCTCGGAGAGGGCGAACATGGGGAAATCGGCGCTCATAGCCGTGACCTCCGGGTGACGATGTGGAATGGTACTGCGTACCTTATCTGCAGGATTCGATACCGCCCAACGGAAGGTGTCCGATGGCCTCCACGACCCGCGGCCGGATGGTCGACGCCGCGATGGCGCTCTTCGCCGAGCGGGGCTTCGACGGCACCAGCGTCGAGGACGTCGTCGCCCGCGCCGGCGTCGGCCGGACGACGTTCTTCTGCCACTTCCCCACCAAGGAGGACGTGGTCTTCCCCGACCACGACGGGTTGTTGCGGCGGGTCGACGCCCGGCTGGCCACGGCGACGGCCGCCACCGCGAGGACCGCCCTCGAGGAGGCCTCCGGCATCGTGCTGGAGCACTACCTCGCCGAGGGCGAGACGGCTCGCCAGCGCTACCGACTGACCCGCACGGTGGCGCCCCTGCGGCACCGCGAGCTCGCGAGCGTGCACCGCTACTTCCGACTCTTCAGCGAGCACCTGCGTCGCTGGCTGGGCGACCAGCCGGACGCGGCGCTGCGTGCCGAGCTGACCGCCTCGTCGGTCATCACCGCTCACAACCACGTGCTGCGCGGGTGGCTGCGCGGCGAGGTGAGCGACCCCCCGGCCGCGCTGACCGCCGCGCTGGACCAGGCCCTGTCGCGGCTGCCCGCCGAGTCGACCGGCGGGCGTGGACCCGTCACCGTCGTCGTCACCACGGCGGGTCGCGACGTGGACGCGGTCCTCGGAGAGGTACGCCGGGCGCTCCTCGAGTCGTGACCGGGCCGTACGCCGAGCTAGGGAAATGCGAACGCCCGGCCGGGGCAGAACCCGGCCGGGCGTCCGACGTCACTTCGTCAGGGACGAAGCGTCACTTCTTGATCTTGACCGAGCTCTTGCTGCCGTTGACGAACGCGTCGCCGGCGTAGCTGATCTTGACCTTCTTGCCCTTGGCAGCCTTCGGCAGCGTGAGGACGGCCTTGCCCTTCTTGAGGGACTTGGTGACCTTCGTCTTGCCGAACTTCGCCGTGACCTTGCCGGTCGGCTTGATGGTGGAGTCGGTGCGGGTGACCGCAACGGTCAGGGCGTAGCCCTTCTTCACCTTCTTGACCTTGGGCTTGACGGTGGCGGCACCCTTGGTGATCTTGATGTCGCCGAGGTTGCCCGGAGCGGTGGAGGTGCAGGCCACGGTGACCGGCGTGCCGCCGATGGCGAGGTCGCCGGCCGCGTTGGTCGGGATGAAGGTGAACGCCGAGGGCAGCTGCACCTTGTAGGCGCCGGCCTTCGGCAGCGTGAACGCGCCGACGGCACCGGCACCGGTCATGATCGCGCTGCCGTCGCCCTGCGCGACCGGAGCACCGAACTTGAGCGGCGCGGCCAGCGAGGTGGTGCCCACGCTGCCCTTGAAGTCGTCGATGCGGCCGCCGTTGACCTGGGCCGAACCGAGCAGTCCGGCGGTCGCCGGCGGGATGGTCACCTGGGCGTCGAGCGCCAGCAGGTTCGCCGGGAAGCTCTGGCCGGCGGTGGCGGTCGCGGGGATCACCGGGGTGCTGATCTTGAGCGCGAACGAGCCCTGCGAGGCGCCGAACGCCGAGCAGTCGTAGTTGGTGGTGTTCTCGACCGCGTTAGCGGCCGTGGTGCCGACACCGACGAGGGCGCCAGCGGCGAGCGCGGTGGCGACACCAGCGATCGCGGTCCGAGCGGTGAGGTTACGAAGATTCATGAATGTGCTCCCTCCCGAGCAACTCGATTCGCTACCGGGCGGTAGCAGAGACGGCGGTCACAGTAGCCCCGCCATCAAGCATTGGACTACAGAACCCCCGGAAACAGAGCATTTCCACAGGATCGGTGGCGGCGGCCTAGGCTCGGATCATGACGCAGTGGCAGGACCCAGAGGCGGTCCGGTTCATGCTCGACGACTGCGAGACCTGGGCGGTGGTGGGTCTCTCCGGCGACCCGGGCCGCACGGCGTACACGATCGCGAAGCTCCTCCAGAAGCGTGGCAAGCGGATCGTCCCGATCCATCCGTCGGGGGCGACGGTGCTGGGCGAGCAGGGCTACCCGACGCTGGCCGACGTGCCGTTCCCGATCGATGTGGTCGACGTGTTCCGGCGCTCCGAGGCGGCCGGCCAGCACGCCGACCAGGCCGTCGCGATCGGTGCGCGTGGCGTCTGGTTCCAGCTCGGTGTCGTCGACGACGACGCGTTCGCGCGCACCTCCGCAGCCGGCCTGCCGATGGTGATGGACACCTGCCCGGCCATCGAGTGGCGGGCCCGGGGCTGAGCATGGACGACCTCCGTGTACCCGCGGGACCCGGCCTGCCCGACGGGCTGGTCATCCCGGACGGCGACCTCGTGGAGCGGTTCAGCCGCTCGCCCGGACCCGGCGGCCAGTCGGTCAACACCACCGACAGCCGGGTCGAGCTGGAGTACGACGTGCGCACCTCGTCCGCGCTCACCGATGTCCAGCGCTCCCGCCTGCTGACCCGGCTGCCGGAGCCGACCGTGCGCATCGTCGCCTCGGAGCACCGCTCCCAGCACCGCAACCGGGTGGCCGCTCGCGAGCGGCTGGCCGACCTGCTGCGCACGGCCCTCGCACCTCCGCCGCCCCAGCGGCGGCCGACGAAGCCGACCCGGGGCTCGAAGGAGCGGCGCCTGGACGCCAAGAAGCAGCGCGGCGCCACCAAGTCGCTGCGCGGAAGGGTGCGTGACCCGTGATCATCGTCAGCGGACACCTGAGCATGGACGCGGCCGCGCGACCGGCGTACCTCGCGGGGTGCGTCAGCGTCGTCGAGGCCGCCCGGCGGGCGCCCGGGTGCCTGGAGTTCTCCGTCGCCGCCGACCTCCTCGACCCGGGGCGGGTCGTGATCCTCGAGCGTTGGGAGTCCGCCGACGCGGTCGCGGCCTTCCGCGGCAGCGGCCCGAGCGACGCGCAGCAGGCCGTGATCACCGGTGCCCACGTCGCGGAGTACGAAGTGACGGAGTACGACGCCGGGTCCTGGCGGTCGCTGACCGATTGAGGCCCTGGGGCTCCGCGCCATGTCTTCGCCAGGTTGGTTGTCGACAACCAACCTGGCGAACGTGCCCACGCAGCAGCTCGCCACCGTCTGCCGAGGAGGCGTAGGAGAAGATCGTCAGGTCGGGCCGCCGTCGGTCTCGACGGTCAGGCGCGGGCCCGCAGCAGGCGTGCGCCGCCGGTCTCGGTGCCGCCCGGGCGGCCCAGGAAGCGCTCCCGGATCCCTGGTGGCTGCGGTGCCCGCGGTCCTCGCCGAGCAGCGCGACCAGCTGGTTTCGAGACAGGCGCTGCGCGCCTTCCTCAACCACCGTTGGCGGCCAGGCGCTCGAGCTCCTCGTCCACGATCGAGGGGTCGAGCTTGGTGAAGATCGGCGTCGGCTTCGCGACCGGCGTGCCCGCCACCAACGGCTTGCGCTCCCAAGCCGGGAAGCCGGAGTAGTCGCCGGTGATGATCGGGTACGGCGCGCCGCCGTCCAGGTCCTCGGCCTCCTCGATGCGAGGCATCGGGGCGATGTCGCCGGCGCCGCCGAGGGCCTTGTCGACCTCGTTGGCCGCGAACGGCAGGAACGGGCTGAGGATCAGGTTGAGGTCGGCCACACACTGCGCCATCACGGCGAGCACCGTGCCGAGTCGCTCCGGGTCGTCCTTGATCTTCCACGGCTCGGAGTCCGACACGTACTTGTTGACCTCGGCCACCGTGCGCATCGCCTCGGTGATCGCCTGCTTCTGCCGGTGCCGGGCGATCAGGTCGCCGACGGTGTCGAACGCCGCGGCCACCGTGTCGAGGATCGTCTGGTCCTCGGCGGCGAGCTCGCCCGACTTCGGGAGCTCACCGAAGTTCTTCGAGATCAGCGTGGCCGTGCGGTTGACCAGGTTGCCCCAGCCGGCGACCAGCTCGTCGTTGGTGCGCCGTACGAACTCCGCCCAGGTGAAGTCGGAGTCCTGGGCCTCCGGGCCGGCCGCCGCGACGAAGTAGCGGAACGCGTCGGGCTGGTAGCGGCTGAGCAGGTCGCGGACGTAGATCACGACCCTCTTGGAGGAGGAGAACTTCTTGCCCTCCATCGTCAGGAACTCCGAGCTGACGACCTCGGTCGGGAGGTTGAGGACGCCGTACTCGTGCAGGGTCCCGCCCTTGCTCCCAAGACCTGAGTAGGCCAGCAGCTCCGCCGGCCAGATCTGGCTGTGGAAGGTGATGTTGTCCTTGCCCATGAAGTAGTAGGACAGGGCTGTCTCGGTCCCTGAGCTTGTCGAAGGGTTCCACCACTGGCGCCAGGCGTCGTGGTCGCCCGTACGGCGGGCCCACTCGATGGACGCGGACAGGTAGCCGATGACCGCGTCGAACCAGACGTAGAACTTCTTGGTCGGGTTCTCGCGCCAGCCGTCGAGCGGGATCGCGATGCCCCAGTCGATGTCGCGGGTCATCGCCCGGGGGCGGATCTCCTTGAGGATGTTCTGGCTGAACCGGATCACGTTCGGCCGCCAGGTCTCGGACGCGGCGCGCTCATCGAGCCACTCCCCCAGCGCGTCGGCCAGGGCCGGCAGGTCGAGGAAGAAGTGCTGGGTCTCGATGAACTCCGGCGGCAGCCCGTCGATCTTCGACCTCGGGTTGATCAGGTCCTGCGGGTCCAGCTGGTTGCCGCAGTTGTCGCACTGGTCGCCCCGCGCGCCGTCGTACCCGCAGATCGGGCAGGTGCCCTCGATGTAGCGGTCCGGCAGGGTGCGCCCGGTGGACGGCGAGATCGCGCCGTACGTCGTCTGCTCGACGAAGTAGCCGTTCTCGTAGACGCCCTTGAAGAGCTCCTGCACGACGGCGTGGTGGTTGGGCGTCGTGGTGCGCGTGTAGAGGTCGTAGCTCAGGCCGAGGGACGCGAGGTCCTCGGCGATGATCCGGTGGTTCTGGTCGGCCAGCTCCTGCGGCGTCATCCCGGCCTCGGCGGCGGCGATCAGGATCGGCGTGCCGTGCTCGTCGGAGCCGGAGACCATGAGCACGTCGTGGCCCGCCATCCGCATGTAGCGGCTGAAGACGTCGGAGGGCACACCGAACCCGGCCACGTGGCCGATGTGGCGCGGGCCGTTTGCGTACGGCCAGGCGACGGCGCTGAGCACCTTCGACTTCGGAACTTTGCTCATGGGCGAAGTCTAGGGATCGCCGGCCACTCCTTTGTCGGCGCTACCTGCGCTTGACCCCGCGCCCGGTCAGAGTCGCCTGCGCGGGGCCACCCGGCGCGGTCGAGGTCACCACCAGTGTGGCAGTACGCCGTCCCGCTGCGGCCGGTTTCAGCCGCAGCGTCACCGAGCAGCTCGCTCCCGGCGCGAGGGTGTCACCGGGACAGGTGGTCGTCAGCACGACGTCCTTGCGCTGCTTGCCCGCCGCCCCGACGCTCTGCACCACGAGCGGAGTGCCACCACCGTTCGAGATGAGCACGGTCCGTGCCTTCCCCGCCTTGCGCACCTTCACCTGCCCCAGGTCGAGCCTGGTGGTGCTCAGTTTCAGTGCGGCCGCCGCAGGCGCCGGCCCCGGCGGCGCGTCGACCGGACCGACCGCGGGGGTGGTGACGGTCCGCGCACCCGCGACGTTGGTGGCGGTCACGACGGCGCGCAGCGATCGACCGAGGTCCGCGACGAGCGGCGCGTACGTCGGACCGGTGCCCACCGTGCGGCAGGCCGTGGCGTCGCACGACTCCCAGCTGACGGTCTCGGCGATCGGAGCGGTGCCGGACCAGGAGCCGCTGGCGATGCTCAGGACGGATCCGGTCCGCGGCAGTCCGACCACGTGGGCGACGGACTCGGAGTGGGGTGCCACGCTCGGCGCCACGTCCGACACGACCGGACCGACGGCTGCGGTCGTCGCACTCCCCGAGCCGTAGCCGTTCGTGCCGGTCACGACCGCACGCACACTCTTGCCTGCGGCGTCGGCGTCGGGCGTGTACGCCGGACCAGACCCGGCCGGCACGCAGGTCACGGCGTCGCAGACCTCCCAGCGGACCGACTCGCCGATCGGCGTGCTGCCCGCCCACGTGGCAGCGGACAGGGTGAGCGGCACGCCGACCTTCGGGGTCCCGACGACCGACGGCGCCGCCGAGCTGACCGGCGCGGCGCCGGCCGTGGCATCGGGGCCGCACGTTGACTTCAGCACAATGCCGTGGGTCCCGTGCCGGTAGGTGATGGTCGCCCCCAGCCGCTCGCCGACGTTCGCTGGCTGCACGACGTACTGAGGACCGGTCGCGACCTGCTCCGGGGTGCCGTCGCAGTCGCGCCACCACTGGTACAGCACGTCGTAGTAGCCCTCGCCTGCGAAATCCACCCGCTCTCCTGCCATCGTCAGGGTGCTGCCGACCGACGGGGTTCCGATGACGAAGGGGCCGCTGTACACGTACTCGCACGCGGGCGCCGCGGCGGTCGCCGTCGCCGTGGCACTGTCCAGCGTCCAGGCGACGGAGCCCTCCGCCGGGAACGTCGTCTCGAACGTCGTCCAACCCGGGTTGAAGCTCGTCGGCTGTCCGACGTCCGACGTCGGGAGGAAGTCGTTCGCCCCTTCGCCGGCCGGGACGTTCACCGTGCCGCTGCCAGGGTTCAGCACGCGGAACCGCGCGAGGTACGTCGTCTCGTCGTCCAGGGGCGCGCTGACGCACTCCAGCTCGACGTGCAGGCCGGAGCCGGCGGCCGATGCGGGGAGGGCGACGAGGCCACTGCCGACGGTGGCGAGCAGGGCGGCGCCGACGAGCGCCCGAGCGCGAGTCCGAGTCATGGCCGACATCGTGGCTGCGACCGGCCGCAGCCGCAGGGCTTTGCCGGAAATGCCGAGGCGCTAGCGTCGGGTCATGGTGACCCTCATCGCGGAGGACCTGCTCCTGCTGCTCCTCGACGACGACACCGGCAAGCTGACCGGGACCTCCTACCCGCAGCCCGCACTCGGCGGCGCCCTCCTGATCGAGCTGGCGCTCGTCGAGGCCGTGGCGGTCGAGGAGAAGAAGGGCCTGTGGAAGTCCGCCAAGGTGCGCCCGACCACCGCCGTACCGGACGATGCCGTGCTGCGCGCCGGCTACGACCTGGTCGCCGAGAAGGAGCGCGGCGCCCAGGACCTCGTCGACCGGCTCGGCAAGGGGCTCAAGGAGCGGCTCGCCGACCGACTGGTCGAGCGCGGCCTGCTGGAGCGGCGCGAGGACAAGGTGCTCGGCATGTTCCCGCGCACCCGCTGGCCCGCGGCCGACCGCGCCCACGAGGAGCAGGTACGCCGCTCGCTCACCGCGGTGCTCGTCAGCGGCGCCGAGCCGGACCAGCGCACCGCCGCCCTGATCGCGGTCCTGTCCGCCATCGACAAGGCGCACAAGATCGTCGACCACCAAGGCATGTCCTCGCGCGACGTACGCAAGCGCGCCAAGCAGATCAGCGAGGGCGCCTGGGCGGCCAAGGCGGTGCGGGACGCGATCTCGGCGTCGACGGCCGCCATCGCGGCGGTGGCCGCGTCCACCGCGGCCACCACGGCGGCGACTAGCTGAAGTCGAGGTCCTCGGTGCGGCTGCGCTTGAGCTCGTAGAAGTGCTCGAACTTCGACAGCGTGATGAAGGCGTCCCACATCGTGCCGGCATCCTCACCCTTCGGTGACTTGCTGATCACCGGGCCGAAGAACGCGTGCCCCTCGAAGGCGATGGTCGGCGTACCGACCTCGTTGCCCACCTGGTCCATCCCGAGGTGGTGCGAGGCCGCGATCGCCTCGTCGTACGACGAGTCCTCCATCGCGTCCGCGAAGCTCACGTCGAGACCGGCCTCGGTGAGGGCGGCCTCGATCATCGCGCGGTCCTTGTCCTGCTTCTCGACGTGGATGCGCGTGCCCATCGCCGTGTAGAGCGGCAGCAGCGCCTCCTTGCCGTGCTTCTGCTCGACGGCCATCAGCACCCGCACGGGCTGCCACGCCGTCTTCAGGAACTCCCGGTAGCCGTCGGGGATGTCCTTGTCCTGGTTGAGGTAGGCGAGGCTCATGATGTGCCACGTCACCTCGATGTCGCGGACCTTCTCGACCTCGAGGATCCAGCGCGAGGTGATCCAGGCGAACGGACAGGCGGGGTCGAACCAGAAGTCCGCTCCAGTCTTGGACACAGTGGTCTTCGGTGCAGAGGTCATACCGGTGCAAACCCGGCGGCGCCCCGCCTATTCCCGTCTCCTTTTCCGTCGGTGTGACCTCGGGTGGCAGGATGCTTCGCATGCCTGGAACCAACCTGACCAGGGACGAGGCCGCCACCCGCGCCGCCCTCCTGGACGTCACGTCGTACTCCATCGACCTGGACCTCACGACTCGCGAAGATGACGAGCACAGCAAGATCTTCGGCTCGACCACCACGATCCGGTTCACCGCGGCCGAGCCCGGCGCGGAGACCTTCGCCGACCTCGTCGACGCGATCGTGCACGAGATCACGCTCAACGGTGAGTCGCTCGACCCCGCGACGGCGTACGCCGACAGCCGGATCGCGCTGCCCGGCCTGCAGGCCGACAACGAGCTCGTCGTCCGCGCCGACTGCACCTACTCGCACACCGGCGAGGGCCTGCACCGCTTCGTAGACCCGGTCGACGACCGGGTCTACCTCTACTCGCAGTTCGAGGTGCCGGACGCCCGACGGGTGTTCACCACGTTCGAGCAGCCGGACCTCAAGGCGCCGTTCACGTTCAACGTGACCGCCCCCGACCACTGGAAGGTCGTCTCCAACTCCCCCTCGCCCGAGCCGGAGCCGCTCGACGAGGCCGGCGAGAGTGGCAAGGCGGTGTGGCGGTTCGCGCCGACCAAGCCGATGTCGACGTACATCACCGCGGTCGTCGCGGGTGAGTACCACGAGGTCCAGCACGTCTACAACGGCAAGCACGGCGACATCCCGCTCGGCCACTACTGCCGCCAGTCCCT
>Ga0190274_10000908_pt1 | contig 17214 bp, 12 predicted proteins | sample Popmic531T_FD_133002 | JGI IMG/M metagenome (GOLD analysis project Ga0190274, IMG submission 133002) | Populus adjacent soil microbial communities from riparian zone of Yellowstone River, Montana, USA - 531 T | ecosystem: Environmental > Terrestrial > Soil > Riparian zone | place: USA: Montana... | reverse complement strand
GCCTCGCGGATCTCGCCGCCGGTCTCGGGGGCGATGATGATCCCGATCTCCTCGACGCCGGCGTCGACCAGCGCCTCGATCCCGTAAAAGAGAACGGGCTTGTTGGCGACGGGCACCAGCTGCTTCGCCGAGGTGTGGGTGATGGGGCGCAGCCGGGTGCCGGCGCCACCGGAGAGGATCAGTCCCTTCAGAGGCTCCATGCGGCTGCAACCCTACTGAGCGAGACGATCAAGGGCCCAACAGCGCCGCGGGCACGACCGCGATCCCGTCGCGACGCCTGTAGGCCTCTACTCCGGTCGTCACGACCACGGCGTCGGCGAGTTCGTCGCCGAGCTGATCTCTCAGCCAGAGCAGGTGGCGCACGTCGTGATCGTTGACGAGCTGGCCGAGCTTGACCTCGATCGCGACGATCGACTGGCCCCGTTCGAGGATCAGGTCTACCTCGCGTTCGCCCCGCAAGGTGCGCAGGTGAGCGGTTCGCGCCTCCACCCGCTGTGCATAGACCCGTACGCAGAGGGTCACCAGCGACTCGAAGAGGGCGCCGAGCAGCGTCCCGTCACGGGGTAGGGCCGGGTCGCTCGGGCGGCCCTGGAGCAGCGTGGCGGCATCGACGCCGAGCAGCCGCGCGGCCAGGGCCGGGTCGGCGAGATGGTGCTTGGAGGGCGAGGAGAGCTGCGTCAGCCGGTTCCGCGTCGGGAGCCAAGCGGGAACGGAGTCGAGAATCCAGAGCCGCTCCAGGATGTCGCGATATGACAGCGCCGTGGGCCGAGACGGCTTCTCCACCTCGTCGCTGGTGGCGGCGTCCCTGATCTTCTCGAAGCTTGCCGTCGTCGCGGTTGCCGCGGCGTAGGCGGCCATCCACCTTCGCAGGGTGGCTGGCCGGCGCACCTTGCGACCGAGTTCCTCGAAGTCCCTGTCGACGATGTGGTCGAGGTATCCATCCAGCTGCGCCCGCAATGGGCGCGGCGACAGCGCCCGCGCCCCGGGAAGGCCGGAGCGAAGAATCTCGTCGACATAGTCGTCGAGGCCGATCTCCGTGCGACCTTCGACCGCGGGCCGCGTGCCCGTGAAGAGATCGGCGAGGCTCACGGTCGGCACCTCGACGTCGCGCTCGACCAGCGTCATCGGTCGCAGGCGCACTCGCACGATCCTGCCCGCCCCGGAGTGGACCGGCGGATCCGTCGGCGTGGCGGATCCGGTCAAGAGGAAGCTTGCAGGCCCCGCTCCGGCATCGACCGCCCTGCGCACCCGGTCGAAGGACTCGGGAAGGCGTTGCCACTCGTCGATCAGGATCGGCTTCTCCCCCTCGACCAGCCGCGAAGTGTCCGCTTCCACGATCAGGCGCTCGGCCGCGTCGTCGAGCCGGTACGCGGTGGCAGCGCGCCGGACCGCCGTTTCCGTCTTCCCGACCGCCTTCGGACCCTCGATCGAGATGGCGGGGAGGCCGGCGAGCAGTTCATCGAGCTCCCCGTCGACGATGCGCCGCCGATACGGGGACCCGGAGGCTTGGTCTGGGTCGGCAGGACTGGGGACCATGCCTCTACTTTACAGTTTTGCTCCTCTGTACTTTACGTAATTGCGGGTCCCTGCGGTACATTTTCGCGGCTTATGCGACCCGCCGTCTACATCCCCAACTACAACGGAGCCCGGCGCATCGGCCTGGCGCTGCGCAGCCTGCGCGAGCAGAGCCGGCCGGTCGACGTGGTCGTCGTCGACAACGGCTCGGGCGACGACTCGCTGGAGCTGCTGCGCGAGGAGTTCCCCGAGGTGGCGGTGCTGGCGCTGGAGCGCAACGTCGGCTTCGGGCCGGCGCTGAACCGCGCCGTGGCCGAGCACCGGGCCGATCCGCTGATCCTGCTCAACGACGACGCCGCCTGCGAGCCGCGCTTCGTCGAGGCACTGCTCGACGCAGCCGCCGAGGGCGTGCAATCGGTCGCCGGGGTGCTGGTGCAGGAGCGCTCGCCGGGGCTGATCGACTCCGCCGGCGTCGTCGCCGACGCCACCCTGATGGGCTTCGACTACCTGCACGGCGAGCCCGTCGCGGCGGCAGCCGCCGCCCCCGACCCGCTCGGCCCGACCGGCGGCGCCGCCCTGTATGACCGCGCCGCCTTCGAGGCGGTCGGCGGCTTCGACGAGCGCATCTTCCTCTACTACGAGGACCTCGACCTGGCCCTGCGGATGGCCGCCGCCGGGGCCCGCTGCCGGCTCGCCCCCGGGGCCACGGCGCTGCACGCCTACTCGGCCAGCCTCGGCGCCGGCAGCGGCGCCAAGTTCGCCCACACCGGCTGGAGCCGCGGCTACATGCTGCGCCGCTACGGGGTGATGTCGCGGCCGCGACTGGCCCTGCGGGCGCTGGCCTGCGAGGGCGCGCTCTGCGCCGGCCAGCTGCTGCTGGACCGCAGCGGCCAGGGGATCTCCGGCCGCCTGCGCGGCTGGCGCGACGGCGGCGGCCTGCCGCCCCGCGAGCTCGACCGCGCCGGGCTGCTCGGCATCGGTGCTCGCGAGGCGCTGGCCCTGCGACGCAAACGCCGCGGCGACTGAGCGCCGGACGCGGCCGACTGCAACCGCCCGGGCCGCCGTTATGGTGCCGCCCGATGCAGGCGAAGCTGCGGGCGCTGCGGGCGCACCTCGACGATTCCTTGTTCCCGGCCGCCCGCCAGGTCGCCTCGACCCTGCGGGGCTGGGAATTCGTCGTCCTCGCCGCCGCCCTGCTGGCGCTCGTCGTCGTCCTCCAGCTCGCCCGCCTCGGCTGGTCGGCCTCGCTCAACTCGCTCTGGGCCGAGGACGGGCCGATCTACATGCAGGAAGCGCTGACCCAGGACTTCTGGCACGCGATCGTCTCCACCTACGCCACCTATCTGGTCCTGGTCCCGCGCCTGATCGCCGAGGCCGCCAGCCTGGCGCCGCTGCGTGAGGTCCCGGCCGCGGTCTCGATCCTCTCCGCCCTGGTCGTCGGCCTCAGCGGCCTCGCGGTCTGGATCGCCAGTGCCGCCCACCTCCCCAGCCCCTACCTGCGCGGCGCCCTGGTCGCCCTCACCGTCCTCTCCCCCGTCGCCGGCCTGGAGTCGATCGACTCCGCCGCCTACGTCCCCTGGTACATGCTGTTCGCCAGCTTCTGGCTGCTGCTCTGGCGCCCGGCGACGCTGCGCGGGGCGACGGCGGGCGGGCTCTTCATCCTGCTGACCGGGCTCAGCACCCCGGGGCTCTGGTTCTTCGCGCCGCTGGCTGGGCTGCGGGCGCTGGCGATCCGCGGCCGCCGCGACCTGATCCTGGTCGGCGCCTACGCGGTCGGCGCCGCGGTCCAGATCCCGGTCCTCGCCTTCACCGACGAAACCGCGGTCGAACCGCTCTGGACCGGCGACATCTGGACCACCTTCCTGCAGCGGATCGTCGACGGCGCCCCGCTCGGCCTGCGCCTCGGCGGCAACGCCTGGACCCACCTCGGCTGGCCCTTCCTGATCGTGCTGACGGTCTGCCTGGTCGCCGCCCTCGCGGTCGGCTTCAGGCGCGCCGCGCCGGGCGCCCGCTACCTGGCCGCGATCGCGATCCCGACCTCGCTGGCAATGTTCGTCGTCTCCCTCTACCAGCGCGCGGTCGGGGCGCAGATGGTCTGGCCGGAGCAGGTCTGGAACGCCAGCGGCGGCCGCTACGCGATCGTGCCGGCGCTGCTCCTGGTCAGCGCCGGCCTGGTCCTGCTGGAGAGCGCCCAGCGCCGGCGCTCGGCGGCATCGCGGCGGCTGCCGCCCTGGCCCAGCCTGGCGGTGGTGGCGCTGCTGGCCGTGGCGATCGCGACCTCGTTCTGGTCCCGCGACCTCGCCGTCCGCGGCACGCCGCCCTGGGACGCCGCCCTCGACCACGCCGAGGCGACCTGCGCGGGGGGCGGCGAGACCAGCGCCGCGCTGCCGACCTCGCCGCCCGGCTTCGGGATCTCGATCCCCTGCGACCAGGTCGTCGCCGCGACCGCCCCGGCGCTCACCGCGCGGCGCTAGGTCCCTCAGGAAGCGCCGAGCCGCACGCCGAGCCAGCTGCGGGCGCGGGCGAGGTCGCCCTCGCGGCGCAGGCGCCGGCGCTCGCGACGCAGCCGCGGCAGCCAGCGCAGGGCACTGAGCTTGCCGCGCAGGGTGGCGCCGAAGCGGCGCTGGGCGGCGCTGCGGGCCAGCGCTCCGAGCTCGACCGCGGCGATCCGCGGGATCGCGGCGGCGGGCATGAACTTCAGCTGCGTCGCCAGCCGGTTGCGGGCGACCAGACGCGCGTTCTCGGCGTCGGGCTTGCCGAAGCCGGCCTGCCAGGAGGCGTTGCCGACGTGCCAGACGACCGCCTCGGGGACGTAGGCGAAGCCGCGGCCGGCGATCTGGGCGCGGACGTTGAGGTCGACGTCCTCATAAAAGGCGAAGTAGCTCTCGTCGTAGCCGCCGAGCTCGGTGAAGAGCTCGCGGCGCAGCAGGCAGGCCGCCCCGCAGACACCGAACAGCGGCCGCGGCGCCAGCGTGCGCGCGTCCTGGGCGGCCCCGGCCGCCTCCTCGACCGCGCGGCCGTCGCGGGTCAGGGCCTGGCCGGCGCTGTAGAGGCGGGCGCCGGCCGCAGCCTCCGGGGCGTCGATGTCGCCCTCGAGCTGGAGGATGCGCGGCTGCACGCCGCCCAGCTCCGGGTCGGCCCGCAGCGCCGCCGCCAGCGCCGCGACCGCCCCCGGCGCCAGCGCCGTGTCGGCGTTGAGGACGAGGACCTCGGCCGCCGCCGTCTTCCCCACGCCGAGGTTGACGGCGGCGGCGAAGCCGATGTTCCGCGGCAGCGCCAGGTGCGGCACGCCCTCGCGCCGCAGGTAGTCGACCGATCCGTCCGCCGAGCCGTTGTCGACGACGAACAGCTCCAGCTCCTGGTCCTGGGCGGCCAGCGAGCCCAGGCAGCGGGGCAGGAGCCCGAGCGAGTTCCAGCTGGGGATGACAACCGCGACCGGCCGCGAAGCACTCACGACGGGCAGCCTGACAGCTAGCCTGGCGCCAATGTCCGACCCCGTCGCCGCCAACCCAGCCCCCCTCGACAGCCGCGCGCCGGTGCCGCAGGCCGGCGGGCCGGTCGCGATCGAGGTCGAGAACCTGAAGAAGGCCTTCCGCATCCCGACCCACCGGGTCGACTCCTTCAAAGAGCGGATCGTCAAGCCCTTCGCGCCGCGCGAGTACCGCGAGCTGAAGGCCCTCGACGGGATCTCCTTCGATGTCCGCAGGGGCGAGTTCTTCGGCATCGTCGGCCGCAACGGCTCCGGCAAGAGCACGCTGCTGAAGATCCTCGCCAGCATCTACCGGGCCGACGCCGGGAAGATCCGCATGGCCGGCCGCCTCGCCCCCTTCATCGAGCTCGGGGTCGGCTTCAACGTCGAGCTGACCGCGCGCGAGAACGTCGTCCTCAACGGGGTGATGATGGGCCTGACCCCGCGCGAGACCCGGGAGCGGCTCGACTCGGTGATCGAGTTCGCCGAGCTGGGCGAGTTCGCCGACCTGAAGCTGAAGAACTACTCCTCCGGGATGCTCGTCCGCCTCGCCTTCTCGGTGATGATGCAGGCCGACGCCGACGTGCTGCTGATCGACGAGGTGCTGGCGGTCGGCGACGCCTCCTTCCAGCAGAAGTGCGCCGACGCCTTCCACGAGATGAAAAGCGCCGGCAAGACGATCGTCCTCGTCACCCACGAGATGGCGACGGTCGAGGAGTACTGCCACCGGGCGATGCTGGTCGCCGACGGCAAGATCCGCCAGATCGGCGACCCGGCCGAGACCGGCCGCGAGTACATGAAGCTGAACTTCGAAAAAGGGGTCGAAACCGGCGGCGAGACCGCCAGCCTGACCGGCGCCGACGGGGCCCGCCTGCTCGACTGCTGGCTCGAGGACGGGGCCGGCCAGCGGGTGACGACGCTGGAGCAGGGCGAGCGGATCCGCCTCCGCGCCGAGCTCGAGGTCGAGCGCGAGGCAGCCGGGCTGACCGTCGGCTTCGTGATCGCCAACGCCGACGGGCTCGGCCTCTTCGAGTTCGGGGTCGAGGTCGAGGACGCCGACGGCTCCGCCACCCTGGCCGCCGGCCGCCGGGTCAAGGTCAGCGCCGAGGTCGAGAACCCGCTGGCCTCCGGCCGCCACTTCGTCCACTGCGGCATCCAGAGCCACCGCGGCGGCGAAGTCTCCCTCTACTCCCACAACGCCGCCGACTTCGTCATCTTCGGCGGCGCCCCCAGCAAGGGGATCGTCGCGCTCGAGCACGAGGTCGAGGCCGTGGTCGAGGCGGAGGGCGCGCAATGAGTGCCCCGGAGACGACGATGGAGCTGCGCGAGGTGCGCGGCCCCTCCGCCCTCGGCGGCGGCCGCCGCCGCTTCCTCGACCTGCTCTGGCTGATGTCGGTGACCGAGTTCAAGCGCGTCTACTTCGGCACCGTGCTCGGCTACCTCTGGTCGCTGATCCGGCCGCTGATGCTGTTCGGGGTGCTGCTCTTCGTCTTCACCCAGATCTTCAAAGTCGGCAGCGAAAACGTCGAGCACTACCCGGTCTTCCTGCTGCTCGGGATCGTCCTCTTCACCTTCTTCCAGGAATCGAGCACCAATGCCGTCACCTCGGTCGTCTCCCAGGAGGGGGTGGTCCGCAAGACCCAGTTCCCGCGCCTGGTCATCCCGCTCGCCACCGTCCTCACCGGCGCCTTCAACTTCTGCCTCAACCTGGTCATCGTCTTCGTCTTCATCTTCGCCTTCGGGGTCGAGCCGACCTGGACCTGGCTGCTCTTCCCGATCGCCCTGGCCCTGCTCTTCGTCTTCACGGCGGCGGTCAGCATGGCCCTCTCGGTCCTCTACGTGCGCTTCCGCGACATCGCGATCATCTGGACCGTGGTCGCCCAGGTGCTCTTCTACGCGACCCCGATCCTCTACCCCGTCGACTTCAAAGAAGGCGGCGACTTCGAACACCTGCTGATGGTCAACCCGCTGGCGGTGATCTTCGAGCAGGTGCGGATCTGGATCCTCGCCGAACCGGAGGCACCGAGCATCGTCCAGGCCGCCGGAGGCTGGCTCGGCCTGCTCCCCGCCACCGTCATCTTCCTCGCCGTCTGCGCCTTCGGCGCCTGGATCTTCAACCGCGACGCCCCCCGCATCGCCGAGGAACTCTGAGCGAGGCGGAGGAGCGGCGATGGCGATTCAAAGCCGAGTAGCCGCTCAACCAAGGAGGCACGTGGGTGGGGAAAGGGGGTGAAGCGATGAAGCTCTCAGTCTGTGCTCCGACCTATCCGGGGACCGTCATCCATAAGGGCGGCTGACGGTGTCCGTTGAGGCCGCCCCGCTGGAGAAGCCGGTCGGCGGGGCGGTAAAGGCCTAGCGGCAGACCAGCGCCTGCTGGCTTGCTTCGATGTGCAGGTACCAGGGCTGCTGGGGGGCGTTGTCGCGGGGGATCCGCAGCGTCGTCACCGAGTCGCCCGGGGCGCCTTCGGTGACGACCGGGTATTCCCCGGTCGCGAAGCGGCGCAGTTTGAAATCGGCGTCGGGGCCGGGGGCCAGCTCGATCGTGGTCAGGCCGGGTCCGACCCGCAGCTCCGAATCGGGCGTTTCGCTGCCGGCCGCGAGCGTGACGCAGTCCGGGTCGGCCGCGGCGGCGGGATCGTAGGCGCCGAGCTGGGTTTCGGTCGCGAGCGGCAGTGCCTGCCCCAGGGCGACATCGGCCCAGTGGCGGGCGACCGGCGACGCCGCGGCCAGTTCCTCTGGCGTGTAGCCGGGGGAGCCCCAGGAGCCGGTTGCTTCGCCGTACTTGCCGGCGTTGACGATGAACAGCGAGCTGGTGCCGGCGACCTCGGGGGTCAGCCCGAACGAGGGGTCGACGGTGCGGCTGGAGATGTCGAGCGCCGCGGTGCCGGCCCGGGTCAGCACCGACTGTTCTTTGAGCCAGTTGGCGCCGTCCCACATCTGCGCCAGGTTCGGCGCCACCATCGCCGCGACCAGCACCGCGCCGACCCAGAGCGCGCGGGGGCTGAACCTGACCCCGCGCAGCAGCTCGGCCGCGATCAGGAGGACGAAGACGGCGCCGGCATAGACGTAGCGGCTCTGCGCCGCCTCGCGGCCGGGGATGAAGTTGAAGGCGGCCAGCAGCCAGTAGCTGAGCCCGGCGGCGGCGACCGGCCAGAAGCCCGGCGAGAGCCCCGGCCGCCGCCACTTGACGAAGAACGCCAGGCCGATCAGGCCGATCAGCAGCGGCCGGCCCCAGTCCGGCTGGCCGGGGCTGTTGACCGGGACGCTGCTGAGCCCGGCCAGCGAACCGACGGCCGAGGCGAAACCGTTGAACACGTACTGCGGCGACATCAGGATGTTGTGCAGGGTCATGTGGTGTTCGGCGTCGTGGCCCCAGCCGAGGTACCAGACGGCATAGAAGAAGAGTGGGATGGCGGCGATGTAGAGGCGGCTCCAGCCGCGGCTGCGGCGTTTGAGGAAGACGTCGACGAGGGCGGCGGCGGCGAAGGAGATGCCGAGGCTGCCGAAGCCGATCGAGACCAGCAGCAGGACGCAGGCCCAGAGGTCGCCGCGGCGGTCGTTGCGGTCGAGCATCAGCAGCATCCCCAGCCCGCCCATGACGGCGCCGGTGAACTCGTTCTCGAACGGCCACAGCAGGATCGGCCAGGCGGAGCCGAGGAAGAGCAGCAGCACCGCCGCCATCAGCGCCACCCAGGGGTCGACCCGGCGCCGCACGTAGACGAAGAGCAGGGTGCCGGCGACGAGCAGGGTCGCCGTCATCGCGAACATTTCCGGCAGCCCGGAGGTCATCCCGAAGACCGCCAGCAGCAGCTTCGTGATCGCCACCGGCAGGATCACGATGTGCTCGTTGTGCGGGGCCAGGAAGGCGTCGGCCGAGAGGTCCTGGCGGTCGAGCAGGAAGGCCCAGGTGTCCTGGAAGAAGGTCAGCTCCCAGCAGAGCACGAAGATCAGCGCCGCCGACGCCAGAAGCGCCACGCCCAGGAGGACGGTCGGGGCGTTGCGCTTGGGCCACTCCATCGGCGCGCGAGTCTATTCGCAGCGTACGACTGCGCGGTCGGAGGGTCTGGTAGACAGCCCTGCGATGACGACGTCTGCGGGGGCCACGGCGGGGGCCCGATGGGAGAAGGCCACGATGCTGGCGCTGCTGGCGCTGGCGGCGCTCGCCTGCCTGCTCGGCGCCTTCGCGAAACCGCCGGAAACGGTGGTCGGAGACCGCTCCGGACAGCTGCTCGACCTGGTCCGCGTCCTCTGCACCGCCGCCCTGGTGGTGGTAACGCTGCTGGGGCCGGGGATCGCCTGGCGCTCGCTCGCCGGCCGCCGCGACGTCGGCCTCGGCTTTCTGCCGCTGCCCGGCCTGGCGCTGCTCGTCTTCACCGGCGGCCTCGCCTGGGTCCTGGCCGACTCGGCCAGCGTTCACGTGATCAGCCTGGCGATCCTGGCCCCGGTCCTGGCGGTGCTGGCAACCGCCGTGCTCCGGACCGGCGGGACGGAGGGGATGCTCGACCCCGAGGAGCGGCGGGCGCTGCTGATCGTCGGCTCCCTGTTCGGGCTGGCGATCGCCCGCGCGGTCTGGTCGCTGGGGCCTGACGGCGAGCTCTACGGCGGCTCGATCTCCCGCACCTTGGAGGTCGGCTCGCGCCCCGACAGCCGCATCCCCTTCCACGTCGTCCAGCTGGTCGCCCACGGAACCGGGCCCTACTCCGAACTCGGCGCCTCCTACTTCTCCCCCTATAACTTCTCCCGCCGCGGCCCACTGGCCGGGATTGCCGCCGCGCCGCTGGTCCTGGTCGCCGGCGGCAAGCCGCCGGCGACGATGCCGGAACAGTTGTGGTCGCCGTTCGACCCGCAGGGCTTCATGGCCTTCCGCCTGGCGGCGATGGCCTTCTCCTGCACCGCCCTGCTCTCGCTCTGGACGCTGACCCGGCGGCTGGCCGGCCTGCGCGCGGCGCGGCTGGCGGTGCTGCTGGCGGCGACGACGCCGTTCCTGCTGCACGAAACCTGGTTCACCTGGCCGAAGCTGCTGGCCGCCTCCTTTGTGCTGCTGGCCGCCGTCTCGCTGATCGACGAGCGCCCGCTGCGGGCCGGGCTGCTGGTCGGGATCGGCTACCTGATGCACCCGGCGGCGCTGCTCTCGGCGCCGGCGCTGCTGCTGATCGCGCTCTGGCCGCTGGCCGGGGCGCAGCTGCTGCGGCCGCAGCTGAAGCGGGCGCTGCTGCTGGGCCTCGGCATCGGCGCCTTCATGGTCTTCTGGCGGGTCGTCAACGGCGACCACTACGAGCAGGACGGCTTCTTCACCTACCTGACCGAAGCCGGTCCCAGCATCAAGAGCAGCCCCTGGGGCGAGCCGGCGGCCTGGCTCAGCCACCGGCTGGAGTCGGTCGGCAACACCCTGGTGCCGATGATGCTGGCCGGCTTCCACGGCGACAACCCCTCGATCAACCTCTTCGGCGGCAGCTCGCCGCCGGTCGTCCACGTCTTCTTCCAGTACTGGAACACGCTCCCGTTCGGGGTCGGCATCGTCTTCTTCCCGCTGCTGCTGCTGAGCCTCTGGCGGGCCTGGCGGCGCTGGAAGTGGGCGGTCACCGTCGCCGTCGTCGTCCCCTTCCTCACCTTCGCCGTCTACTGGGGCTCCTACACGACCGGGCTGCTGCCCGAGGGCCTGCAGGCCTGGGTCCTGACCCTGCTCGCCGTGGTCGCGATCCAGCAGCACCGGGCGGGCTTCCCCTGGCTGCGATCGACGCCGATCCGGGCGATCCTCAGCCTGCGCGCGCTCGAGGTCCTGGCCGCCGCAACGGTGCCGACGCTGGCCACCCGCAGCCAGCTGGTCACGCGCCAGTACGACCTCGTCGACAGCGCCGCCCTGGTCGGGATGGTCGGGTTCTGCGCTCTACTGGCGGCGCTGATCTGGTCTGAGCGCCACGACGACGAAGCCTGCGAGGCTGAGCCCGGCCACCAGGGCGTTGACGAGCGAGTAGCCGGTGCCGGGTAGGGGATCGAGCGCCGGCGCGTAGATCGCCAGCATCAGCAGGGCGTTGAAGCCGAGGAAGTAGGTCGCGAAGCGGGGGAAAACCGCGCGCAGGCCGACCGCACCGCCGACGAGGCCGAGCATCGGCAGCAGGTAGCTGCCGACGTGGAGGGAGGTGCGCGCGGCGGCGTTGCCGAAGGCGAGCAGCCCCCAGGCGACGGCGCCGATCGCGAGGGCGGCGAAGCAGGTCAGGGCGAAGCTCCATTCGAGCGGGTTCTGCGCGCGGCGGCGGTAGGCGGCGGCCATCGCCAGCGGCCCGACCAGCAGCAGGCCCAGCGACGGCAGCAGGTTGAAGAAGAAGATCGAGCGGATGTCGCGGACGGCGGTCTCGAGATCGCCGGAGCCGAGCCCGTCGGCGGCGTTCTCGAGCGAGTCGAGCGCCGGCTCGCCGCCGGCGATCATCGCGAAGTTCTGGGCCTTGTTGTCGACGACCCCGCCGATACCGGCCTCCCCGTAGGCGTCGAGGATCGCCTCGACGGTGCCGCGGTCGTCGATCTTTTCTTCCCCGGCCAGCGTCCACTTGGTCAGCCGGTTGCCCGGGGGGTCGCCGTAGGACTGATAGGCCGACCACGGCACGACGACGGCGATCCCGACCAGCACCGCGACCCCGAGCCAGCGCCAGCTCGGCAGCCCGCGCCAGGCGGCGATCAGCACCAGGGGGACGATCCCGAAGGCGCTGGAGCCGTGCCCAAGCATCGCCAGCCCCGCCAGCGCCGCGATCAGCGCCGCGCCCCAGAGGCTGCGCCGCAGCTCCCCCCAGAGCGGCGTCAGCATCAGCGCCGCCGCGGCCAGCAGCATCGCCACCGGCAGCAGCTTCGGCCAGACGAAGAAGCCGTTGACGATCGCGACGTCGCTGACCAGCAGGGTGAGGGCGGCGAGGGCGCGGGTGACCCGGCCCACCTTCGCCGCCACCAGCAGCGCCCAGAGGCCGACGATCCAGAGCTGCTGGAGGACGACGCCGAGCACCTGGTAGTGCAGGCCCGAGGTGTCCCAGCCGAAACGGCGCTGGGAGAGCACGTAGCCGATCTGCAGCGGCGGCCGGTCGCTGGAGAGCCAGTCGCCGAACAGCGGCGGCGTGCCGTTGTGCCCGTACTTGAAGAACCACTCGGCGTAGAAGTTGGGGATGACGCTGTCGGTCGGCAGGCCCGGGTGGAAGCGGGTGCCCGGCATCGTCACCGCCTGGTCGCTGCCGCCGTGGAGGAAGCCGAGGAAGACGAGGAAGGCGGAGCCCAGCATCCAGAGCACCAGCGGGGTCGCCAGCTGTCGCAGCAGGGCCGGCTCGATGCGGCGACCGTAGAGCGCCCAGCCGATCAGCAGGACGGAGCCGAAGAGGACGAAGAAGGAGCAGGTTTCGCCGAGCACGGGGTCGCCGTAGTAGGCCCAGAAGACCGCCATCGCCAGGACCCCGGTCGCGGCCAGGGAGATCGCCAGCAGCACCGGCACCGCCCTGACTCCGAGCCGAGCAGCGAGCAGGGCCGCGGCGACGCCGGGCAGCGCGGTGAGGACGAGGTGGACCGCGAGGTGGCCGAACATCGGGGCGGGAGATTGTCACAGGCGGCCCAGCGCGGAGACGGTCGCCCTGCTGGGTAGACTCGGCGGCGATGGCTGAGCAGACGACGACGCCGGTCGAGGCGCCCGCCGGCGCCGAGGACCAGATCGAGTACGGGGACTTCTACTACCGCCACGACTGTGGAGTCCCCTACGAGCGCAACGAGTTCTGGCTGGGCTTCTTCGACCGGATCGCCGACTCGATCGTGCGCGAATTCCACCCGACGACGGTGCTAGACGCCGGCTGCGCGATGGGCTTCCTGGTCGAGGGGCTGCGCAAACGCGGGGTCGAGGCCAGCGGCATCGACGTCTCCGAGTACGCGATCTCCGAGGTCCACGAGTCGGTCCGCCAGCACTGCCGGGTCGCCTCCCTGACCGAGCCGCTGGGACAGCGCTACGACCTGATCACCTGCATCGAGGTGATCGAGCACATCGCCCCCGCCGAGGCCGACGCGGCGATCGCCAATCTCTGCGCAGCCACCGATCGCCTGCTGCTCTCCACCACCCCCCAGGACTACGGCGAGGCGACCCACCTCAACGTGCAGCCGCCGGAGGTCTGGTCGGCGGCGCTGGCCCGCGAAGGCTTCCTCCGCGACCTCGACCACGACCTCTCCTACCTGACCCCCTGGGCGGCCGTCTACACGCGCCGCGAGGAGCCGCTGCCGGAGACGGTGCGGCGCTACGACCGCTCCTGGTGGCGACTGCGGCACGAGGTCTCCGAGGTCCGCACGGCGCTGCTGAAAGCGCAGGATCAGCTGGCCGAGCTGGAGTCCGACGAGGGCGAGAACCGGCCCGAGCTGCTGAAAGAGCTCGACGCCAGCAAGGAGGAGGTGCTGCGGCTGCGCGACCTGCTGATCGGCAGGGATGCCGAGCTCGGCACCGCCCGCGGCCAGCTGGCGGCGCTGGAGGACCAGACCCAGCGGATGGCCAACGTCGCCGGCCGGGTCCAGTCGAAGATCCCCTGGCTGCTGCGCCCCGCCTCGCTGCTGCTGCGCCTGCTGCGAACCCTGCGCCGGGTCTAGCGTGCCCGAGCCCCGCTTCTCGATCGTCACCCCCGTCTGGGAGACGCCGGCCGACGTCTTCGCCGCGATGCTGGAGTCGGTGCGGCGCCAGAGCTTCGGCGACTGGGAGCTGTGCCTGGTCGACGACTGCTCGGCCGAGCCGCACGTGCGGCAGCTGCTGGAGGAGGCGGAGGCGAGCGACCCCCGCATCTGCGTTCAGCGGCGCGCGCAGAACGGCGGCATCGTCGCCGCTTCCAACGACGGCGTCGCGATGGCCCGGGGCGAGTTCATCGCCCTGCTCGACCACGACGACGAACTGCACCCCGACGCCCTCGCCCACGTCCACGAGGCGCTCCTGGCCACCCCCACGGGCGACTACGTCTACACCGACGAGGACAAGATCGACCGCGCCGGGCGCCACTCCGGTCCCTTCTTCAAGCCCGACTGGTCGCCGGAGCGGATGCGGACCCAGATGTACACCTGCCACCTCAGCGTCCTGCGCCGCAGCCTGGTCGAAGAGGTCGGCGGCTTCGACGCCGAGTTCGAGGGCTCCCAGGACTGGGACCTGATCCTGCGGGTGACCGAGAAGGCGCGGGCGGTGCTGCACGTGCCGCGCGTCCTCTACCACTGGCGCATGCTCGAGGCCTCGGTCGCCGGCGGCGGCGAGGCGGCGAAGCCGTGGGCCTTCGAGGCCGGCAAGCGGGCGATCCAGGCCCACTGCGACCGCATCGGCCTGCCGGCGCGGGCGCTGCGCGACGAGGCCGACGCCGGCGTCTACCACCTCGAGCCGGAGCTGACCGAGCAGCCGCTGGTCAGCATCGTCATCCCCACCAACGGCCAGGTGCGGGAGATCCGCTATGAGCAGGTCGTGCTGGTCGACAACTGCGTCCGCAGCATCGTCGAGCAGTCGACCTACGAGAACTACGAGATCGTCGTCGTCGCCGACGAGGAGACCCCGCACAACGTCTTCGAAGAGCTGGAAGAGATCGCCGGCGACCGCCTGCGGCTGGTCCCCTTCGACCGCCCCTTCAGCTTCTCGCAGAAGATCAACGTCGGCGCCGTGCGCAGCGAGGGCGAGCACCTGCTGCTGCTCAACGACGACATCGAGGTCGCCACCCCGGACTGGCTCGAGCGCATGGTCATGTATTCCTCCCAGCCCGAGGTCGGCGCCGTCGGCGGCCGCCTGCTCTGGGAAGACGGGCGCCTCCAGCACGTCGGCGTCGTCTTCGAGAGCGGCCTGCCCGGCCACCTCAACCGCGGCTTCGCCGGCGACTACCGCGGCTACGGCAACCAGATCCGCGTCGCCCGCGATTGCCTCGCGGTGACCGGCGCCTGCCTGATGACGCGGCGCGAGCTGTTCGACGAGGTCGGCGGCCTCTCGACCGAGCTGCCGGTCAACTACAACGACATCGACTACTGCCTGAAGCTGCACGCGCGCGGGCGCCGCACCGTCTACGACCCCGACCTGGTCATGCTCCACTTCGAGTCCTCGACCCGCTCCACCGACGTCGCCGACTGGGAGAAGGAACTGCTGCTGGAGCGCTGGGGGGCGCTGACCGCAGTCGACCCCTACTCCAACCCGAACCTGCACCACGGCTCGCCGCGGGTCAGCTCCGCCCTGCGCTGGGCGATCAGGCGCCGCCCCAGCCTTTCGCAGCTGCTCGCGCTGCGCCCGGGCCGGGCCGCGTGAGCGTCGGCCACGTCGACTTCCCACCGCCGGGGACGCGGCTCGACCACGACGAGATCGTCCTCAGCGGCTGGGTCGCCTTCGCGGACGGGCCGGCGGCGCGGGTCGAGGCCTGGCTCGGCGAGACCCACCTCGGCCGCGCCCGCCTCGGGCTGCCCCGACCCGACGTCGCCGCCGTCCATCCCGGCCCCGACGCCGCCGTCTCCGGCTTCGAGCTGCGAACCGGCCTCGCCGGCGGCGGCCGCGGCGGCGGCGAGGAGTCGCTGCGGGTGGTCGCGGTCTCGACCGGCGGCGAGCGCAAGGAGTTCGAGCCGATCCCGGTGATCCGCGGCGCGGCGCCGCCCCCGCGCCCGCTGCAGGCGCCGCGGCGAGCGCAGCAGCGCCGCGGCGGCGGCCGCCGGGTGCTGGCCTTCACCAACGTGCTCAGCCTCGGCGGCGCCGCCTTCTACCTGCTGCAGCTGCTGCGCGAGGCCCAGCGCCAGGGCCGGGTCGAAGCGACCGTCGTCGCCGCGATCGACGGGCCGCTGCGGGGCGAGCTGGAAGCGATCGGCATCCCCGTCCACCTGCTCGGCCCGGTGCCGCTCGACGACGTCGACCCCTACCTCGACCGCATCGAGGAGCTGGCCGCCTGGGCCGCGCCCGGCGACTTCGAGCTCGTCTTCGTCAACACCGTCAACGGCCTCACCCTGCCCGGCGCCGACCTCGCCGAGCGGCTCGGCATCCCGGCGGTCTGGGCGATCCACGAGAGCTTCCACTCGGCCATGCGCTGGGACAACCTGGCGCCCGAGCTGCGCCGCCGCGGGGAAGCGGCGCTGGGCCGAGCGGCGATCGGCGTCTTCTGCACGGAGACGACGCGGCAGCTCTACGCCGATTCGATCGGAGCTCGCTCGGTGGTGACTCCCTACGGCATCGACATGGCTCCGATCGAGGCCGTGCGCGGCGATCTCGATCGCGAGCGGGCGCGGCGGGAGCTCGGCGTCCCCGCCGGCGCCGACCTGGCGATCTGCGTCGGCACGGTCGAGCCGCGCAAGGCGCAGATACCGCTGGCGCAGGCCTTCGAGCTGGTCGCCGAGCGCCACCCGAACGCCCAGATCGCTTTCGTGGGCGCCGACGAGCAGCCCGCCTCGCTCGCCCTCGCCGATCGCGTCGCCAGCTCCCCCCAGCGCGAGCGGATGCGGATCGTGCCGCGAACGACGGAGGTGCAGCCCTGGTACGGCGTCGCCGACCTGCTCGTCTGCGCCTCCGACATCGAGGCGCTGCCGATCACGGTGCTGGAGGCGATGGTCTGGGAGACCCCGGTGCTGGCGACCGCGGTCTTCGGCCTGCCGGAGGTGATCGAGCACGGCGTCACCGGCTGGCTCTGCGAGCCGGGCGACGTCTCCGCCCTCGCCGCCGGCCTGGAAACGGCGCTGAGCTCCGACCGGGACAGCCGCCGGCGGATCGGCGCGGCGGCGCGGGAGCTGGTGGTCGAGCGCCACGACCTCGGCCTCCACGCGGGCCGGATCGCCGACCTCTTCGACCTCGCCGCCGGCGGCGGCGAGGAGATCAGTCCCTGACTGCCTGGGACGGCCGGCTGGCCGGCTTGCGCACCTGGTAGTCGCCGCGGCTGAGTGCGTTCTCGAGCCAGACGTAGAGGACGATGAAGAGGTAGCGGCTGCCCATCTCCTTCATCGCCAGCTTCGGCACGCCGCTGGTGCGGTTGGTCCAGTTGGTCGGGATCACCTCGTAGGTGTGGCCGCGGACGATCGCCTTCAGCGGCATCTCGACGGTCAGGTTGAAGTGCTTGGAGAGCAGCGGCTGGATCGTCTCGATCACCTCGCGCTTGTACGCCTTGAAGGCGTTGGTGGTGTCGTTGTACTTGTGGCGGAAGAGGATGCGGATGAACCAGTTGGCGAGCCGGTTGATCTTCAGCTTCAGGCTCGGGTAGTCGTGGACCTGGGCGCCGGGGACGAAGCGCGAGCCGAAGGCG
>Ga0190274_10000907_pt1 | contig 17218 bp, 10 predicted proteins | sample Popmic531T_FD_133002 | JGI IMG/M metagenome (GOLD analysis project Ga0190274, IMG submission 133002) | Populus adjacent soil microbial communities from riparian zone of Yellowstone River, Montana, USA - 531 T | ecosystem: Environmental > Terrestrial > Soil > Riparian zone | place: USA: Montana... | reverse complement strand
CTGGTCAGACGAACATCTTGTCCGCTTGCTAACGCGATAGTTAGGCCTCCGGTGCTGCCTAGTGGAATGGCGCCAACCCAATTCCAGTGTCTGCCCGTAAGATCGGGGCGCGCTGCGCTCGCTAAGCTGGCATCTGTGTCCACCGAAGTGGTCCCAGCCGAATCCAATTGTCCGTTGCCAAGATTCGGCAGCGATTCGGATGCAAAGGTAAGGGCAGTGTCGGCCGGAGCCGGACCAAATGTGGGCGACTCGAGACGAAGAAAGCTGGTAAAGGGTACGGCTTCCTCGCCGGGCGGCGGTTTGATCTGGCTGAGGTCCATCCGATATTGCAGAACTCGAACCAGGACATTGCGGAGAAACGTGATCCGCGTTGCCGCCTGACGCGGATCCGATCCCATAGCGGCGGTCTGTACCGCACTAAATTGCTGTTGCACTTCAGCGGACCAACTGGCCGTATGCGCTGAGAGCTTGCCAACAACCTGACGCAACGTGTCGGCATCGCCACGTTTGGCGGCGATGCGTCCGAGTTCAACCAGAATCGCCAGATTGTCTGGTTGAACGTCCAGCATCTTCTGAATAAGTTGTTGGTACTCGGATTCGCTGTTCTCACTTCCCTGGCGCTCGATCTCTTCAGCGAGTTTGTACGTAGCTATGAGGTTGCGGGGATTGATTTCGAAGGCTTTTCGCAGTGCCGTGATCGCTTCAGCCGACCGGCCACGGCTGCTTTCAAGTAAACCAAGAAGGTAAAAGATCTGATCGTTTTCAGGAGCGAGAGACCGCGCCCGTTCTAACCTTTCGGCAGCCGGGTCGAAGTTCCGCTGGCGCAGGGCGAGCAGGCCCCAGTTGGCCCATCCGGCCGGTTCAGGCGGTACTAATTTTGTAAACTGCGCCAGCTTCTCCTCCGCGCGTACGTCGTCACCGACTTGGAGCGCGGCCAGGCCAATGTAAAATGCGCGGACCACCTCGTTGTATTCCTTCGAAGATTTCGCGGGAAGCTTGGGGCCTGATTGGCACGCGCCAGTCACCAGCAGAAGTCCTACCAGCAACAAAGCGGTAATTTGTTGATTGTACGGGAGTCTAATTCGCACCTCAGAAGGATCGCCGGAAGAGTTAGGGAATGACTATCAAGAACGGCGACAACGGTTGACTGATTTGGAACGCCAAGATAGCACATCAGATGGAAAGGGCTCTGCACCCTTTGGCGGATGGGGCTCTCCAACTAAAGTATGACCTCGCAATTGCTCGGACGCAGTACCATCGCGAGCTTCAATGCAATGAAGTGAGGAGACTTTGCGGTGGTACCAAGGGTCGCCCCGTTGGTTCGAGTTCTGTTCGTGAGATTTCGTGTAGATTCGTGGATCGATCTTTGAGAATCGGGCAATACGATCCACGAAGTCACACGAAAAAGGACACGAAAGTCAAATGTTGAGTGGGGCCAGAAGGTTGGGTCACAGCCCCGATCCTGTCGGAACTTACCGGAAGGGCACCACCCTTCCGCACATCGGACGGCAAAGCCGCAAAACATGGTCATATTCGTGTTAATGATTAGTGTTTCACAGCCCTTCCAGATCATGAATGAATTGAAACGAGGAGAATCAAATGTCGAGTGACGAAGTATTGGCAAACCAACGAACTATCATCACAAACCAACAGTCGATCCTTGAGAACCAGGAGCAGATTAAGTCCAACCAGGCCAAACTGGATGAGGCCCTGACAAACCAGGGAACCATAATCGCTAATCAACAAATGATCCTTTCGAATCAGGAAAAACTGGACACGGTCATTGCTAACCAGGAACAGATTCTTGCCAATCAGGAACGAATACTTGGGAAGTGAAAAAGCAAAGTCATGGCGCTACAATAAAAATGTTCCTGGTTTCCAGTCCGCGAGAGCGGACGGCTGACAGTAGCCCAGCGATTTATCGCTGGGATAACAGCTCTTAGCGCCGGAGTCCGTGAAGCGGACGACTGAAGAGGTCGCTCGCAGCCCAGGTCAGCCGTCCGCTTCACGGACTAGGATCTTCGTCGCTTCATCCCAGCAGTGAACTGCGGGGCTATTTTCATTCGTCCGCTGCGCGGCCTAGAGCAATAAGCGATGCAAAACTCAACGATCTCCCTTCATTGACCGACCGCCAACTTGTTTGCGTCCCTTTGCGTCCCGATGACTGAAAAGCCACTAACTCCCAAGGCCGGCCTGCTTCCGTTAATCGTACTCTTCGTCGCCATCGCTCTCTGGTCGGCGCTCTCGCTGTTGCACGTCTTTCCGGAATCAGTCTTTCCTTCTCCACAGGCAGTTGCGAAGGGTATCGCAGAAGAGATTCGCACCGGCCGCCTCCTGGGCGATTCGGTAGCTTCCCTTTTCCGCGTTACGACCGGCTTCATGATCGCGGTCATTCTGGGTGTCCCGGCGGGCTTGTGGCTTGGCCATCATGTTCGTTCGCGTTTGGCGGTGCTGCCGGCAATCAACTTTTTTCGTAGCCTGTCGCCGCTCGCCTGGATACCGTTTGCGATTCTTTGGTTCGGAATTGGTGACCTGCCGGCAATCTTTCTGATCTTCATGGCCTGCTTCTTTCCAGTCGTACTCTCGACTCTGGCGGCTGTAGCCAACATACCTTCGGTTTATTTTCGAGTCGCGCGCGATTACCGGTTCAGCGGTTTGGAACTCTTAACCAAAGTGACGTTGCCGGCCATCGCACCGCAGGTGATCACGTCGCTCCGGGTGACTGCGGGACTTGCCTGGTTGGTGGTGGTAGCAGCTGAGATGATCGCCGGGCGAGATGGTCTGGGCTTCGCAATTTGGGATGCACGCAATGGTCTGCGCATGGATTTGCTGGTAGCCGGCATGGTTGCGATTGGTGTTATCGGCATGGTGATCGATCGCGTTCTGATGATGCTAACGAAGATTCCCAGCGTGCGATGGGGATATGAACGATAAGCCGTTGCGCATCCAGGAAGCCTCGGTCAGCTTCGGCTCCGTCGAAGTATTCCATCAGATTTCTCTGGAAATCTCCCGTGGGGAATTCGTTGCGGTGGTAGGTCCTTCAGGATGTGGAAAGACCACTCTGCTCAATTTGTTTTCGGGTTATCTAAAACCATCCGCAGGCAGCGTGATTTGCGCTGGAAGCATGCGCATGGTTTATCAGCACGACAGCCTTTTCCCCTGGCAGACCGCGGCACAAAATATTGCCCTGGGTTTGCGCGAGCTCAACGACGAGGAGCAGCGTGAACGTCAACTCAGGCAGATGCTAAGTCTGATCAACCTGGAAGAGTTTGCCGGTCACTACCCACACCAGCTCTCCGGAGGAATGCGGCAACGCGTGGAGTTGGCCCGGGCGCTGGCGGGAGATACGGACATTCTGTTGTTGGACGAGCCGTTTTCATCGCTGGACTATCTAACCCGGCTACGCTTGCGGCGAGAGCTGGCTCGCATGCTGGAAGAACTCCCCCGCACCGTTGTGCTCGTCACCCATGATATTGAGGAAGCGGCCCAACTCGCAGATCGCATTCTGGTGCTCTCGGATAGACCCGCTCGAATTTGCCGGGAATTGCAGGTGACCCTACCTCGCCCGCGTGAACCAACACATCCCGAGGTGGTAGAAACGGTTCATGCGATTTTGGCTGAATTTGGGCTTGAATAATCCGGTTCGAATCAGCAGGATACGATCCACGCGCATCACACGAAAGAGCACTAAATAAACGCCTGACCCTGACCTGAAACTCGGGGACCTGGAACCCGAAACGGCAATCTGTGTTACAACCATTGTCTTAATAATCTCGCTGGAGAACTCATATGCTTCGTTCACCCATTACGCGCTGGCTCATTGGAATCGTCGCCTTCATCGCCTTGCTGGGAGTGCTTCGATTCAAGCCGTGGAACCGCGGCTCTACCGGGGGACTGTTTAGCGGTCAATCCAGTTCCACTCGGCAAGAATTGAAAGTGGGTTACTTGCCGGTTACCTGTCACCTGACCTGTCCCGTCACCGATTTCGCCACCAAAACCAGCACCGCCAACCGGTTTGAGTCACAAAGGTTACTGACTTCCCGACCGTGGTCGAATCAGTCAAGGGTGGACGCTTAGACGCCACCTTCATGATTGCACCGCTCGCCATGAAGCTTCGCGAACAAGGGGTGCCGGTCAAGATCGTTTATCTCGGTCATCGGGACGGCTCAACTGTGATGGTACGGAAAGACCTTCCGGCTGAGAGTCTCCGCGACCTCCGTGGCAAAACCTTCGCAATTCCCAGCAAGTACAGCAATCAGTATCTGGTGATTCGCAAGCTAATGGACGATCAAGGGGTGAAACCCGATGAAATCCGGTTCGTGGAATTGCCGCCGCCGGACATGCCTGGCGCCCTCGCGGCTCGGGCCATCGATGCATACTTCGTAGGCGAACCCCACGCGGCCAAAGCGGAGTTGGACGGCAGCGGCCGTGTCCTCTACCACGCGAAGGATATCTGGCCCCACTTTATCTCCTGCGTGCTGGTCGTCACCGAGAAATTGATTCGCGAACGACCCGAGGTTGTGCGCGATCTGGTTCGCGGCATCGCTGAGAGCGGTGAGTGGGCCGATGGCCATCGCCTGGAAGCGGCAAAAGTGGTGGCTCCGTACTTCCGTCAGGATGAGAAGGTCATCCGTTACGTTCTGACCCAACCGCCTGATCGCGTAAGTTATCGAATGCTGACACCAACTGACGAGGACTTGCAGCAGATCAATGACATGGCGGTCAAAGCGGGCATTCTCGAAAAACCAATTGCGATGAAGGATTTGATTGATCGACAGTTTATTCCGCTCGACATCAAGCCCGCGAACATTGATGCAGGGGAATAGCAGCCGCGGGCAGGATGGGTGTCCTACCCTGATCCGGTTCGTGTCGTTGCAGGAAGACGATCCACTAAATCACACGAAACAACACTAAATCCAATATCACCAAAGGCGACGTTGGTGTTGCTTCGTGTGATGCGCGTGGATCGGTTGTTTGTTGTTTGTGGAACTTGCTGACTTCATAATTACAGAGCTCGCAAGTAATATCTCACTACAACTACCATGAAAATCTTCCGGTTTTATCTTTTCTTTCTACTCTTGATTAGCCTTCTGGCATCGACTCTTGTTGTTGCCGGCCCAGCGCCCGCCTATCGGCAAACCCCGCCTGGTCCAACCCTCGCCTCGCGCGAGGCCGCTTACCGCGCCAATAACATCGGTGTGGCACTCCTGGAGCAGTTCAAGCACAAAGAAGCATCCGACGCGTTTAAGAATGCCCTGAAGATCGATCCGAAGTTGACCCTGGCGCACATCAATCTCGCCATTGCGCTCTTCAATGTTCCCGATTTGCCGGGCGCCCAGCGCCAGGCGCAAAACGCCACCACCCTCGCGCCTGACGCTCCGCAGCCTTATTACATCCAGGGCCTGATCGCGAAACTGCAAAGTAAACCGGACGAAGCCCTCGCCGCCTTTCAGCGAGTCTTGAAGATTGACCCAAATGATGTTGGCACAAACATCAACGTGGGCCAGCTCTATTCGCAACAACGCAAATACCCGGAAGCGATTGCGGCCTTTCGGCTGGCGCTTGCTGCCGAATCCTACAACGCGACAGGCCTTTACAATCTCGGACAGGCTTTGATGCGGGCGGGCCAGCGTGACGAGGGTCAAAAAGCCACCGAGCGTTTTAAGGAGTTACGCGAACGCGGAAGCGCCACCACCATCGGACAAAATTATCTGGAACAAGGGCGCTACGCTGAGGCTGTAGCATCGACCGGCGCCGAGCCTGAATTGGTTGATAAAACGGTTCCCGCGGTCACATTCACAGATGGCACCGCCGCCGTGCTACCCGGATCCGCAGATGCTGCTCCGCTTTCCCCTGCAGGATCTGCGCCTGCATCCATCTTTGGCCGACAATTCAAGGCCAGCAACTGGAATGAGATGAGCCGAAAAGAGGTAGCCTCTGCTTTCGGCGGCAACGTGAGCCTGTTTGACATGGACGGTGACGGTAGTCTGGACTTGTTTTGGGTGACTCCTACCGAACAGCGATTGTTCCGCAACGCCGCCGGCAAATTCGTCGATATCACCAACCAATCCGGCGCCCTGGCTCTCAAATTCACGGGAACCCCGATTGGGGCTGTCGCGGGAGATTTGGATAACGACAGCAAACCCGATCTGTTTGTTATTCGGGAAGGTGGCCTTTCGTTTTATCACAACGATGGCGCCGGCAAGTTTTCGGATCTAACCAGCGCTGCAGCTATTCCCGCCTATCCATACCTGCCGTCGTCGGTCGCCCTGGTTGACATGGACCATGATGGAGACCTCGATGTTTTCATAACCGGACTGGCCGATCTGGCTCAGGCTCCAAAGGGCGAGTCGGCTGTTTTCCCCAATGACTTCGCCGGAGCCCCCAACCTGATGTTGCGAAATGACGGCAACGGAAAGTTTACAGACGTCACCCTCGGGGCAAAGTTAAGTGTAGTGGGCCATGCGGTCTCGGTGATACCGACAGACTTCAACAACCGGCGAGACATGGATCTGCTCGTCGTAAATTATGGGAAGGCCCCCGACCTTTACAGCAACCAGCGCGACGGAACCTTTCGAAACATATCGAAGGACCTAGGCCTTGATATTGATGGACACTGGACATGCGCCGCGGCTGGCGACGTGAACAAGGATGGCTACACAGACTTCGCGCTCGGCCGGTCAGACGGACCCGCTGTTTTAGTCAGCAGCGATGGCAAAGAAAGATTTAAAAGCAGTTCCCTGACTGCCGGTTCGGAGGCGGCACGGGCCATCCAGTTCCTTGATTACGATAATGATGGACTGCTCGATTGTGTGATCATTACCAATAAAGGCTTGCGGGTTTGGCGAAACGTCGGGGATAGCTGGACCGACACGAGCGAACGCGCCGCTTCCCTCAATTCGGCAACGACACTCGGAGCAGGACGTCTATTTGCTTCCGGCGACCTCGATAACGACGGTGACATGGATATCCTGTTAGCCGCAGCCTCAGGCGTTTTACGTTTTGGACGCAATGACGGTGGGAATAGTAATAATTCGCTGCGCGTTAAGCTGACTGGCAAGGTGAGTAATCGCAGCGGAGCCGGCACTAAGATCGAGGCTCGCGCGGGTAGTTTGGTACAAAAGCTTGAAACGTCTTCAGCCAGCCCGCAAGCCGAACCTGCGGACATTCTTTTCGGATTGGGCAAGCGCACCACTGCAGATGCGATTCGGATAATTTGGCCCGCCGGGATCGTGCAAGCCGAGACTGAACTCGCAAACACTACCGCGGCTAAACCCGGGCCGGCGTCCTTCATGACTATCTCGGTAACCGAACTCGATCGAAAGCCTTCTTCCTGTCCGTATCTCTACGCGTGGAATGGAAACCGCTTTGAGTTCATCACAGACTTCATGGGCGGCGGCGAGATGGGCTATCTGGAAGAGCCTGGCCGTCACAACAAACCTGATCCGGATGAGTACGTGCGCATTCGGAGTGACCAGTTGAAAGAACGAAATGGGCGTTATGAACTGCGGGTCACCAACGAACTGGAAGAGGCACTATTTGCCGATCGCTTTCAATTAATCGTGGTGGATCACCCGCAAGGGGTGGAGGTTTACCCAAACGAGGGTATGACTGATCCACCGCGCCCATTCAAACTTTACGCGGCCCGCGGCGCACACCCTCCGCTCACGGCAGTGGACGATCACGGAAACGATGTGCTGCAGCGCATCGTCCGGATGGACCGGCAGTATCCGGATGATTTCCGGCGCGATCGCATTCGCGGTTACGCGGATGAACACACTTTGACCATGGACCTGGGGAATCTTCCGACGGTCAATACTCGAACGAGGAATAATAGGGCGACTGAATACTGGGACCGCGGGCGCCCCCGCCCGCAACGCCGCGTTAGAGGCACCGATCAAAGTAACCAAACCGGCTTCGCGCTGAACGCGCTCGCAGCGGGCGAGGGCGCCCGCGGTCCCAAAAAACACGATCCCATTAACGCAGCATCCGAGCGTGTGATCTTGTTATTGACTGGTTGGACAGACTATTCATGGTCAAGTGACAACCTGGCGGCAGCGCAGGCGGGCAAAAGCATGATGCTGCCGGCCCTTCAGGTGAAGGATGCGACGGGACAGTGGCGCACTGTGATTGAAGACATTGGTATCCCGGTCGGTCGGCCGCAAACCGTGACCGTCGATCTCACCGGCAAGTTTCTTAGTTCAAGTCGTGAAGTGCGTATTGTCACCAACATGCGAATTCTTTGGGATCAGATTCTGGTGGACACCTCCGGCATCGAGAGTCCTTTACAGATGACTCGACTCGATCCGGTTAGTGCAGGACTGCGCTGGCGTGGGTTCTCTCGCGAAACCACGCCGGATGGTCGCGAGCCATTTGGTTACGACTACGAACAGATCTCTTTCACGTCTCCCTGGAAAGTTATGCCGGGACGATACACGCGCGAAGGAGACGTCCGCGAATTACTCCTCAAGTCAGACGATATGTTTGTAATTTCGCGACCGGGTGATGAAATGAGTCTCTCGTTCGACGCGCGTCGGTTGCTGCCGGTTAAGGCTGGCTGGACTCGCACCTTCCTGCTTTACTCCGACGGCTTCAGTAAAGAGATGGATATCAACTCTGCCAGTCCGGATCAGGTATCTCCGCTCCCTTTCCACGGAATGACTAAGTATCCCTATCCGGTCACCGAAGCTTATCCAATGACAGCGGCCCGGCGTGCGTACATCGAGAAGTACAATACGCGACTGGTGACGGGTGAGGTCCCCTCAATCGATACCGTGCTCCTCAATACGACGAATTTCGTGAGGCGGTAGTGGCGGTGTGAAAACACTTGTAGGGGTGGCACTCCGTGGCCACCCCATCGTCAGGCACCTTTAACTTTCGGAGGAAATCGCAACCCCAACGAGGGGTGGCCACGGAGTGCCACCCCTACAAGTGTTTTCACACACCTCCTAAAACGCGTCGGCCATAGAGCGAATCTTGAGTTTGCTGCGAAAGTCGCTGAGGGAACGTGCCGCGCCGGAGCGAAACTGGACTTCCACTTTCTGCCCGGGAATCAGATCGAAATAGTTATCGGCAAAGAAACCCGGAGCGTTGGGCGCCGACAAATAAACGGCCCGGGCAAACTTATCGCTCGTGACGCTTACTTTGAATCCACCTCGCACGGGCAACACCTCGGTATTAATTTGCGGCCGGGGTAGAGACAGATTCTTGTACGGTTCGAAGAAAAGCGCATTGCTCGACACCACCTTGCCCTCCACTACCACTTCCGTTAACAGAAAAACTGATTTGCTATCCTTCTCGGCCAGTAAGGTCTTCACCGGAACAGCCAGGTAAGATCGGCTGTTGAGCGGAGCAACCTCAAAATCCTTTTGCTGGCTCCACAACTTATTTCCGTCGAAGTTGAGCAGGCTCAGTTTCAATTGCGCGGCAACCGGCTGTACCCTGTCAGAAACCACAAAAACATTGACGTTGTCATTCTCCAAACGCGGGCTGATGAGAATGTCGTTGTAGAAACGGCGCGCGTAATACTGCAGTGCTTTCCATCGTCCGGTGTAGTCAATACTGGACCACGAAGCCACCGGCCAACAATCGTTGATCTGCCAGAAAAGCGAACCCATATTGTGGGGCATAATGCGGCGCAGATGTTCGGCGCCGATCTTGATTCCTTCAGCTTGCAAGACCTGGCTGACATAAAGAAACGATTCGAAGTCCTTCGGCTCCGGATATTCGCGTAACATGTATTCACGAATCAGCTGGTTGCCACGCGGATGTCGCTGATGGGCCATCATGACCGGCGACTTGATGTCGTGGTCTGCAGGGAGAGTGTAGGTGTTGACGGTTTCAAGTTGCGGAAACGACTGAAACCCGTATTCGCTCATGAAACGCGGAAACTGTTTTTCGTATTCGCTGAACGGCAGCGATGCGTGCCAGACTTGCCAGTAGTGAAGATCGCCCATCTTCTGTGACTCGTTATCGTCCTCAAGGTTGGAACTGGGCGAACTGGGCCAATAAGGTCGCGACGGATCGAGCGCGTCACAAACCTCCGGCAGCACGCCGTAGAAAAGCTTCCGATAATCTTCCCAAAGCGTCGCCGGGAACTGGTTTTTCCAGCCCCAGTGAAACCAGCCTGACTCAATTTCGTTGTTGCCGACCCAAATTACGATACTCGGATGATTGCGCAACCGTTTCACGTTATCGATGGCTTCCTGCCTCACGTTCTCCAGAAACGCCTGATCACCGGGATAAAGACTGCAGCCGAACATGAAGTCCTGCCACACAAGGATTCCCATCTCGTCGCAGAGTTCATAGAAATCGTTGCGCTCGTAAATGCCACCGCCCCAAACGCGGAGCATGTTCATGTTGCTGTCGCGCACTGACGTCAGCATTTGACGATACTTATCGGTGCTGATGCGGGTGGGAAAACTGTCTGCCGGAATCCAGTTGCCCCCTTTGGCAAAAACGGGCACCCCATTGACGACAAAAGTGAAACTCTTGCCGGTCGTATCAGGCTGCTGCCTGAGTTCCAGGGCTCGCAGCCCCGTACGAGTGGTCCTGGCATCGATGGACTTGCCATTGATCAGCAGTCGGGCCTTGAAAGTATAGAGTGGGTGAGCGCCAAGCCCGTTGGGCCACCACAGCGCCGGCCGCGTCACCACGAAGTCGAGAGCTACACGATTAGGCCCAGTTACCAGGTTTACTTCGCGTTTCGCCGCAATGCTCTTGTCAGTGATGTTGTCGACGATGATGATCGCCTTGACAGCGGCCCCGGCGACAATCTCAACGTCGGCGGTCAGGTTTGCCGCCTCGGCCGTGACCTTCTTTGGCAGGATGTGCAAATCCTCGACCCGAGCTTTGTCCCACGCCTCCAGAGAAACCGGGCGCCAGACACCGCTGGTAACGAAACGTGGCCCCCAGTCCCAGCCATATTGGTACGGCGCTTTGCGCGTGTGCGGACTTGTCTTTTCGCCCTGGTCGTTGCCGGCGGGCAGCTGATAACTCATCGTGGCCATGCGAGGCAGGATTTCGTTGATGGGAGATCGAAAGTGGATCCGTAACGTGTTGGCACCAGGTTTTAGTTGGGGTTTGCAATCTGCCCGCCAGGTGCGAAACATGTTGTCAACGTTGAGCAGGGCCACATTGTTGAGAAAAACGTTAGCGTAGGTATCGAGACCTTCGAACACTAAGTCGACGTAGTCGCGCGCAAGAATTTCCGGAGTGACGTTGAAGGTGGTTTGATATTCCCAGTCAGTCTTTCCGATCCATTGAAGCTTCTGCTCGTTGTCCCGATAGAAAGGATCCTCAATCAGTTTATTGGTAAGCAGATCGGTGTGCACCGAACCCGGCACGATAGCCGGGTGCCAGGTGGCTTTACCCACCTCGCGAAATTGCCAGCCAGTGTGTAATGGAATCTTGATTTTTGGGATACCCTGCGGCGCGGGTTTGGTTTGAGAATTAGCAATGTAGCCGGTAAAGGAAATGAGGGCCAGAACTGCCGCGAATAGTCTTACGCTTTTCATCTTTCGTTCACCTTGATTTGTTCAGTGTTAAGGGTCGGTTGGAAAACTTCTCTGTGCATCCTCGGTGTTCTCTGTAATACAAGGGTCTAACTTCTTTTTTTCTGACAAAGTTTCTGGTTATACGGACCAGGAGTCCCGACGGGTTACACCTTGAGTCGCGCGGAGCGATCTCATTAACACCGTGGCTTCAGCCAGGTGATTAAGATCGCCGAAACGATCCTCAAACCGTTTTAACGGTTTCTGCTCCGGACCTGAGAAAAACCGTTCAAACGGTTTTCCATTCTTATCCTAGTCCCTAATCACCGGGCTGAAGCCACGGTGTTAATGAGATCGCTCCGCGTGACGAACGATGTTGTTGTCATATCCCAGAGCGCCAGTTTGGTTGGGGCAAAGTCGCGCTGTCTCTCCGTGGTAAATCGTCCGATACGTCTACCAAGAGACACAGAGTACACAGAGATCGCACGGAGTAAGGCGGTTCACCTTAATCCCAGTGCTTTAAGATAGCCCTGGTTAACACGACAATTGCTGAATTTTATTCGCTCCAAATACTCGCTCAATGCCTTCTGCGATTTTTCCTTTGGCGGCCGATGCGTCCTCACTTCTTCAAAAGTTGTCCGCGGTCCGTTGGCGAAACTCACGATCGCATCCCAGTCGTCCGGTGGGTTTATGGACGCAATGCACGAGGTCGCGTCCAATTTCTTGTAGGGCCAGAAACACCAACCAATGTTGTCCGCCTCCAGCAACGTCCTGAACGAACTAATCCACTCGTCAGTGTTTTCGCCCGATTCCCCCATCCAAACGGGCACCTTGTATTTGTCGCGGAAATCAAGATACTCCTGAATCGCTTCCCGGTTCACTTCCATCCAATACTTGTGAAAGGTGTAAACCAGCTTCGCGTCAAATGGTGGTCCAAAGACTTTGAAGTTTGTGTTCCAGCGGGCTCCACCCAGAAAGATGAGATGGTTTTTGTCGACTTCCCTTATGCCGGCAACGATCCTCCGATAGAGCGGCTCCAGCTTCGGGTTCAGCCCGGCTGCTTCAAAATAATGCGCAATGGGTTCATTAAGCAGATCGTAACCGATGACCGTAGGATCATCACGATAACGGGCGGCAATCTTTCGCCATATGCTGACAGTTAAATCCTGGCTGGCGGCACTTTCAAATAGAAACGGGTAGCCCCAACTATCATCAATGTTGTCGCCTGTCTGGCCACCCGGGGCAGCGTGCATGTCAAGAATTACGTAGAGACCTTCGGTCCGGCACCATGCCACAACGTTGTCCAAAAGCCGGTAGCCAACGCCTTCCAGCTTTTGCGGCTCGGCCTCGGATACAAACAGCCGGTAGCTGAAAGGGACGCGAACAGAATTAAACCCCGATCGTTTGATGAACTTGATGTCTTCGTGCGTAATGTAATTCTCTTGATATGTCTGCCAAAATTGCCGGCCTTCGTCTTCACCGACGAGCTCATTGATTACCGTATAAATCAGCCGCGGAGAATTGGCGGTCTTGAATTTGAACATGTAGCCCTCAGGCAGCAACCAGTTACCAAGATTGATGCCTTTCAGCAGAAGTGTTTTACCGTCGGCCGAGACAATGTCCTTTCCACGCGTGGTAACGAATCGAGACTGGCCGTTGCTCGCGGTAACGGTCAGGAGAAGAACGATCCACCAACATATTTTTATTCTTCTAAGACACGTCATCGATGGTTCTCCGTCTATCCTTCAACCTCCTTGGAGTGCGACGACCTGGCGCCGCTTTGGCCGGTGCAAGGCCTCAGAACCTCTCCAACAAAAACCGCGACCTTGCCCCTCTAAGGTTGACCTCGATTGATTAGGATCATGATAACGAGAGACGGACCAAGCGGCGCCGGGCCCGGGGTCCCCGGCGCGGCAGCCGCGCTGGGGTGGCGTGTCGCCGCACTCCAAGGAGAACTATCTTTTTGCCAAGTCCATATGAACAGAGAATTGATTCAGCGGTCGCGCATGGTATTTGAGTCGAGCCGCGCGCGCAAGACCCTGCCGCGTTTTCAAACGGACTCGCTAGCGGAGTTGCACCCACGCCGTGCATTGAATTTCCGTGTTAAGATGCGCGCCGTTCCTAAACAAAACGGCGGAGATCAACATGAAAATTCGATTTCGAGTTTTTGCGATTGCGTTCTTAATTCTCTTACCGGCAGCTGCCATAGCCAAGGCCCAGGCCGCAAAGCCCACCCCGGTCACGAAGCCAACCATCGTTATCGTCCATGGCGCCTGGGGCGGTAGCTGGGCTTTTCGCAAAGTCGAGGCGTTGCTTCGGGAAAAAGGTTTCAACGTCTACCGGCCGCAACTCACCGGCCTGGGAGAGCGCGTGCACCTCAGCAGGCCTGACATCGGCCTGACTACGCACATTGAAGACGTCGTCAACACGATAATGTATGAAGATTTGCACGACATCATCCTCATGGGCCACAGTTACGGTGGCATGGTCATCAGCGGCGTCGCGGATCGCGTGCCGGATCGCATAAGCCGCCTCGTCTATGTCGACGCTTTCGTGCCGAACGACGGCGAAAGCGTCATGAGTATCAACGGAACGCGCTCAGACTGGATGAAGCCGATGATCAAAGGTGACTATATCGTGCCGCCCTGGGTAAAGGCGGATCAGCCGCCGCCTCACGACGTGCCGCAACCCCTGAAGACGTTTGCCGAGCCAGTTTCTTTGAAGAACAAAGCCGCTCTCAACCTTGCCGCCACCTACATACTCACAGTGGACGCTGGTAAAGAAGCCAGGAACGATGACTTCTGGACCCAGGCACAACGCGCGAAAGAGCGCGGCTGGGCTCTGCTGCAACTGACAGCGGATCACAATGCGCAATGGTCCGCGCCCGAAGGTTTGGTGGCAATGCTAGCCCGCGTTAGCGGGCGATAGCATACCCGCTCGCCGCGGGTCAGCCTGAATTTCGTTGCTCGAATAATTCTCAGCACAAAACCAATCTTCATGAGCCACGTAGTAGTTGCCAAATCCCAGACCTGAAGCAGCAGAAAAGGACGTGAGCATCCTGTCTTCTCAAAATGAACCCCAGACTTTTTCGCGCCTAAGTAACGGCTTCGAGCTGATCCTGATCAGCATGCTGATTCTATTTCTCGAACTGGCTTGCATCCGCTGGTTCCCTGCCCACGTTCTTTACCTGACGTTTTTCACCAATGTCGTGCTTCTGGCCAGTTTCCTCGGCATGTCCGTAGGTTGTTTGGCTGCCAGTCGGAAGCGAAACTATTTGAGGTGGACACCGCTCCTGCTGGTCCTCGCTCTAGCTGCGGCGCACGCCGTTGAGATCAGCAGCGGATCGTTCATGAATTTCGTGGACGTGGGTAACCAGGCATCGCCGCAGCAAGTTTACTTCGGGGCTGAATACCACAGTCAGGATCTCTCGCGCTTTGCCATTCCGGTCGAGGTGCTTTGCGGCTTTTTCTTTATCGTCATCGCATTGGTTTTTGTTGGTCCCGGTCAGGAACTCGGTCGCGCTCTTAGACGATGGCCCGCGCGGGTGCAGGCTTACACCTTCAACATCATTGGCAGCATCGCAGGCATTGTGTTGTTTGCTGCCTGTTCCCGGCTGCAGCTATCGCCGTTGTGGTGGTTCCTGCTGGTCGCTGTGGGCCTGGGTTATTTTTATTTCGTCTCACCTCGCTTTCGTTTTCAGAAACGGTTATTCGGATGGGGTTCGTTCACCGCAGTGTTGTTATTGCTCATCATCGGGATGGCAGCGTTTACGCCGCGCTGGGCCCACTCGGAAGCCCCGAATCAGACGCAGGAATTCTGGTCGCCTTACTACAGAATTGATTTTAAGCAGGCCGACCTATCCCTTTCCGTGAATCAGATCTATCACCAACAAATGGTCTCGAGAAACGAGAACTTTCCAGCCTATGCCCTGCCGCATTTGCTGAATCGAGACGCGGGCAGGCCGCCTTTTGCGGAGGTCTTGATCATCGGTGCAGGTTCGGGCAACGATGTCAGCCGGGCCTTGCAGTGGGATGCGAAACACGTAGACGCAGTGGAGATCGATCCAGCGATCTACCGTTTGGGACGGACGTATCACCCCGATCAACCTTACCTGGACGGGCGCGTTCAGATTCATCTGGATGACGGCCGCAACTTTGTTCGGTCGACTGGCCGCAAGTACGACTTGATTATTTATGCCCTGGTCGACTCGCTGGTACTGCACAGTGGCTACAGTAATATCCGGCTTGAAAGTTTTCTGTTTACGCGCCAGATGTTCGAAGACATTCGTCGCCACCTAAAGCCGAACGGCACCTTTGTAATCTACAACTACTTCCGCCAGGGTTGGCTGGCCGAGCGCTTGCAAAAAGGGTTGGACGAAGTGTTCGGCTCCGGCAATTCATTAGTACTGACCTTGCCCTATCGGAAAGTGATTGAGCCGGACAAAGCGACTTTCGGAGACTTTACGATTTTCTTTGCCGGTGGCACCGGTGAGTTGCGGAACGCCTTTGCCCGCCGTCCGGACTATTGGCTGCGCAACGACGCGCCCCCTGGGCCAACATCACCAAACGGCTTCGAACAACAACCAGGTGCCGAGGCCGCACAAGCCACGCCAGCCGGCGATCAGCCCCCGGCCTCAGCACAAGAAGTGGCGCTCCGCTGGCAGCATTTTGGATTAGCGAGCGTGTTGCCGCCTGGGGGTGGATTGCGGACGGCCACCGACGACTGGCCGTTCCTGTATCTGCGAGGGCCCATGATCCCGACGCTAAGCTTGCGGGGCATGGTGATTATGGGTGGGCTGGGAATGTTATTGATTTTCCTGTTCCTGCCTCGAGCAGGAACAGCCACTAATGGGAGGCCGGGAGATGTCACCAGCGGACCGGGCTTCGCCAGCGCTCTCAACGTTCAGTTTTTCTTTCTGGGAGCGGGCTTCATGTTGATCGAAACCAAAGCAGTCGTGACCATGGCCCTACTCTTCGGCAGTACCTGGGTGGTGAACTCCGTGGTTTTCTTTGCGGTGCTGGTGATGATCCTGCTGGCTAATCTCTGGATAGCTAAAGTGAAGACCGCGCGCTTGTGGCCATATTACGCAGGCCTTCTAATCACCCTGGCGCTCAACGTGGCTGTGCCACTCGATTTCTTTCTGGGTATGAACCGTGGCGTTCAGGTGCTTGGATCATGCCTGTTGGTGTTTGCGCCGATTCTGTTTGCCGGAGTTATTTTTGCCGCCTCGTTCAATCGCACCACGCAACCCGATCGCGCCTTTGGCGTCAACATCGCCGGCGCGATGGTGGGCGGACTGGCAGAATACAGCTCGATGCTGCTGGGATTTCAGTATCTGGTGCTGGTGGCGATTCTGTTTTACACACTCTCGGCCATTGGCTTGCGAACCAGGAAGGAATAAGACAAGCAACGAAAGGCAATGACATACTTGCTTTGCCCCAACGGGGCTGCGGCTCAAAGCCCAGGCAGGGGTCCCCGCGCGGGCAGCCCGCGTGGGGTGGGAGCGTTGCCGCTTCGGCTACGCTGGGGACCGAAGAAAGAAGGTTCTCAACCGCAAGGCGGTTTGCGTCAGCGATGCAAGACCTCGAACCCATTGTAGGGGTGGCACTCCGTGTGTTCATTATCATGACATCCTTTACAGATCGTTATCATGACATCCTTTACAGTTGATGGGGTAATCTGCAGGGCCAGGAGGAACTGCAGATGCCTTGGAGAAGAGAGAGTGT